>SL_8KL_010_SEDDRAFT_10004313_pt1 | contig 11479 bp, 10 predicted proteins | sample SodLakKL_010_SED_4_FD_11160 | JGI IMG/M metagenome (IMG submission 11160) | reverse complement strand
GGGGACGAAATCCCCCGTCAGCCGGTCTGCCAGTTCCTGAATCGGCACTTTCGACCCCTGCGCTTCTTCCACCAGCTTAATCACCTGACTTAGGAAAGTGTCGGCCCCCACACGGGTCGCGCGAACCCTCAAGACGCCTTCCTTGTTGATTGTCGCGCCAATCACAGTGTCGCCCGGTCCCTTCTCGACCGGCACGGATTCCCCTGTGGCGATGGATTCGTCCAGATGGCTGGTTCCGTCCACAATCTCGCCATCAGTCGGCACTTTGGCCCCCGGACGCACCACCATAACATCACCAAGCTGCAACTCGGCCACAGGCACCTCGACCTCTGCGCCGTCACGCAGCACTGCGGCTGTCTTGGCGCCCATGGTAATCAACCGCTTGATGGCCTGACTGGCACGGCCCTTGGCGCGGGCCTCCAGATACCGCCCGACCAAGTGAAAGGTCATGATGGTCGCGGCCATCTCGATGAAGGACGTCATCGGCCAGATGAAGCCCGCAAGCCCGATCAGATAGGGTGGTAGACTGCCCATCGAGATGAGCACATCCATATTGGCTGTGCGATTGGTCAGTGACCGCCAGGCCGAGACATGCGTGGCCCAACCGCCAAACAGGAACACGACCGGAAATGCCAGCACCGCGACGATCAGCAGATATCCGGGGATCGGTTGCCAGAACATATGCGGGACCATCAGCACCATGATCAGCGTGGCGGGGATGGCCGCTATCCACAGCCGCTTCCATGCGCGGGCAAGGTAGCGGTCCTCGGACGCGGCATCACTTGCGTGGTCCGAGGTCTGGCCTTCTTCAAATGCGTCGACCTCATAGCCCGCCCGCTCGACCGCTGCGCGGATGGACTGCGCATCTGTCTGGCCTGCGTCGAATGTCACCCGAACCCGGTGATTGCTGATATTGGTGTCGAGCTTTTCAATCCCCGGCAGGCGCCGGATGGACTCTGATACAAGCCCTGCACAATGATCGCTGCCCATGCCCGGCACGGTCAGCCTGACGTCGCGCGACGCTTGGCCGCCCGCGCTATTCTCGACTTCATAGCCACCGCGCTCGATCGCGGCCTTCAGATCGGCTGCGCTGAGCTTGCCTTTATCATAGGTCACGCGGGCGCGATGCGCGGCGATGTTCGTCTGAATGTCCCTCACCCCATCCAAGCGGTTCAACGATGTCCGCACAAGTCCGGCGCAGTGATCGCTACCCATGCCGGGGATGGTGAAACTGGTGGTCACTTGATCTTTCCGTATCTTCACGTCGGTGGTCATTTCGATTCTCCCGTGTCTATCTTCTCCGCCCGGAAGAGCGTGATCGCCCCGGACGGCGTGCGGATTAGGGCCGTTTCCTCAACCTGATCGAAGCCCGCGTCGCGCATCAGTTTTGGTAAAGCGCCGCGGGCGTTGTGCTCTGTGTCCTCGAAGCCATCGATCCGCTGCACTGTGTTGCGGAATAGTACGCGCATGAGCCAACCCGGCTGCACCCCGTAATCAGCGACATGCAGCTGGCCGCCGGGTGCGAGCGCCGCACAAGTCGCGTGCAGGATCGCGGCTTTTCCGGCCAGCGGCACCTGGTGGAAAACGAGCGAACTGGTGATCGCCGCGAAAGGCCCGTGGGTGGCTGCGAAGGTCTCGTCAAAGAACCCCTCGGTATAAGCAATCTCCAAACCATCGGCTGCGGCGCGGGCGCGCGCCTTGGCCAGCACCTGCCCATCTGGATCAACACCGATCACTTCGGCGCCCGGTGCAGCCCGCTTAAGCGCGCGAGTAAACGTTCCCGTCCCGCAGCCGATATCCACGATGCGCATGCCGTTGCACGGTGCAACTTGCCGGACAAGGCGCCGCCGCCAGGTCGCTTCTCGTGTGAAGGCTGAAATCGCAACGTCGTATAACGGCGTCAGCACCCGCAGGCCAAGCGCAGGTGTATACTCCGGACCCGGACTCATTGCCGAGTATCCCGTCGTGGCGTGCTTCCGGTGTCGTGAACAGTATGGTCAGAAGCAGCTGCCTTGCCAGCAGTCGTACCCGAATTACCCATTCTAATTTCTCCAATCCGTCGTGACCATCGGACTTCGATCTTGAAGTCCGAAAACGGGCCTCCCGGAAGGAAGCCGCTTGCCTGAGGATCAGATGGCGATCGGAGGGTGTATAAGCGGCAGGGTCGAGCGGCCCCGACGCATGGCGCAATATGGAGCGAGGATCGTGCGATTCTGCTGGCCAAGAACCGCTGGGGCCGTCAATTCAGCGCCCGAGACGGCAGGGCAGCAAGTGGAGGCGGCACAAGTTGTCATCGCGACCTCGACCGCATCGCTGTGGCAACAAGTGTCATGCGGAGTAAGCGAGACTGCCGCTTCAGGGGCAAAGGTGCCAGGGTGCTGCGCATGGGCTTGGGCACTGGAAATGCCACCAAAGAAAAACACGAGGATCAACAGACAGGCACGGATCACTGATGTGACCGCGTATCTCGCTTGCCTTGCTCTCTCGAGTTGCACTTTCAATTGCTGTCCTTATTTCGACACAGGCTTATTTCGGCCACATCTGCCCAGTCCGCAATGACATGGATCAAAAACCATAAGCCGCCCGTAACATCTCAAAGTGACAGATAGTCCTTCCTGTGGATGGAAGGTCAAGTCTTGGTCGGAAGGTTGTCGTTCACATGCTTTGCGGTTGTCGGAGTCCTCGAGCAATCCAGAATAAAGGTGAAGAAGCATGCTCTATCTCTGAACTGGCAGACGATATCTTTGATACCGACAACGGGCACATGTAATTAAATTATAAAGAAATATACGTGCACCTGCATTTATCAGCCTATTGCCCGCTTTGGCTGTAGAGCCTCTCGAGGAGGTCGGTGTTTTAGCTAGCTGCTTTGGGACGTACTCGAGAAATACAAGGTGCCGCGTTCGGGGCGTCATCGTCTCACAACTTTGTTTGAGCCGAAATAATCTTTGGTATGGACGATGGAAAGGTGCGCGTTTACCATCAAATCATGCATTGGATATGTGACAGCACCTTCTGGAGATCATTTTGCGTGGCAGTTCTTGTCACGTTTCTTTCTATTGCGCCAGGCCTTCAGGGTCACGCCTCGACAACTCACCCTGATCACTTCACCGTTCAATTGCAACCTGTGCACACAGACACGCAGCGCATAGACTGCTGCATCGACGGCGAAAGCTCGGAGCATACTCTGAACGCAGAGTGCAGCGCTTGTGTATTACCCTGCATGTCGGCGCTGCTTGCTCTGCTCCCCGGCCCGACCATTTCGACTTACTTCGCGGCTACTTCCCATCTCCTACCAGTCGGACAAGTCATGGGTGGCCTCGCGGCCGTGCCTGACCTTAGACCTCCCAAAACACGCTCCTGATAAATCGCACTCCGGTCGACGTACCGGGAAAGCCGATCGCCGACAATCTGGTCGGTAAACAGGAGCATATCTCATGAGTATTTGCTACACACGTCGCCGGTTCATGGCGACAACCGCCGCGTCAGCGGCAGCGCTGTCCCTACCCGCAGGTTTGCTTGCGCAGGCTAACAGCCCACTCCAGACCCTACGCGCCACGCGCCGCACCCTGGACATAAATGGCCAGGCAGCCACCGTCTTTGGGCTGGAGAACGCCGTAGGCGGTCAGGGACTGATCCTCGATCCGGGTGAGCGGTTCAACGTCCGTGTAGAGAACGCGCTGGATATCGACACGATCATCCACTGGCACGGGCAGATACCACCGAATGATCAGGACGGGGTGCCCGGTGCCCCCATGCCAGCCTTGCGACCAGGCGAGACGCGCGACTACGACTTCTCGCCCCTTCCAGGCACGCACTGGATGCACAGCCACTTTCCCGTTCAGGAAATGCAGCTGCTCGCCGCCCCGCTCATCGTCCGCTCACCAGAAGATGCTTCGCAGGACCGGCAGGAGGTCGTCCTTATCCTGCAGGACTTCTCCTTCAGCTCGCCCGATGAGGTGATGGCCTATATCGACCATGGGCCGGGGCATGGAGCAATGGGCCACGGTGCCATGGATCACGGCGCTACGGATCGCTCTTCGGGCACCGGCAGGGCAGGCGGCATGATGAGTCGGATGATGGGGGGCGATCACGACAACATGCAGGGCATGTCTGGTATGGGGGCGATGCCCGGCATGTCCGACATGGAGATGGATCTCAACGATATCGACTTCGACGCCTATCTTGCAAACGACAGAACGCTGTCCGACCCCGAGGTCATCAGGGTCGAGCGGGGCGGTCGTGTCAAGCTGCGTATCATCAACGCGGCGGCGGCGACTGTGTTCTGGATCGACACCGGCAGTATCGAGGGTCGGCTTGTGGCGGTGGATGGCCATGCCATCGCACCACGTTCTGGAACCCGTTTCGGCTTCGCGATGGGGCAGAGGCTGGACATCGAACTCGATCTTCCCGCAGAGGAAGGCGCCTGGTCGATCCTGGCGTTGCGCGAGGGCGAGCGGGAACGCACCGGGATCATCCTCGCCACTCCGGTGGGGCAGGTCACGAGGGTCGCCGAACTCTCGGATGAAGCAACTCCGGCCTTCGACCATGACCTTGCACAGGAATCCAGCCTACGAGCGCGGGCTTCGCTTGCCCCGCATGATGCTGCACGCCGCGACATGGTCATGCTCGGCGGCGCCATGTCCCCCTATCGCTGGACCATCAACGACGGCACCTGGGGTGACCACGCCCCGATCCATGCGCGTTCTGGCGAACGCCTCGAGATGACGTTCCACAACATGTCTATGATGGCGCATCCGATGCATCTGCACGGGCATGTGTTCCAGGTGGTCGGCATCGGTGGGCGCAATCGCAGCATGCAGCGCATTGATGGCGCGATGCGGGACACGGTGCATATTCCTCCGATGTCGATGGTCACGATCGCATTCGATGCTGGCGAGGCAGCGCGCTGGATGCTGCACTGCCATCACATGCCGCATCTGATCACCGGAATGATGACCGAACTGGTCGTAACGGCCTGAGATCCGCCGCGGCGGCAGCGATTCGGCTGCGGTGTTCCCCGTCCCTGAAGCTTCAATATGGTTTCAAAACATCAGGGACGTGCAGGAAAGGAATTTTGCATGAAACAATCTACCCTGCGCTTCATTTTTGCGGTCATCTTCGCCGTGACAGGTGTCGTCGCGTGGAACCTCTGGAGAAATGGGGAAGAAACCTCGTTGTCCGTAGCAGATTTGCCCGATCTGCCGGCTGACCTTGCTCCGGTCCCAATGGTCGAAGTTGTCGTTCCGGCCAGCCTTTCCGAAACGGAGTCCATGGGCGAACGCGCCTTCGCGACTCTCTGCGCGGCGTGCCACGGAACTAGTGCAGCGGGTCGGGAGGGTATCGCCCCGCCGCTGGTGCACCGCATCTATCACCCCGGGCATCACTCTGATGAGGCTTTCCACATTGCCGTTCAGAACGGTGTTCGCGCGCATCACTGGCGGTTCGGAAACATGCCACCGATCGAAGGTGTCACGCGAGCAGAAGTGAACACCATCATCGCCTATGTCCGTGCGCTTCAACGCGCGAACGGGATCGAGTGACACCGAAAACGAAACCTGATCGAACAACCAACCACAAAACCACGAAGGAAAAACAGAATGAATAAAGTCATGTTCAACCGACGCCATATGCTAACACTGGCAGGAGGCGGCCTTTTTTCTATGAGCGCAAGCGCCTCTCTTGCCCAAAGCTTCGTGGGCGAGATCGAGAACGAGGCCAACGCCGGTGTCCGCCGCAACGCCATGGCCTTCAGGACCGTAGACTGGCGTGATCATTTCGACAGCCTGCGCAATGGTGCGATCATCTGCGACAGTGCATCGCGCGCCGTTCATTTCTGGTCAGAGGACGAAAATACTCATCGGGTTTATCCGTGTTCCGTGCCGATGACCGAGGAGTTCACGCGCCGCGGACGCACTGAAATCGTGCTGAAACGCCTGAACCCGACTTGGATCCCAACCCCGAATATGCGCGAACGTGACCCAACGCTGCCAGCAGTTGTGGGCCCAGGGCCAGACAATCCGCTCGGGACGCGCGCACTGAATCTGTCCTGGCAATACTACCGGATCCACGGGATTGACGATCGCGCCAAGATCGGACGCCGGGCTTCGAACGGTTGCTTCGGCCTGTTCAATCACCATGTTGAGGAACTTTACGATCTGGTCCGCATCGGAACCCAAGTCGTGGTTGTTTAAAGCCATGCAGTCAAATCGTTTTGTACTGACTGCCGGCTCGATCGCTCTGTTGCTCATTGCCGTTGGAACTTCGATCTACCTTGGTTTTTTAAACAATCAGGGCAGTTTAGGATCAAATGCCTCGGCCGCGATGCCCGCTGCATTTGACCTGACTGGCGGACGCCTCGTGATCGATCTCACGGACGCAGACGGCAGCGCTTTCGGAATCACCGCTAAGTTCGAAAGCGACGACGACAGCAATGACGCGACGCTCATTCAACCGAATGTCTCGATGACCATGATTGGCCACAACATGGGGCGCACGTTGGTGCCCATGCTCCGCCGATCAGACGGCACCTGGACTGGATCAGGCAGCTTTCCCATGAGCGGGCGATGGCGCTTCCAGATTGTCTTCGACGGTGAAGTCGTTCAGCTGGACCACTCCGCGCCATGAGGGACTGCCATGTCAATTGAACGCTCGATCTGGTCTTGGTCGCAAGAACTGCATCCATTCCTTCGGGGGTGGATGGTGGCCATGCTCGCTTTCATCGCACTGGGCACGGTATCCGCAATCTGGGCCAACCCGTTGTTTGTCCGGATGACACTTGTCGGTGCGTGGGAGTTTCCTGCCCTCGCGCTTCTTGCGGTACTCACCGGTGTCTTCTTCGCGCTGCCGAATACCTGCGGCCTCCGACGCGCCACGGCAGGGGGAACGGCGGGTTTCCTCGGGATTGCCTGCCCGACCTGCAACAAGATCCTCATGCTGATCTTCGGCGGCGAAGCCTTGTTGCTCTGGTTTGACCCGATGCGACCCTATGTAACCGCCGGCGGAATCGCTGTCCTTTTTTTCGCCATATGGCGGAGATGGCGCTCATTTCACACTCAAGAACCACACTCTCCAAACGAGGTCTCCCGATGACCATTGCCGCAGATTTGCCCAAAACCCCATCTCGATCGAAACCTAACCGACGGCGAACTCTCATACGTCACGTCGTTGTTCTCATCGCGGCCGCCACACTCGTCTATGCTTTCTCGCTCGTGCACGGTCAGTGGAGCCCAATGCATAGATGGAACCGTGCCTTCGGTGATGCAGCGGTACTGCTGCTTGCCTTGACCATGACACTCGGTGCTGCACCGCGTCTATTTCTTGCGAGTGCGAAATGGCTTCCATGGCGAAGGGAGCTGGGAATCTACTCGGTGGTTCTGGCCTTTGTGCATACGGTGATCATTCTTGAAGGGTGGGTGGAATGGGACTTCTTTCGCCTGTTCGGGTTCGAGTTCCATCCGGTCGACCTGGAGTACGTGATGCTGCAGCAAGGGTTCGGGCTCGCCAATGCCATCGGCATCCTTGCGCTGGGTATCGGTCTCATCCTTATGTTGACCTCGAGCGACCGGGCTGTGCGATTTCTCGGGTCCAACTCCTGGAAGGCAATTCAAATGACCGCGCTTGTACTTTGGGCGCTGGTGGTGGTGCATACGGCGTACTTTCTGTACGCGCATTTTCTGAGTTTCCATAGGGCGACCCCTGATCCGAACCCGTTGCAGTTCTGGTTTGCGGGCCTGGTGCTTCTGGTCTTTTCCCTCCGCAGTGTCGCCTACGTGCAAACGGTAAGGGCGAAGTCGTCAAACCGCAGCACAAACGAAAGAACTGAAGATGCGTAAGTCAGAACGTGACATCGCGCGCGCGGCGCAGCTTACAACACGACGAGCTGCCATTCTTGGGGCGTCCATGACACTGGTTGCGGGCGCACTCGGAAAACGGATGTGGCAGCTGGGTGTGGAGGACGCGGAACAGTACCGACTTCTGGCGGAAGATAACCGGATCGCACTCAGACTTGTGCGACCCGAAAGAGGACGCATCTTCGATCGCGCAGGGAAAATCGTAGCTGGAAGCGAGCAGACCTATCGCGTGACAATCATTCCCGAGGAAACTCGGGATATTGATCATGTTCTCGACAACTTACGTATCCTCATAACGCTGTCGGACGAGGAAGTGGAGAAGATCCGTGATCAAATTGCACGACAGCGATCTTACACCCAAGTCACGGTTAAAGACCGGGTAAGCTGGGAGGAGTTGACAACAGTGGCAGTCAATCTCCCTGCCCTATCAGGCGTACAGCTTGAGATGGGACTGTCGCGCATCTACCCCTTTGGTTCAGATTTTGCCCATCAGGTCGGATATGTTGGTCCTGTCAGTGATCGTGATCTGGAAGCCGCACAAGAACCCTCAACCCTGCTCCGTCAGCCCGATTACCAAATTGGCAAGGTAGGTATTGAGCGAGCTTTCGAGGCAGAACTGCAGGGATTTCCGGGCACACGGCGTGTCGAAGTCAATGCTTCTGGCCGAACGATACGTGAACTTGGTCTTGAAAGATCAGCAGCTGGGGGTGATATTGATCTCACGCTCGATCACCACCTGCAGAATTTCATGCGAGTGCGTCTCGAAGGGCAGAGCGCGTCGGCGATCGTGCTTGATACAATATCAGGTGATCTGCTCGGCTGCGTGTCTGCTCCCTCTTTCGATCCAAATCTGTTTGTGAGGGGAATTTCAACTGTCGACTATGGCGCACTGCTAAACAATGATTATCGACCGCTCTTTGATAAGACAGTTCAGGGCGCTTATCCGCCGGGCTCTACAATCAAGATGACCAATGCGCTTGCTGCACTTGAACGCGGAGCGATGGACCCTGAAGAGCACGTAACATGCAGGGGCTACGTCGATATCTCCGGACGCCGCTTCCATTGCTGGAAACGCGGCGGACACGGACGAATGAACATGGTGGGCGCACTTCGGGAGTCCTGCGATGTCTATTTCTATGAGTTGGCCCAGAGGGTAGGCATTGATNCTATTGCCGAAATGAACGACCGCTTGGGTTTGGGAAAAAGNTTTGATCTTCCGCTTTTCAGCATGGCGCAAGGCAACAACCCAACGCGTCAGTGGAAGCAAGAACGCTACGGCCAAGACTGGCTGATTGGTGACACAATCAATGCATCAATCGGACAGGGCTTTACACTGGCCTCTCCGATGCAGCTCGCCGTCATGACTGCGCGCCTTGCGTCGGGGCTTGAGTTGGTGCCGCGTATGATTGTGCCGAGGTCCCTGCGTCCTCAACATTCAATAGCACCGCCATCACTCGGAGTGTCACCTGAGCACTTAGACATTGTTCGTCGGGGGATGTTCGACGTCTGCAATCATGAGCGAGGCACGGCCTACAACGCGCGAATTGCGGATACATCTAACCAAATGGCGGGCAAGACTGGAACAAGTCAGGTTTTTTCAATCACTTCGGCTGAACGAGCGGCTGGCGTTCGTACACAGGCAGAACTGCCGTGGAACCGTCGTGATCACGCGTTGTTCGTCGCTTTTGCGCCTCACGATGTGCCACGCTTCTCGGTCACAGTAGTAGTCGAGCATGGTGGAGGAGGCTCTACGATTGCCGCCCCCATCGCACGGGACATCATGTTGTTCGCGCTGCATGGAACCCTGCCTCCGGTAGAATCATATCCAGTCGCGCAACGTAATCGAATCAATTACGCGCTTTCGCGCCTATCCGATCGCCTGCTGCCGTCCCACTCAACTTCGGGCGGGGATACGAGGACCTGACAACCGGTCTCGTGTTGTGTAATGTAGGGCGTTCAATAAAAATTGTAAGCGTTCGCTGCGGGTCACTGGATTTTCAGCTTGATGGCGCGTACTTCCAAAGCAGCAGGATCGTCGATACGGGTTTGGGGGTGACCATTGGCGATCGCGGTCAGTGTTGCCTCGCGATAGGCAAAAGGTTCGACCCCATTGATCTTGCAAGTCTCAAAGAGTGAGGCAATGCGACTCTAGGCGGCACCGCCTTCAGCACGGCCTGCAAAAAGTGAATTCTTGTGATTGAGAGCTATCGGACGGATCAGATTTTCAACCCCGTTGGAGTCGATTTCGACGCGGCCGTCAGTCAGCAATGACTACAGGCCTTCGGGCACTATGCGGTTGGAGCGAATTGCCGACGTGGCCGCGACCGGGGGGGGGGTGGATTTCATCTGGGCGGGCGCGCTGACGCATTCGGTGCCAGTACTGGATCTGGGTGTGGATTTCTGAAGAAATGGGCGATCCGCGCGGCTTAGCGCCGGAGCGCCCACCCACCCTGCGCCCCGGCGCTAAACCGCGTAGATCGCCCAAGCGTGAATTGTCGGCCGCGCAGCGGCGCTGTAAGTTCCGGCAGAACTGGAGGCGAGATGAAATTACGGCAGAGTATTATTGCTTCGTGCTTCGCGCTTGGGCTGTCCGGTCCGGCTGCCGCACACCCTCATATTTTTGTCGATGCCGAGCTGGAAGTCGTTTTCGACGAAGAAGGCACCCCGAGAGGGGTTTGGATATCCTGGGCATATGATCAGTTTTTTTCCATGATGTTGATCTCGGATCTGGGGCTGGACACCGATTTCACGGGCGAGCTGGCAGAGGAGGAACGCGCCGAACTGGACGGGTTCGACATGAACTGGATCGAGGATTACCACGGTGATACCCATGCCACACAGGACGGCGAAGCGTTGGCACTGAGCGGGCCGGTCGAGTGGGCCTCAGACTACCGCGACGGGCAGTTGATGTCCCGCCATCTGCGCCTGCTGGAGGATCAGCCAGACCCCGCGCGCGAATGGGTCGTGTCAGTATATGATCCGACGTATTACACCAGCTACGGCATTGTCGGCACGCCACAAGTGACCGGGCGGAGTGATTGCACATTGCGTGTGTTTGAACCCGACTGGACAGCAGCTGGGGCGCAGCTCGAAGCCGCGCTGGACGAGGTTTTGGGCGCGGGTGGTGATATCGAGGCGGATTTCCCGGCTGTGGGGGCGCTTTTTGCCGAAGAGGTCAGGATTTCATGCGCAACGCCGTGATCCTGAGTGCCGTGGCGCTTGGCGTGGCCGGGCTGATCTATCTGGCAGGCGGTGGCATGGACCAGATCACGCTCTGGGCGCAAGGCGCGCAACGGGGGTTTCAGGATCAGATGGCGCTGGGACTGCGCGCGCTGCGCGCGGGCCAGCCGGGGGCGCTGGCGACCTTCTGGGGGTTATGCTTTGCCTATGGGTTTGTTCATGCGGTTGGTCCGGGGCATGGAAAATTCCTGCTGGGGGCCTATGGCGCAGGCAGTCAGGCGCCGCTGGGGCGGATGGTCGGGATTGGGCTGGTGTCGTCGCTGGCGCAGGGGACGAGTGCGATTGTGCTGGTCTATGCGGGCGTGCTGATCTTTGATGCCTCGCGCGAGGCGATGCAGATCACGGGCGACATCTGGCTGGAACGCGCCAGCCTGATTGCGATAGCG
>SL_8KL_010_SEDDRAFT_10004309_pt1 | contig 11492 bp, 6 predicted proteins | sample SodLakKL_010_SED_4_FD_11160 | JGI IMG/M metagenome (IMG submission 11160) | reverse complement strand
TGGCTATTTTAATATATTTGCTTTAAAACTCTTCTTGGGTTGGCAATAAACTCCTGGATATTATTTTCAGAGATAAATTCACCTGTTTCCAGAGCTGTTATTTTCAAATTACCTTCTGTTAACTGGATTTTAAGATCTTGGTTGGAAAAGCCCTTTAATCTGGTTTCTTTATTTATTTTGTTTATATTATCAGTTTCTAACTGGACTGTTATCTCTTCTTTAAGTCGTTTAAGTTCCAGCCAGATACGCCATTCTTCTAAGGATTTTATACTAAGTTCTGGAAGGGTTTTAGCCCGCCTAAGCAGCATATCATTGGTATAAATATAATTCCCCATTATACCATAGCCTTCTGCTTTTATCGGCGGTTTAAGCTGTTTCCACCCTTTAACTTCAAAAGCTAGATATTGGGTTTCAGCTACTTCTCCAGGTATCTTGAGGCTGGAATAAACTTCTGAGGTAGTTTTTATATCTATCTTTTTTATCTTGCCATAATAATGGAGACCAGCTGAATCTGGAAAATATTTGGCTGATTGATAAAAGCCAATATATGCAAGGTTCTCAGTCAGGAGCTTATGATTATATTTTATATAAAAAACATTTTCTGCCAGGCAATAATCTAAAAATTTGCTGAACTTATTTTCAGTTATGATATTGTCGGTGATCGGATTATTTCCGCTTAAAGAGCCAATAATTACATTTTCTTTAAAGTCGATCTCCTGTTGATATCTATCCGTACCCGCCGGCAAAATATTTCTCTCATAATTGGTTAAAGCTGATTCTTCTATTAATTCTTCCAGGAAATCTGACACTAATTCTGTATGATTGGGTAAAAAGGGAAAAGCACCAACATTGATTTTATCAATACTCTTATAAAACTGATGATCTTTATATTTCTCTTCGTCGTCATAGGGAAATAAGACATAGGCTCCCACAACTGCTCTATTGGGTTTGGCCTGGCTTTTAAAGGTTGAATTTTTATTGTCAGATTTTAGCTCTGAAATGATGGCATCACGATAACGGTGCATGGTATTAATAGTTTCCTCTTCAGGCCCGGGAATATTATTATCCTGACCTCCATTGCCTGGATTAAGGCGGTATTTAGCATCAAAGACAAAATGATATTCAACATCTGAATTCTCTTTATTAAGGGTCAAAACATTATCGGGCTTTTGTCCAGTAGTTAAACTCCTGGCAACCATCTTATTGTATGATAAGGTGAATTTCTCCCCTGTTTTTATATTTTCATAGCCGACTTCAGCTTGATTGCCCTTAGAGAGAGTAACATTGATACCAGAATAATCAAGATCAATCAGATTATGCTTGATCATTTTATATCTATCATTATCCCTGATCAGTCTATTTAGCTTCAAATAAGCCCAGTATTCATAAAGTTCCCAGAGCTCTTTTAAAGATAGATTAAAAACTTTGCCCTGCAGAGATAAACCCTTTAAAAGCATCAAATAATATTTATATAATTCTCTATAGCCCGGGGCCATCTGTAAAACTAAAGTTATAGAATCTAGCTTTGTTAATTCACCAACTCCCGCCAAAAAACTATGTTTGAGATTATATTCTAACTTCCTCTGCATTGATTTTAATTCAGCCAATAATCTTTCATCTGTATCCCGCTGCATTGATTTATATCTATCAGAAAATCTGTTAAGACGTTTATTGAGCTGGGTAAAGATCCAGCGAATAAATTTATTTTCAAAGGTATTAAAACTTGTCCTTTTCTCAACAGTTAAAAGTTTGCGAGGTAACTCTAACTCTTTATCATAATGCTGGCTATTTTTATTGATCCATTTAATGCTTTGACGATTAAAATCTTTAACCCTGGAAGCTGGCTTGACCTTTTCTTTTTTAACCAGGCGATGATGAGGATAATTTTTAATGCGTTGGAAGGCTTTGATTAAATCAGAAAAAATAGTTTTGAGAATTGTATAAAACTCTGCATCTGTAGTGGAGTCTGACTCTTTAGGATGTGTCTTTTGATAGGTCTTTTTAAGAAAGTCATAGGCTAAGTTATAAACTTCTTCGTTTACTTCCTGTAATAATTGATTATAATCTTCCTGATAATCTATCTTGCTGGGAAACACTTCCAGTTTTAAAGAAGCAATAGTTTTGCCGCCATTCTGCAAAATCAAATCGCTATATCCAATGTCGCTTTTAAAATTGATGCTTCCGTAAAGGTTTTTGCTGGATTTTTGGGGAGGAGTAACTGCTTCCCTAATCTCCTGATTGATATGGTCAAATTCTATTTTTTTATCACTTTGATTATCAATCTTGCTTTCAATATAAATATCATAATCCTGGTACTCAAAGAAAATTGGATTGATAGTAAGAGTCTTAGATTTTGCCTTAATTAGTTGATCTTTTTCCCGGTCATAATATTTAAGAGTTACCTTGCCATGATCAATAGCATATAACGAAAGATCAACTTCAGCCTGTTCTTTTAAATTAGCTGGCTTTAAAATACCTGCTTTTGGGTGAGCAGGCTTGCCTTTAATGGTCATCAAAAAAGCAGCGGTCTCAATTTGTAGAAGCTCTCTCTTTTTGTTAGCTTTATTATAGTTATTCATATTAACATCCCCTAAAGCCAGAAAGCAGTGAAGCCATCCTGCTCATATCTTTCTATCATTTCAGCAATCTTTTTGGCCGATTTATAATACTTAATCTCTGCAGAATTATTAATAAGATATCTCTGCAAATCTGCTGCCTGCTCTCCCTGTTCGACTGAAAATTGACCTCCAGCGGTAAATTCAAAAAGACCCAGTAATATCTCTTTTAATATCCGGCTGCTACCTTGAATTCTAGGTAGAATTTTTTGGTGAATCTGATAATCTAAGGCCCTATCATAATCCATTAAATTATAGCGTTTATTATAAATCATATAAAAATTTATTTCATCCCGGACTCTATAACCAACCTGAAGATTAGCAGGTTTTAAGCTTTGATTGATAGCCTGAAGAATTTTTGTAGTTTTTACTATTTCTTTTTCCCTGTCTGGAAGGACCTCGGTCAAATTAAGATATTCGGTCTCCAAAGGCAGATTATTAATGACTGTAGGTTCAACCTCTTCTTGATTAAAAGAAGCATCTGAATTAAAGGCCATGAGATCTATCCTATTGAATTCAATTGTATTTGCTCTATCTAAAACTTTTTTACTAAAGGGATGGGTGGTCTCATCCATATTAACAGTGCCGATGATATGTAGATTTGCTGGCAGAAAAAGATTGCCATATTTTTGCAGGGTTTTTTGCTTATTACCTAAATCAGAACTGGAGATTAACTTATCAGTTGTTAAGTCTCCGCTAGAGTTAAACTTTCTGGTTTCCATTTTAGAGAGGAAATCACTAAAATAATATTCAACTCTTGCTAAATTCATCTCATCAAGGCAGATAATATAGGGCTTTGCAGGGTTTGTTGGAGTAGAATTTCTATATTCTTCAACTGCCAACCTGATAGTTTCAATCAAGGGACCTGGCTGAAAATCACCCTGGATATCAGTATAACCCAGAAGGTCTGAACTATCACTCCAATCTGGCCTAACTGAGATTAGCTTAAAGCGATTATTTTCAGCACTACAGCCTATGGCTTCAGCAAAAAGCTGAACCAGTTTGGTTTTACCTGTGCCAGAAATACCGGCTAGAATAACGAAGGACTTGGTCTTAAGAGAAAGATAAAAATTTCTGATGAGATTCTTAGGATAGGTAAAGCCCTGTGCCTTGATGTAATTTTCAATCCTGTTGATAATTGTCGGTGTATCGAGATATTCTGCTTTCTTTTCACTAGTTTTCTGAGTTTGTTTCTGTTGTCTATAATATCCAGCATACTGGTTATAAATATCTAACAGGTGTTTTACATCTTCTCTTAATTTATTTTCTGAAATCGTTCCTGAGACTATATCTGAATAATCATATTTAAGATAGGCAATAGTTGAACTTTCATACTCAGCTCCCTTACCTGATTCTGCTAGATTAACGTTGTCATCGGTTATTAAAGCTGCTAAATTTAATTCATCTCTTAACCTGGCTTTGATTTCTTTTAGTTCATCATTAGAAGCTTTTGTTACTCCCTGATTTAAAGTCAAATAAAGCCTCTCCATATCTTCTGAAAAAAGATAAACGATATAGACACCTTGCTGGGTAGTCGTAGTTATATTTTTATTTAAAATAGCCAGCCAGGGGACATAAGCCCAGTTACCCTGACCAATAGACCCCTTATATAAATATTTATCAACATTAAAGTCAGTTTCACTGACCACTATCTCTTTAAGNAGCTCAGGTAGCTCATGGCGAAATATATCCCCTAATTCATGCCCCGCTATCTCTTCACTAATCCGAGCCTCCTGNTAATTTTTCATTATATATTGAAAATATTCTAAAAGAGTCTCCATTATATCAGCCTTTCTTAGTGTTTTTATTTAAATTAACTGCCTAAACAAGATCAACTCATTATTTCAATAAACATTTGAGCCAGCTCTGGGTCAAACTGACTACCTGTACATTCTTTTATCTCCTGTAAAGCTTCCTCTTTACTCATAGCCGGGCTATAAGGCCTTTCATTAGTCATCACATCATAGGCATCTACTATGGATATGATTCGAGCTAATAAAGGAATTTCTTTACCTTCAAGTTCTCTGGGATAACCATTGCCATCCCATCTTTCATGATGAGAAAGGACCTCTTCTGCCACAACAGCAAATTCTCCAGAAGAAATAGCTATTTTATGACCGTTTTCAGGATGCTTTTTTAGCTCTTCCCATTCTTTTTCAGTTGGTTTATCTGGCTTGGTTAGTATTCTTTCTGGTATAGATATTTTTCCTATATCATGTAAAGTGGCCAGCAATGAAAGCTTATTACTCTGTTCCGCCGTTACACCAATTTTATCACCTAAGCGATGAGCTAAGGCTGTCATTCTCATGGCATGCTCTTTAGTTTCATCACTTTTTGCTCCTAAAGCATTTACTAAACCTGATACAACTTCATGTTTTCTACTTTTGCTAGCCATCAACTTATTTTGATACATGTTATCATCAGCTTCTTTTAACATATCAGATATATCTTCTTCTACTGAGGTTTTAGCTGCCATGCCAATTCCTAAAGAAACTACCAGATTATCAGCCTGAGTTTTTTGACATTCTCTTCTTATCCTTTCAATAACTTTTTGAGCAGCTTTTTTGTGTGTCTGGGGCAGTAATATAGCAAATTCATCTCCTCCATAACGAGCTAATATATCTTCTTCTCTCACTACTTCTTTTAGTATTTTAGCAGCCTTAATTAATAGTTCATCACCTTTTTTATGCCCCATGCTGTCATTGATAAGTTTTAAGCCATTTACATCACATATAATAAAACTAATTGGCAACTGTCTTTCTGTGTTCAGCCTATTAATTTCTTCCTCCATAAAACGGCGATTATAGAGGTTAGTTAATGGGTCTTTATACAGCATATTTTCAATCTCTTTTTCTCTTTTTTTGCGTTCAGTTATATCCTGGGCAAAAGTAAATTCATATTCTTTTCCCATATATTCTAGATAGCAGGAAGTTATCTGAACTGGAATAATCCTCCCATCTCTTGTTTTGTGATCAGCTTCGAATTTATCATATTTATCATTTTTTATTTTATCCCAATGATTCTTTCTATCTTTTGGCTCAATGGCTATATCATCTATATTTTTCCCAACTAACTCTTCTCTTGAATAATTTAAGTATTCACAGGCTTTTCTATTTACATATTCAAACCTGCCTTCAGGCGAAACTAAAAAAATCCCAACAGGAACATTATCCACAGAAAAATTCATTAATTTTAGTCTTTCTTCCATAACTTTTTCTATGGTTATATCTCTTGATATTCCTGCTATTTTTACAGGCTGGCCTTTTTCATCATATACCATCCAACTTCTATCATGTGTCCATTTAATATCGCCATCTTTAGTTATAATTCTAGTTTTCATTTTTGCCTGACCATTATCTTTTAATTTTTGCAAAGCTTCATCAAGTAAATTTCTATCATCGGGATGGGTGATTTTACGTATCATATTAGGGTCTTCTTTAAACTTTTTGATAGAATAGCCTGTAAACTTTTTTGTTGATGGACTTATGTATTCTACGCTTAAATCTGGCCAGGATAAAACCCATATAAGATCATTAGTATTTTCTAATATAACGCTTAACTGCTCCTGGTGTTCTTTATATTCTTTATCTCTTTTATTCTTATCTACAATATCTTCCCTCATCCTCTATCTCACCTGCTTTTTTTGAGGATTAATTAAAATTATTGATGTTGTATAGCTATATATGTTTGATCATCCTGTATTTCTATATCACCTTTTTTCTTTTCCAATCTGCAATTGACAGCTTCAATAATTTCCGCAGGAGAATGATCTTTGTTCTTTTCAAGAACCTCTATTAATCTTTTTTCTCCAAAGGTTTCCCTATTTTCTGTATCATTATTATTCTCAATTTCTTGCTCAATTAAACCATCAGTATAAGCGAAAAAAGTTTCTCCTGGTTTTAAGTTTATCACAGTTTCTTTGTAATCGAAATTTATTCCTTCAAGAGAGGTAATAGGTAACCCTGCATTTTCTAAATTAATAATTTCATTACTCTTAAGCAAAATAGGAAGGCAGTGGATACCAGCATTGCATATCTTTATATTATTATTTTCAACATTGATAACTCCAACCAGTAAAGAAATAAAATAATCTGACGGTAAACCTAAATTTTCAAATGTGCTTTTAATGAATTTTGTCAGATCTACAATATTTATTTTAGATTTAGATGTATTACCAAGACATTCTGGAGCTCTTATGAAAGAGTTAATAGCTTCTTTCAAAAATACATTTAACATGGAACTGCTTAAATCATGGCCGCTAACATCCGATATGTAAAAAATAATTTGATTTTCTATCTCCAAAAAATCATAAAAATCACCGCCTAATCTATAGGCTGGTTCATAATAAGCTGCAATTTTCAGTTCCTTTGTTTGAGGCAATTCTGAAGGTAGCAAGTTATTATGTAGCATCTCAGCTCTATCGTACTCGCGATTTAATTTATTATTGATTCTGGTCAGTTCTTTCTCATAAAGTTTTCGATCAGTAATGTCTCTGGCTATTTCAATTATACCCTTTATTTCTCCATTTTCACTGAGATCTGGAATTGCCTTCATAAGCCAATAATGGCCATTGGGTTTAGCCATCTCCGTCTTTTCAATATTTTTAGTCTTTTTAGCTTTCACTACAGGACAGTCGAAGCAAAAATCAGAAAACCCCCATTTATCGTAACACTTTTTATCAATGAGTTCTTCCCTGGAAGAAGAAAAATATTCCTGAGCAGTTTTATTGCTCCATTTGATATTAAAATCTTTGTCCATGTAGATAATCAGCTCGTCTATGATATTTAGAATTTTGGCGTTCATATCAACATTAAAAATATCAGCATCGAAAAAATTCTCTTGATCCATATATTAGCCACTCCTTTATTTCTGTCCCCCTGTAGATTTTTCGTCCTGGTTACTATAAAAATTTGTGGGATTAAAACAGGTGTCTTAATTTAATTTTGATTTGATAAATGGAATTGGGAAAGCTCCATAATATTAAACAACAATCATCATCAATCAAATTATGAAAAGTCTTTACCGTGTTAATAATTCTTGAAAAGTATCTAGCAATTAAAAATCAAGCCTTCGCCCATTAATCCTAAGCCACTCTCTGCGTTCCTCATAATCAGGAATGATAGATTTAATCGTCTGCCAGAATTCTCTGGAGTGGTTATCATAAATTAAATGGGCAAGCTCATGAACCACTATGTAATCCACTATGCTCATAGGGGCCATGATAATCTTGAAATTAAAATTAAGGTTATCTAAGCTGCTGCAGCTTCCCCATCTGGTCTTTTGGTTTTTAATCTTGATACTGTTGGGCTTAACTCCCAGCTCCTCTCTGTATTTGTCAACTCTCTCCTTTATTTTAATCTTAGCTTTACCCCTATACCATTCAGTTAAGGCATCTCTTATGACAGAAATTCTCTTTCCATCATCACCTTCAAAAGCTTTAGGGTAGTCGATTAAAAACCTGCCCTGATAAAGCTTGATTTTGGCTTTTTCAATATCAGCTGGCTTTACCTTTAACCTATACTTCCTCCCCAAATAAGATAGCTTCTCGCCACTTAAAAACTCTTTTGGCTTAGGAGCAGGCTTTATCTCCCCAACCTTCTCTAGTTTTTCCAGTATCCACTCTGATTTATCACTGATAACTTCTTTTATCTTCTCTTTATCTGTCTTTATTGGAGCTCTAATCACTAAATTGCTGTCTTTATCGACAATAATGCCAATAGATTTACGATCAGATCTAATAATTTCATAATCAATTGTTTGCTTTCCTATCTTTATCTGCTCCATCATATCCTCCTGTGCTTTTTAAAAAATGAATATCTTATCAGCCAATTTCATTATTTTATTAGTAATGATTTTATATTTTTTCTTAAACTCTTCATATTCAAGGAGATGAACCTTTATTGCCTTTCTCATTTCTTTAATAACCTCAGACTTTTCTCTCCATAAATCTATCTTAGTATAGTCAGCTATATCCTGAACAATCTCCTTAGTTAACCTCTTGACTTTCTCATTAACACCAGGTTCACTATCACCATATATAGCTCCTGATGTATCCTCACCAACCATATCCCCTGCATTTAACTCTCTCTCATCCAAAAGTAGCTCATACAGGGCATATTCTTTCTTATCAAAACCTAGCTTTTCAGCTTTAGTCTTAATATTTCTCATGGTATGGATCATATCATCATATTCCTCTATTAGCTCAGAGAAGCTCATCTGTTTCTCTTTTCGCCTCTCTATTATCTCTTCTAACCTCTCGCTAAGCTTTTTATATAGCACTGGGTTTTCATCCATCTTGATACTAATCTCTTTCTTGATAGCATGCTCCTTCTCACTAGCTTTGGCCTCATCGCTTTTAAGGCTGTCTATGGTCTCTTCAAACTCCTTCTCATCCATAATAGATACTGGATCATGCAGCTGAACTATATCACCTTCAGATCTAACATGGTCATCTATTAATTTTTTAACCTTCTCACCAACACCCTTAATATCAATATTATCATCTCTATACCTGTTTCTGACAGCTTTATAAATCTTGCTAAGTCTTCTAAAATCATTACGATAAGGATCAGCTATGGGGTCAGGCATAATGATATCCATGTTCCTGGCAAATTCTTTAAATGACTGCTTGAATTTAGCTCTATCTTCCTCATCTTCAAATAACTTTATACAGGCCTCTAAATCATCCATATCTACATTCTTAAAATACCTCATGACCTCTCTGTAGTTTGCTTCCAGTCTGGGCTTTTCATCCTGAATTGGTGTTACTGTATTTTCTACATCACTATCGTTAAAGATAGCAAGGGCTGATTTAAGGTCATCAAAGACTCCATAATAATCGACTATCAGGCCATAATTCTTTTCAGGGAATGGCCTGTTTACTCTGGCTATGGCCTGTAATAGATTATGCTCTTTAAGGGGTTTATCCAGGTACATCACCTGCTCTATAGGGGCATCAAAACCTGTAAGCAGCATATCACAGACTATGATGAATTTAAGGCTGCTTTTAGGGTTTTTAAATCTCTCAACTATGTTAGATTTTTTATCCTTATCAACACTGTGCTTTTTTATTATCCCCACATCATTATTATCACCTGAAACTAATACAGCAGACTCTGGTCCATTGAGTTCATCAATAGCTTCCTTGTATCTTACAGCTGCCAGCCTGCTTACTGTTACTATCTGGGCTTTAAAGGAGATGGTGTTAGGGTTATCATAATCAGGTGCTATCTTCTCCCTGTAGTGATTTATTATATCAAGACTTATATTCTTTATCCTTGAGGTTGCTTCAGCTATATCCTGCTCTCTGGCATACTTTTCTTTGATCTTCTTTTTCTCCTCATCACTCTTATCACTAAACTCCTGCTCAAAGTATTCATCCAGTGTTTTCCCTTCTACATGCAAATTAACCATTCTGCTCTCATATTTGATGGGCAGAGTAGCTCCATCATCGACTGATTCTTCTATCGTATAGGTGTCTATGTAGTCACCAAAGGTTCTTAAGGTGCTGCGTGTCTCCTTGTCTATAGGAGTGCCTGTAAAGCCTAAATAACAGGCGTTAGGGATAGCTCTACGCATATTGGTAGCTAAGTCTTTAAACTGGGTTCTATGAGCTTCATCAGCCATTACATATATATCTTTATCTTCAGATAACACAGGGTATTTATCAGCTTCATATTCCTGAAACTTATGGATAGTGGTCATGATAGTTCTATCAGCCTTGGAGGATAGCAGTTCTTTTAGTTCCCTGACACTATCAGCTCTGACTGGATTAGGAAATCCACAGGCTTTAAAGGTGCCTGATATCTGTTCGTCTAGATCTACTCTGTCAGTTACAATCACAATCGTTGGGTTTCCTATATCTTCAAGCCTTCTCAGTTTCAGGGCTAAAAAGAGCATGGTGAGTGACTTTCCAGAGCCCTGAGTATGCCAGACTGTACCATGCCTATCATCTAAACTTTTAGCATCTTTTATTCTCTCAATAGCTTTAATGACAGCTCGATACTGCTGGTAGCGACAGGCCATCTTTACCATGCTGTTACCTTTTGCTTCAAAGACTATGAAATTTAGGATAATATCGAGAAATCTTTTTTTCTTAAAGAGGGAGAATAGGAGGATATCCTGGCCTGTTGGTTCATCCTTATCTAATATCCTGGCTATATCTTCTCTAGTGTAGGGATAGGGGTCCTTCCAGGGCTTAAACTCCTGGGCTGGAGCTCTTACAGTAGAGGCTGAGGCTGATTCTCCCCAGGCTGCTACCAGAAGCTCATTGGGATAGAAAAGTTCTTCTGCACCCTCTTCTAAGCCATCTCTGATGTTCTGATACCTTCTTAGCTGGGTTATGGCTTCTTCTTCAGGCTCATTGCAGGTAGTTTCATTCTTGCATTCAATGACAGCTAAAGGCAGGCCATTTACAAAGATAGTGATGTCTGGCTTGATAGTCTCTCTGCCTTTTACTCTAAACTGGTTAATGGCTATAAAGCTGTTGTTTTCAGGATTATCAAAGTCTATGTATCTAACTGTCTGGTTCTTATTGCCCTGGCCTAAATCCTGTTTGAGGGAGATATTATTTATTAGTGCATTATGAATTAGTTGATTGGCTTCCATTAAATTATATGCTCTAAGCTTAGCTGGATTTATCTCATTAATAGCTTTGCTAATATTATTATCATTAATCCAGGGATTTAACCTTATTAAAGCAGCTTTAAGCTCACCTTTAAGAATAACTTCATGTTCTGAATCCCTTTTAGGTAGATCCTCAACATCAGGCATTGTTTGATCATAAACCTTATATCCTAATTTTTCTAATAGATCAAGAGCTGGTTTTTCTGACTGATTATATTCATTCCAATCCCTGGACATAGCTTAAGCCTCCTT
>SL_8KL_010_SEDDRAFT_10004305_pt1 | contig 11504 bp, 9 predicted proteins | sample SodLakKL_010_SED_4_FD_11160 | JGI IMG/M metagenome (IMG submission 11160) | reverse complement strand
GACACGATACCAGACTTTGTGGACAGAGTTTATGTTGTTGATGACGGTTCAACTGACGGCACATGGAATGAAATCAAGAGGCACGCAAAAAAACAAAATTCAAACAACAACAATAATGATAGTGAATTCGATAGATGTGTCGTTCCTATCCAACATGAGGAAAATCATGGTCCAGGCCGCACTAAGAAGACAGGATACATGAAGGCTTTAGAAGATGAAATAGATGTTACCGCCGTTATGGACGGCGATGGCCAGATGAATCCTGATTATCTTGATAAATTGATAGATCCAATCGTAGAAGGAGAGGCTGATTACGCTAAAGGGAATAGACTAGCATTTTGGCAATACAGGCAGGAGATGAGTAGATGGAGATTTTTTGGAAATGCAGTATTGACCTTTTTAACTAAATTGGCAAGCGGTTACTGGAAAACAATGGATCCTCAGAATGGATACACCGCAATTTCTAAATTCGCTTTAGAGCAAGGAGGGGTAAAGGACATGTATGAGGATTACGGTTATCTGAACGATCTGCTTGTTAGATTGAATACAGAAAATGTGACAGTAGCAGACGTTGCGATCCCGGCGGAATACGGTGATGAAGTGAGTCATATAAGGTATAGATCTTATTTAATCAAAGTTTCTGGCATATTGGCTAAAGGCTTTTTATGGAGACTCAAGAAAAAGTATTTAATCCTTGATTTTCATCCGCTAGCGTTTTTTTATTTAACCGGAGGATTTCTCGTAGGATTCGGAATCTTGACGATGCTCTGGTCTGTATATCTTTGGCTTTTCCAAAACCACGCCTTATTCATGAGAGGAACACTCAGTTTGTTGGTTTTCATAATGGGGAGTATGTTCATCATGTTTGCTATGCTCTTCGACATGCAGGCAAACCAGGACAAGGAGATCCAAGTGCATGAGTGATGAAAAATTTTGAAAAGATGTGAAAATCCATGAACATAGTGTTTACCATTCAACATCCGGCTCATGTTCATTTTTTTAAGCACGCTATAAAGGAACTTAAGAAAAATCATGATATTCGTACTTTTGTGAGAGATAAAGAAATTATTAGAGAATTGTTGGAAACTTATGAAATAGATTATACAGTTTTATCAACACTTGAAAACTCAAGTTTTGGAACGTTTTATATACAGCTTAAATACGAGTATAAACTTTGGAAAAATACTAAAGAATCTCCACCAAATTTGTTTTGTGCAATAGGTGGTACAGCTGCCTCACATATTTCAAAATTTTTTGACTCTAAATCAATAATTTTTACTGACACCGAACATGCAACTCTTCAAAACAATATCACATTTCCATTCGCAGATCGAATATGTACTCCAGATTGTTATAAAGAAGATATTGGACCAAAACAGGTACGTTACCCAGGATACCATGAATTGGCTTACTTACATCCTAATAGGTTTACACCAGATCTAAGTGTCTTAGACTATATCGACGCAGATGTAGATGATAAAATAGTTATCATACGTCTTTCGGCTTGGGATGCTGCACATGATTTAGGACAAAAGGGGTTTGGAGATATTGTTGATGCTGTGTATAAACTGGAATCTAAGGGTGCCCAGGTAATAATCACATCTGAAGATGACTACCCCGAAGAAATTAAACATTGTATATCTTCTGTTCCAGTGTATAAAATGCATGATTTGATGTACTATGCTAGCTTGTATATCGGAGAAGGGGGTACGATGGCGTCTGAAAGTGCTGTGTTGGGTACACCAGCAATTTTCATATCGACGCTTAGGCTAGGATATCTTGAAGAACTCGAAAATAAATATGGATTAGTTTTCAATTTTTCTGGGAAGCATAGACAAAAAAATGCTTTAAAGAAATCTTTGTCCATATTGGAAAATTATGATGATAAAAAATGGAAAAGAAAAAGAGAAAAAATGTTAGAAAAAAAGATTGACACGACAAAGTTTATTTTGAAAGAGATTAAAAAATTTGGAGAAAATAGTTTTTAATCTCTCAATAATGAAGTATGGAAATTAAAGAGTAAAAATAAAATGTAAAGAATTAAAAGAGGGGATAATATGAAAAATTCAAGTTACAACCTCATTACACCTGTTAAAAACGAAGAAAATTATCTCCCAAACCTAGTTCAAAATGTAATCAATCAAACCCACCTCCCAAAGGTATGGGTGATTATTGATGATGGGAGTAATGATAAAACTCCTGAAATATTAAATAAGCTAACTAGGAGATATGATTGGATACATTCTTATAGATTTAGAGAGAAAAATAAAAGGAATTTTAGAAAACACTTTGCTAAAGTGATTCGGAATGGTTTTGAAAAATCTTTGAAATTGTGTGATGATGTCAAGTACTTAGCAAAAGTTGATGCTGATGCACGGTTTCATGATGATACATTTAGGAAATTGATTAAAAAAATGGATGGAAACAAAAAACTCGCTATTGCAAGTCCAAGATTTATGACATTAAAAAAATCCGTGAATGTTGAATGTCTTAAGAATCCGAAAATTATTTTAAATAATAAGAACATACTTATCAAATCAGACAAGAAAAGAGAAAGTGAACCTACAGATGTATTGAGGATATATCGAAAGGAATTTTTAGAAGAGATAAATGGTTTTCCTATTACCGATGCATCTTCGGAAATTGTCAATGCAAAGGCAGTAATGGGGGGGTATGATGTTAGTTTTATAGATGATGTTTGGTGCTATTTAACCCGGGAAATAGGTACGACTTTAGATAGTGACTACAAAAGAGGAAAATTACATGGTTATAGATTTTATATAAAACATTATCACCCATTAATGCTTAGTGCACGTTTGGTTTGGTCTCTTTATGAAAATCCTTTTAGATTTATGGGTGAAGTTGTTGGTTATTTGGAATCGTTTATTAATCAAAAAGAGAGATTTGCTGATTCGGATATCATAGAGTATTATAAGAAAGAAAGATTTGACAAGATCTTCAAAGGTATAATAAGGAATTGAGAAAAAATAAAAAAATTTAGATGGGTAATATGGATGCTAAAAACTTTATTAGGAGTTTTATAGAAAAAAATACCGGACAGGATAGTAAAATATACAATTTATTAGCTTGGGTTTATCTCTTCAAAAATAACTGCAAGTATTATTTAAAAAATCCTAGTCTACTTACCAAAAAAATTGATCATGGTGCACCCTTAGATATAAAAGAAACAATTAATGTGGAAAACAGAAATTGTTTTTTCGGATATTATGACAAATCTCCATGGGATTACACGGGGAGATATTTACTTTATTTATCCGCGCCGATCATCAATAAACATCCAGATATTTATAATGAAGCTTTTATAGGTTATATAGACCTTACAAAAAGAGAAAGAAATTATGTTGCTAAAACAAGGGCTTGGAATTGGCAACAAGGATGCATGATGAAGTGGTTGAAAAACAAAGGGCAAGAGCCCATTTTTATATATAACGATTACAAATCAGGAAGATTTGTTTCGATAATTAGACACTTAAAAAAAGGAATCATAAAAATATTACCTTTTCCAATATATACTGTCAATGAACTTGAGAACGAAGCCCTTTCTCTAAATTTCAAGAGAGTTCATAATTTAAGACCCGGGTATGGTTATAATTCAGGTGATTATACTTTAGGTGAAAATTATACTCCTTCGGATGACGGAATTTATCGGTTAAACCTTAAAAACAAAAAAGTCGAATTGGTACTACCTATTGATAAAATTTCAAAAGATATAGGAAATCAAAATAAATACCATTGGATCAATCATATTAAATACAATCCATCTGGAACTAGAGCAGTTTTTTTACATAGATGTAAATATAACAACAAAAAAGTTACTCGGATGGTCACAATGAATCCTGATGGAACAGAATTATATTGTTTATCTGATAATGGTTCAATTTCACATTTTACATGGAAAAACGATAAGGAAATTTTAGCTACGGGAAAACTAGGTAGTTCTAATAATTACAATTATTATTTGTTTGAAGATAAAGCAACAAAGGTTCAAAATGTTGGAGGTGATTCATTGTGTAGAAATGGGCACCCTACATATTCACCTGACGGAGAATGGATTTTGACAGATACTTATCCTGATAAAGGTGGTTGGAAAGATTTGATATTATATAACACGAAGGAAAACCAAAAATACATCATTAGTCGATTTTATACCCCAATTAAATATAGATATGGGACTCTCAGGACAGATCTTCATCCAAGATGGAGCAGGGATGGGAATGAAATATGTTTTGATTCAGCACATGAAGGCTATAGAAAGATGTACGTATTAGATGTTGAAAAGAGTACGAACGTTTTTGAAAGTAATAATAGCTAGAATCAAGAATTTATGAGAGATTTTAATTATGAGTGAGCATTGAATCGAATCAAAAAATTTTTAACCCATATTGAAGCATATATATTATGGAGGGATTTAAATATAGGAAAAATATCTTGTTCTAACCCTCATCCCAACAACAAAATAAAAATAATCAGGAGGAAAGTATGAAACGTAAAGTGAAGTTCCTAACGATAATAATTTTATTACTCTCTTTAATCCTTCTATTACTTATTAGACTTAACTATCCTATGAAAGTCTCTACGACTGAATCTATTCTTCATATAATCCCTATCTATTATTGGATATTATTGATAACTATACCTACTCTCATTTGTACTACTTTCATTTTGACAGAATCAAAGAGTACCTGTGTCTTATTAGCTGTGATATATTTTTTTGTGTTATATTCTTTTTATCTGTTGTTTGTAATACCTCCTGCTGGTACCGACATGTCCGAAGGAGGTCATATATTTTCACTTCTGAAGGAAGGTTCTACATTAAGTATTGAACAATTAAGATATTTTCAATGGCCTATCCATTATGTTTTTTACATGTCTTCTATAAAAATAGTAGGTGCAGGTTTATCCTTTTTGACGATACTATTATTTAGTTTCATTTTAATGATGCCTCTATTTTTTACTTTGAGTGTTAGTGAACATTATAATAAAAAAATATTTTTTCTTTTACCGGTTGGCTACATTATTCTATCTTATTATTTAATAAATTTGCAGTGGGTACCACAATTTACAGGCTTGATGTTTTTAATTTTAACAATAGGTTGTCACGCAAAATATAAAAAAAGTCCATCTAAGAAATTTTATTTTTTGACCGTGTTTTTTTATATAATATGTGTTCTCACTCATCCTTTCATTTTTGTGTTTTTCCCAGCAGCACTGTTTTTAGATCGTTATATATTTCCTCTACTTCCTAAAAAAATCTTTAGATCCGGAAATGAAAACAACAAAGACATTTCTTTACTTTTGCTAGTGAGCGTATTTTTTATAGGACTTATATTTAGATTTGAGAGTCTTCTCATATATATTAGAAACTTGATATTTCCCGGAGATGGAGAGCGTAGATCTTGGGAATTAATAAATCGTTTATTACGTGAATCTAGGATAAGTGACGAAATAGCTTATGAAACCTCTCCGCTTTACCATTTAGTTTCAAGGGAAATCTATTTAATATCAAGATATACTACTCTTTTGTTTCTGCTAATAATTCTTCTTTTACTTTCATACATTTTATTAAAAAATATCCGAAAAATAGATTCTTTTGATGTCTCATTAGGGATATCAGGAGCAAGCTTCTTTTTTCTTGGGCTGATACTACCTAGAATTTTAGGTCAAAGGGCTTTTCAAGTAATATTTTTGAAGTTTCCTCGTTACTTTTCAAATTTATTTGAATATAAGCAAAAGATATTAGTGTTTGTTTTAATCATAGCTATTACGATAGCACCTTTGCTTTTTACGACAAATAGAACTATAACTTTTGATTTGTCTGGTGGTAGACATATTCAAGATGAAAACACTTTGAGTTCTGGTAGATTTGTCGTTAATAATGTAGACAGTAAACCCAGTGTATTGGTTGCTGAACTCAGTTTTTTCCCTGGTAGAGGTGATAATATCTATCACACTAGACGTATTGCTGAAGAGAGAATAAGTCTTTCTAAAATTGATATGATAATAGATAGCTCAAAACAAAGGAATAGTATGGATTATTACGGATTAGAAATTGATTTTAGGGGAACATCCCAAATTTATGATAATGGTGATTCACAAGTTTTAATATACGAAGATATATAAATTATCTCAAGATTTGTCTTCAATTATTCTTTTAATCCCAATTAAAAAGAAAAAAAGAGAAAGAAATTGTTTGTATAAAGGAATGGAAAGAATTTCGTAATTACAGGCTTTCATGGTGTTTATTGATTTAAATAAGTATTGAAAACCATTAGTATAGTTACCTTCTTTTAAAAAATAATTTGACAACTCTGCATATTGATAAGACCTAATAGGATACCCTTTTTCTTCTAATTTTTTAATTACATCTTTAGACCTATGTAAAAGTTTGAGTTTTCCATCCTCCATGTTTTTAGCGGATGGGGTTGCTTTGCCTTTATCTATTATAGAAAGTTTTTCATCTAAATATCCAAGTTTACCTATCTTTAGCATCCTTATTATAAAATCATAGTCTTCATGTCTATTCATTGATTCATCAAATCCTCTTATCTTCTTAGCGATAGCTGTTTTTAAGATTAAATTTGATCCGGGGTCTCTCACTTTACCGAGTAAAACGCTTTTTATGACCTCTTCGCCTCCTTCTACTGGAAGGTTTTTTCCAATAGGTATTAGTACTTTATTATTTTCATTTTGATTAGCTAGTTTTCGATCACAATAAACTCCAACCCATTCATTTCCTTTTTCTCTTAAATATGAAATCTGATGTTCTAGCTTTTCAGGTAACCACTCGTCGTCAGCATCTAAAAAAGCAATAAACTCTTTTGTAGCATATTTTATGCCCGTATTTCTTGCTGCAGATCTTTCTTTGTTTTTCTCATGTTTTATGTAATTTATTCTCGAGTCTTTTTTAATATAGCCTTTAACTACCTCTTCAGTTTTATCTTTGGAGGCATCGTCAACGACTATCAGTTCAAGATTTTCATGAGTTTGATTTAAAACACTTTCGATTGCCCAAGGAAGTACTTTTGCGTCGTTGTAAGTTGGAATTATCACGCTAACCCCATCATCCATTTTTGAATCACATCTCAACTATTTTTGATTTCAGCTGGGTATTATAGTTATTCGATTTAAACTTTATAGTCTAAAATAGTTAAAAGAATTTGAGCATGTCTAGATATGGAATGATACTATGACTAAAAAAATAGGTGTAATAACATTAAATGGATATTTTAATTATGGAAATAGACTGCAAAATTATGCAGTCGAACAGGTTTTAGAGTCATTAGGTTTTGAAGTGAAAACTATAATAAATGATACATCCTCTCTCCGTTCGGGTAATAATAGTTTCTGGGATTTGCTTTCGAAGATTAAAGAGGTAGAAAATAAAAATATTTTAAAAAAATTAAAAAGGATGTTAAATTATTTTATAAACAAGAAAAAAATAGATAGTTACAGAAACAAAAAAACAAAGCTTTTTAAAGATTTCTCAGCTGATTATTTAAACGAAACCGATTATTCTATATCTATATATGATATTCCTGCTGATTTAACTAATAGATTTGATTTTTTCGTAACTGGAAGTGATCAGGTTTGGAATCCTTATTATGTTAGAAAACATTCGTCAATTAATTTTTTGACATTTGTGCCTAAGGAAAAAAGAATTGCATTAGCCCCTAGTTTTGGGGTCTCGGAGATACCTTCAGAAGATGAGGAAAATTTTAGAAAGTGGATATCCGAAATGAACGAGTTATCCGTGAGAGAATATGAAGGAGCAAAGATAATAAAAAATTTAACCGGTAGAGAAGCAGAAGTTTTAGTAGACCCTACAATGGTGGTAAAAAGAAAAAAATGGTTATCTCTTTCGAACGAAGACCCGCAAAAACCAGATAATAACTATTTGATGACCTACATCTTAGGAGAATTGCCAAAACAAAAGAAAAGACAAATTAAAAATTTTGCGGGTAAAAATGATTTAGAGATAGTTGATCTAGCAGTGAAAAAGGGATGGAGTGATTATATTGCTGGTCCTAGTGAATTTATTAACTATATTAGCTCGGCTAGTGTGATTTTCACAGATTCTTTTCATGGAACAATTTTTTCAATATTATTTAAAAAACCTTTCGTTACATTCAGACGGAGGGGCAATCATTCAATGATTTCAAGGATAAATACATTATTTTCCAAATTTGATATGAAAGATCGATTGGAAAATAGAATTAATTTAAAAATTAATGAAGTTATGGATATAGATTTTTCTAATACAGACGAAATTTTAGAGAAAGAACGTAAAAAGACCTATGAATATTTAGAAAAAGCTTTAGATTTAAAGTAGGGGATAATGTGACTAAAAAAGAACCAGCAATTGAAATTATAGGAGAGGACAAATGTGCTGGATGCTTCGGCTGTTACAACTCCTGTCCTGAGGATGCTATTGAAATGAAATATGATGAATACGGCTTTTATCTGCCTTTCATCAATGAGAATTGTAACCTGTGTGGAATCTGTGTAAATCATTGTCCCGTGATTCAAGATATTGGAAACAAGAAGAAGTTTAAAGAACCTATTTTTTATGGTGGGAGATCAAAAGACCATGAGATACGGATGATGAGTTCCTCTGGAGGTATATTCTCAGAATTAGCTAAATATATACTAGATCAATCAGGATCAGTTTTTGGGGCAGCTTGGGATGAAAATTTTAATCTTGAACATATAATGATCGATGATTTTGATGAAATTGAGAAAATCACAGGATCTAAGTATGTGCAAAGTCGAATTGGGGAGAGTTATAAAAAGGTCTCAAAAGAATTGGATGAGGGAAAAAAGGTTCTATTCGCTGGGACCCCTTGCCAGATTGGAGCATTAAATACTTTTAGTGATCATAAGAATTTATTGACTGTGGATTTGGTTTGTCACGGAGTACCATCTTACCTTTTATTTGCGAAATATTTGAAGCATTTAGAAAGTAAAAAAGAGTCGATCGTAGAGTGCATCTCTTTTAGAGATAAGGAAAAATGTTGGGAAAACTATCAAATTAGGATTGGTTTCAAAGATGGTACTACTTATAAAAAAAATCGGAAATTAGATCCATACATAAGGGGATATCTTCAAGATATATGCTTAAGAAAATCTTGTTACGATTGTAAATTTCAGACAACTCCTAGATTAGGAGACATAACTCTAGGAGACTTTTGGGGTAGTCCTCCAGAAGGGTTAGAAACAAGTGAAGGAGTTTCCGTCATTTTGGCTAATACTGAAAAAGGTGATCATTTCATTAAAACACTAAGCAAGTCAAATGAAATTGAAATAAAAAAAACGAATTATGATACAGCTACTGAAGGAAACCCAATTATAGAAGGATATAAACACGAAGTTCCTAAAGAAAGAAAGCAAGTTCTAGAAGATTTGCGTAAGAAAAAGTTTGAATATATTCAAAGTAAATATATAAACACCCCTAGTGTTTTTAAAATAACATTGACAAAGTATGTTAGAAAAATTAAAAATTTTATTTAGAGTTGAGAATTCATAATAATTTTTTCAAAAACTGAATCTCTTTTTTTGATATGCCTTTACAAATTGTTAAAACAGCAAAGTAAATCACAATACCTATCGGCACGAGATACAAGAAATAAGGATCAAAATAGAATAGTAAAGCATACAACGAAATATACATGATTGCAGAAGATCCTATTATCTTGAAAAAAGTTCCTAGATTGATTTTTGGGAATAGATATCCCCTAGCCGCCCAATAAGTAATGAAAGTAAAAAATGTATATGATGCAATAGTTGTTAATGCAGCAGCAAGTATTCCCAAAACTGGTATTAATATTATATTCCCTATTATATTTATCAGGGCAGCGAATATTTTCACCTTACCTATTACTTTAGTTTTCTTAAGTAAAATTAAAATTAGGCTAGTAAATCTGTAATTAAGGTAGATAATGCCTCCAAGGGCGGTATAAATGGCTATAAAAGAGCCTTCTCTTGCGATCTCACCCGTGGTTAATAGTGCTGTAAGTTCGTGGTGAAATAAGAGAATTCCAAAGAAGAAAGGGATTGAAAGTAAAAGTGTATATTTCATTGAAAGATTGAGAAGTTTTTTTACTCGGTCGATTCCTCCATTGTCATAAAATTCCGAAAGTGTAGGTTTCAAAACGAAATAGACCATACCACCAAGAATAAAAGGTAGAAATCTGCCAATAGTGTATGCTGGGGCATAATATCCTACATATGTTACTCCTAAAAAATATGCTATCAAATATCGATCACTAGTATTGATAACCCAATAGGCTAGACTGTTTGGAATAAGTGGGGCTCCATAGTTAAAATAACTTTTGATATTTTTTATTCGTGATAGACTAGGGCAATGAACACCGAATCTTTTTGAAAAAATGAAAACAAATATCAATAGAAGAACAGTCCTAACGATTAGAACTGCCAACAAAGCTCCATAGAGACCATAACCTAATACTACTAAGAATATCGCAAAGCTTATTTCTGAATACCTCGTTAAAACTCTCACTAAAGTGTATTTTTTCATCTCCCTAAAGGCTTGAAAACTCCTTAAAAATAGATTATCTAGACACCAAACGAATAATAAAAGAGCCACAAATCTAACTACATATTCTTCTCCTTCAAAAACGAGATTCGCTAATAACTGAGGATACAAAAATAAAAATGCGGAAACCGCAACAGTAACAGCAGAGACCACGAATACGATCGAAAATAGGTCTTTCCCTCTTTCCACTTTCTCTTTTGCCGGGAACATACGTAATATTCCTTCATGGAGACCTAAAAGAAGAATCGGTAGCGCTAGACCAAGAGTGGCATTTACATTTGACCATAACCCGTACCCATAAGCCCCTAAATATCTTGTCAAAACAGGTAATAAGATGATTCCAGATACTGCAGTCAATATCTTTGCAAGCCCTATAACTCCCATATCTTTGACGATTTTGACTAATCCTCTGTCGTCATCACTCGCTTGGCCTTCCTCACTTTCGTCATTAGAAGTTTCCTCTGATGTGTTTTGCAATGGTTTTGATTCCGGATTAGAGTCGTTAGTTTTTTCTTCTCCCATGCTACGTTGGGGATAATATTCCTAAGGATTTATATGTTGTTGTTTTTTCCTTCTAGGGTCCGCATCTCCCCCCAATTTCGCAAAAGTCAGCAGTTTCTTTTGGAATTCCATTCCATCGATATGTGGAATTTTCAAAGAAAATTCCGAAATAATCAGCCGAATTCTGCGTGCAAAAGGTAGCAGTTCATCCTCTATCCAGTAAGCAGAAACCATGATATCACCTCCTTAGAGAGTTATGTCAGAGTCTTTTGATATTTTGTGCAATAGTTGGCAGTTCTTCCCGTATTTTTCGCAAAAGGTAGCAGGTAGATTGCACGCGAACGCTGGCAGTTACCTGCCGAGTTTCGCACGCGATCTTTTGGAAAATCTACGATTATCCGAACGAGTCTCGGAATTATGGAATAATTCC
>SL_8KL_010_SEDDRAFT_10004302_pt1 | contig 11507 bp, 11 predicted proteins | sample SodLakKL_010_SED_4_FD_11160 | JGI IMG/M metagenome (IMG submission 11160) | reverse complement strand
TTTTCAAATTTGCTTGCCAGAGGAGTGGATCCTGCTGCTTTAGAACGGGTGGATGCGCCCATGGGTATGGCAATTAACAGCGAAACTCCGGCAGAGATCGCGGTGAGCATCACAGCAGAGATCATACGAAGGAAAAACCAATCATCATCCAGTTGATCAAGTAAGGCCATTATTGGCGCCGCCGATGATGTCCAGCAGCTCCCGGGTAATATTAGATTGTCTAACCTTGTTGTAAGTCAGAGATAAATCCTTTAGCAAGTCGTCTGCGTTATCTGTGGCTTTATGCATGGCGGTCATGCGACTGCCGTGTTCGGAAGCGGCAGCATCCAGTAATAGTCTGAAGCATTGGTAATGAACAAACTGAGATACCATATGATCAAGAACCTGTTCGGATGACGGTTCCAGGATCAGGCGTTCATGTTGGCCGGATTCAGAAACAGACCTTGCTTTTACTTCTGATATATTATCAAGTGAAACGGGCAATACCTTTTCGGCAAAAATATCATGCACGGCAGCATTCCTGAAGCGATGGTAAATAACCACCACACTGGCTGTATGTTCTTTTAAGTAGAGATCCTTTATTTTTGAGGCAAACCCTGCGGCCTTTTCCTGGCTTAGACGATCTATACCCTCCCCGTCAGAAGCAATTAGTGCATAATCTCTCTTTTTGAAGAAATTAAGCAGTTTATTTCCAACAACCATAAGCTTAACCCTAAAGCCATCATTTTCATATTTCTCTATTTCCTGAAGGGTGCGTTTTATGACCAATGCATTGTATGCACCACACAAACCCCTGTTTGAACCCATGCAGACAATCAGCACCTCCCTGCTCTGCCTGCTTTTCATGAAGAAATTATAGGTTTCTGCCGGCATAACCAGCATCATATCATCGAGTATCGTCCGAAGTACTTTTTCGTATTGCCGCAAATACAGAATGTGATTCTGCACGCTCCTCAACCTGGAAGCGGCGACCATTTTCATGGCGCTGGTAACCTTCCGGGTCGATTGTATTGACGCAATACGGGATCTGACTTCTTTAAGGCTTGTCATTTCGGCATTTTTGAGAATTTAGTGCCACCGGGAGTTAAATCAATTATTGAACCTGGTCCAGTAAAAGTTGTATAGTATCTTTTGCCGCAGATTCAATAGTTTCCATGATGTCGCCATTGATGACGTCCTGCTTAAGCTGATCCATGACGTCAGGTTTTTTTTCACGCATATACCGGATGATCTCTTGTTCGAACTGCTTAATTTTTTTAAGCGGGAGGTCCATGAGAAGCCCTTTTGTTCCGCAGTAGAGAATGACAATTTGCTCTTCCGCGGGCAGGGGCTTATACTGCGGCTGCTTCAACAGCTCCATGTTGCGAACACCCTTATCAAGCACATACTGTGTGTCGGGATCCAGGTCTGAGCCGAAGCGTGCAAATGCCTCCAGTTCACGGTACTGGGCCTGATCTATCTTGAGTGTACCGGCAACTTTTTTCATGTTCTTCATTTGCGCATTGCCGCCAACCCTGCTAACTGAAACACCCACATTTATGGCGGGTCTTACGCCGGCATGGAAGAGATTGCTTTCCAGAAATATTTGACCATCGGTAATGGATATCACATTGGTAGGAATATATGCTGACACATCCCCTGCCTGTGTTTCCACAATAGGTATTGCGGTTAGCGATCCTCCTCCTTTTACTTTATGTTTTATTGAATCAGGGATATCATTCATTCGCGCAGCCATATCATCTGAGGCCAGGATCTTAGCGGCTCTTTCCAGCAGCCTGGAGTGCAGATAGAAAACATCACCCGGAAAAGCTTCTCTTCCTGGTGGCCGGCGCAGCAGCAGGGAGACCTCCCTGTAAGATATAGCCTGTTTTGTAAGATCATCAAAAAACACCAGGGCATGACGTCCTGTATCCCGGAAAAACTCGCCTATTGCCGCTCCGGTAAAAGGTGCGAAGAATTGCATCGAGGCGGGCTCACTCGCAGTGGCAGAAACCACGACTGTATAATCCATGGCTCCATATTGCTGTAATTTTTCCACCACTCCGGCCACCGTAGAGCCCTTTTGCCCAATTGCCACATATATGCAATAAACAGGCTCTCCCTTCTCATAATTCTCGCGCTGGTTGATGATGGCATCAATAGCGATACCTGTTTTTCCTGTTTGCCTGTCACCAATGATCAGCTCGCGCTGTCCCCTGCCTATGGGTATCATGGCATCAATGGCCTTGATGCCTGTCTGTAACGGCTCGTTCACAGGTTGCCGGTATATCACCCCGGGAGCCTTCCTTTCCAATGGCATCTGATAAAGATCACCCTCAACAGGTCCTTTTTCATCTATGGGCCTTCCAAGGGTATTTACCACCCGGCCAAGCAAACCCTCACCAACACCTATGGAGACAATACGACCGGTGCGTTTCACAATGTCTCCCTCCCGAAGGCGGCGACAATCCCCCAGCAAAACTATTCCTGCGTTATCTTCTTCGAGGTTCAGTACGATGCCTGTCAAGCCATTGTCATTGCACGCGATCATTTCTCCGGCCCAGGCATTACTCAGACCATAGATACGAGCAATACCATCTCCAACCTGCAAGACTGTTCCCGTCTCCTCAAGTTCAGTTTCAGGATGAAAACCTGCCATTTCCTGTCTCAAAATAGCTGATATCTCTGAAGGTTTTAGTTCTGACATAATTACAAATTCATGTGTGTTCGTAACAAAGATAAACGGTGCTTCACACTCGCATTGTATTGCTTTTCACCAAGCCTCAGGATGAAACCGCCAATAATATCAGGATTAATTTTATGTTCAAACTCCACTTCACAATCTGTAAGGCGTTTAGCCGCGACAACTGCCTGTTGTCTTATCTGATCATCCATTGGAAAAGCAGTGATCAGAAGAATCTTTTCAATGCCATGAAGCTTTTTATATTCATCCAGATAAGCAAGTGCTATGCCTTCAAGCATAAACCCTCTCTGTTTACGCAAAATAATCCTGACATAATTCTGCATAAGTGGATGTATGCTTCTATCAAACAGTCGGTTAATGATATTTTGTTTTTTTGAAAGCCTTATTACCGGGCTTTTTAACAATACTGATAATTCTTTGTTTTGCGCAAAAACACGGTGAATGGTTTTCATGTCCGCGTAAGATCGTTCAAGCACATTATTCTCCCCGGCCAGCGTAAGCAATGCTTTAGCGTAACGCTTATTCAGAACAATGTTTTGCTGCATATTTTTTCAGGCTAATGAGCTGTTTAATTAACGTTCATCTTATCCAGAAGCTTACTGACGTATTGTTTGTTCCTTCCGCGATCGCTAAACTCTTCCAGCAGTACTTGCTCGGCCAGCTCCAGAGATAGCGAAGAAAGCTGTTCCTTAATCTGACTATAAGCTTCTTTTTTGTATCGCTGAATCATCTCTTCCGCCTTTTCTCCAATCTCCTGTGCTTCCTCCTCTGCTTTTTGCTTAGCCTCCTCAATAATCAAATTTGCATCGGCCTCTGCTTTGGCAACAATCTCTTTATATGATTTTTCGGCCTCAGCGATCTTCGTGCTTTTCGCAACGTCCAGCTGCGACATTTCATACTCAATATGTTTTGCGTCGCTAAAAGACTTGGCTAATTCTTTCTCCCGGGCATTTAGTATCTGAAGAATAGGTTGCCATGCATATTTTTTTAATATGTATAAAACCACTGCAAAAGCAATGGTCATCCAGAATATCAGGCCCAATCCGGGCATAAGGAGTTCCATAAAACAAGCTGTTTTAGTCATTTAAACTGCCAGCAACCTTAAAAGGTCCGGCAAAGAACAAAGGCAAAAAGGCACGCATCTGACATACCGTTTCTCTGACGGTACAGAGGCAGCTACGTGCAAGCATCTTCATTAAACAAACAGGGTAAGCAACACTATCACCAGGGCAAAAAAAGTAATACCCTCAATGAGTGCTGCAGCCACTACCATGGATGAGCGCAGGTCGTTACCTGCCTCAGGTTGTCTCGCTATGTTGTCAATGGCACTTTTTGCAATGGAGGCAATGCCATAAGCTGCTCCAAAAACAGCAATTACTGCTGTTAGTGCAGCACCAAGCTTCATCCATTCGTGAGCTATTTCTACCGAGTTAAGCAGTACAAACAAAATATCCATGAGTTTTATTTTTTAGGTTTTCATCAATGCGCTCCTTTTGGAACGGCCATCCCAAAGAAGAACGCACTGAAAAGGGTAAAAATATATGCCTGTAAAAAAGAAACCAGAATTTTAAGAAAGTTAAGAAAGACCAGGAATAATACAGTTAGGGGAGACACGGAATACCCTATCAGTGCATTAACCGACCCAAGCACAAAGATCAGTGAAGTCAGGCTTAAGATGACCATGTGGCCGGCAGTCATGTTGGCAAAAAGCCTTATCATAAGTGTAAAAGGCTTGATAAAGGCCCCCATCACCTCCACAAGCGGAAGTATGGGTATCGGGAATTTAAGAAACATAGGCACTCCCGGCATGTTAAACATCTGCTTCCAGTAGTGTTTATTCGCATACCAATGAGTAAAGAAGAAGGTAAACATGGCGAGTACAAACGTCACACTAATATTACCTGTTATGTTGACTCCCCCAGGGAAAAAAGGGACAAGCCCCAAGAGGTTATTGAAAAATATAAAAAAGAATACGGTAAGGAGATAAGGCATGAAACGGTGATAGCGGTCTGGTCCGATAGCCAGAATGGCAATCTGATCTCTCACAAACAAGATCAATGGCTCAAACAGAAGGGGCAGCCCTTTTGGAGTGGAATACACGTTCGCACCTCTGTACCCTTTCCCCACACTAACAAATAACCAACATAAAAGAAACGATGCAATAAAGACGGCGAAAACAGTTTTGGTTATGGATAAATCATAGATAGTGGATGCTTCCGGGTCAGGGGTTTGGCCATCGTCCAGCACTCTTATCACCCGCCCTTTGCGGCTCCCTTCATCGGCTATGGCGAAGTTCTTGTGCGAAGCCTCTCCATGTTCAAAGCGTCTGCTGGAAAATACATAAAGCCTGGACTCATAAAACAGGATAACCGGCAAGTGAATAGTGACCTCTTTTTCACCAATATCAAAAAGATGCCACTCGTAACTGTCCAGCACATGGTCAATAATCACGCTACGTGCATCAAACTGTTTCCCTTCATCATTGTCAGACACTTGCACATTATCAATGGCTCCGTAAGAAGCAGCCGGAGAAAGAAATACCACGAGAGAGAGGCAAAGTACCTTCCATAGCCATGTGCTTTTTGATCTCCCATGTATCTCTTTACGCATACAAAAAATATTATGCAAGCCTGCTAAATTGGAAAAACAATCCTATCAGTGAATTATGTTCGTTTTAGCATTAACGTCATTTTTTCAAATTATGATACAAATAGGATACTTCAAAGGTTGTATAAGCAAAGTAAAACACAAAAAAGGTAATGATGAATGGAATGGCGTCTTCGGGGAAGGTAAAGGAATAGATCAATAAAACGGTAACATAGAGAATAAAACGAACAACAGTAGTGATGATAAACCGGGTGGAAAAGGAACCCGGGGTCTGGCTTTGGTATTTGTTTAATATCAGCCTCGTAGTCAACGTAATGAGATAGAAAAAGGGAATGAATGCATAGAAGACATCTGAAATGAAGCGATCCGGGAGTATAAAAACCAACACTCCATAAAGAGCAAACAAAATAATCGAATACAACGTAAGCTTTCTTATGAAAGAATTCATTATTTCTGTTTCTTTATGTCGATTATGCAATCATAGGACGCCCTTTAACCAGGAAGGTTACTTTTCCTTTCCTTTATTACTGTCGCGGCTCATGGATGACGCATCATCTTTTTCCATGGTGCATGTTCCAGAGAATCTGGCTCCTGGTTCTATTGAAAGTTTATTGGTAATGATGTCTCCGTTAAACACAGCCGCAGCTTTCAGGGAAAGTAGTTCGGACACATCCGCCTTGCCTTCAATCTTTCCGGAGAAATCGGCGTTGGCACAATATATATCTCCCTCGATCACACCGGTATCTCCCAGAACAATCTTTCCTTTTGATCGTACCTCGCCTACAATTTTTCCATCTATACGGACATCCCCTTTGGAGTCAATTTCACCTTTAATGGTAGTACCCGACCCCACTAAATTAATTGCTGTATGCTCTGTTTCTTTCTGCTTGGCCATTATTAATAAAATTAGTGTTGAAGAATTTGCTTAAGCACTTTTGTAAAAGCTTAAGACAAAAGTATAAAAAAGTTCACATAAAGTGTTCTAGATTTCCAGGTAATAGTAATCAAAGAAATAACGGTATTCCTCAATTTCCTTATCCTGGTAGAACATAGGATAGTTATCAACAGAAATCACGAAAGGTTCAATGTATTCAGACCTGACCGGTTCCAGCTCCTCATTATCCTGCCATTGCTGATAATATTCCATACCACTTTCCAAATTCGCGAAGTTGGTGATAGTCAGCAGTTGCTTTCCTTCCTCGAAGTAGATGTTGTTTACGGACAAGTTTTCGTCTTCATATTGCGTTTCATTAAACTGAGATATGGTGGTATTTACATATGACGGATCATGGTGTTCCGTTTGTACGAGCAAAACAAAAAAGTGAACGGCGTCGGGCGAAAAGGTATAGGGTGTATCAATGGGGTCTCGCTCGCGCCGGCGTGTTTCTCCTTCAGGGTCTGCTGCCAGTCTTTCCTCCTGAGCCTCATGCAATGAGGCTAACAATACGGATGCAGGCTGATGCACCGGGGTATCTTGATACATATCAACCACGTTTTGCAATTCAGCCATAAACAACTCCTGATCGTCATTTTTGCCAAGGGCCATAGCATGCAGGTATGCAAACCGCGCCTCAAGCTCGCGCGACACCTCCAGTGTGTCCAATGCTGCCTTGTTGTCAGCGATCACATCATACCTTCCTGAAAAGAAGGCCCGGTAACTCTGTTTATACAGTTCATTTGCCAGGTTCTGCCTGTTTCTGATATTTTCAGCATAGTCAGGGTCACCAATGATCATAGTATATTCACTGTCGGGATAATTCTGCAGCAATGTGTTTTTGACCTGTTCAGCTGCGGCATGATTTCCGGTTTCGCGATGCATATGGTAAAGATAATAATATGCCTGCAACTCCATCCCTGATCCGTCAAAGTTGTTTACCAGCTCGGTAAAGCTCTCAATGGCGTTTGACAAATCATTGAGTCTTTCACGGAAAAGCATGGCTTTATTAAAGTATGCCTGCACTTGCCGCTCTATAGATGCGACCATCTGCTCTTCCGTATTAGGGATGTTTCGCAAATATTTTTCTTTGTCATACTGATCGAACACAAGGGTATCTTCCTCTTCTGTTACCAGGTCATCAAACCCATCCATGTCGCCAAAATCACCAGCCATCATTTGCCTGTTGCTGATACGCCACATATCTTCCAGGGGCCTTTCTCCAAATTTACTGAAGAACTCCATCTCTCCATTTGCCTTTGCCGTGGTATTATAAAAATACCAGCCCCCTTCACTGCCACGTCCCATTTGTCGTCCCTGCCTTGCTGCACGTCCTGCCTCACGCATTTCCTGCTGTCGTTGCTGTTCTGCTTCCTGACGTTTTCTTTCTTCTTCACGAAGATCTTCTATAATGTCTGCCACAATTGCTTCCTGCTCTTCTGAAGAGAGCGAGGCAAGCTGCTGTAAACTGTCTTCGACTGCTATGATTTCACTAAGCTGGGCGAGCCCTGTCAAAACCTGATGACGTAATCTTACCTTGTCAATCTCATCATAGTTGCCAGGCAAAAAAACAGTTGTACTGTCGTAATACATCTTGGCCTTTTCATAGTCAGGATGCTCAAAATAAATCTCACCGAGTCTCAGGAAGGCCAGCCCTTTTTGCAGATCATTGTTGTCGCTCACTTCAGCAGACCTTTCAAACATTTCAATAGCACGGCCTTCTTCACCCGCGCGCAGATGCAATTGCGCTAAAGCATAATATATCTGATCATGAAATTCACTATATCTGTCCTCTTTAAGCATTTCCATGAGTTCCTGACGAATGAAATCACTGCCGCCCACGGATGGGTCATATGCTAATGCCATACCAATACGCGCCTGAAAACGCATGTTCCTGTCTGCACGCATGTCCAGGACCCGTTCAAATGTCTCCTGGGCCCTCGCAAATTGCCCTGAATGCTGATATACCTGCGCCTGGATAAATGTCAGCCTGGCCCTTTCATACCTGCTTTCCTGGTAAGGAATACCCTTTTCCAGTTGCCTTGCTGCCTCTTCATATTTTTCCTGCCGGATAAAATGGTCGGCATATGCTTTTCTGAACAAAGCCACGGTTTCATCTTTTAAAACGCCGCTATTATAACGGCGCTCAAGTGTTTCAAGCAACCGAAGCGCCTGCTCATATCTTTCCTGCTGATTATATGACTTGGCAATCCAGACCTTGGAGTCATGGCTGCGTTGGGTATCGTATTGCCTGATGATATATTCAAAAGTAAGGATGGCCAGGGTGTAATCACGTTTGAAAAAATGCGAACGGCCAATAAGGAAATAGGACTCATCAATCCATTTGTTGTGCTCCTCTCCGCGGATGTCCATGGAGTGACGGCGAATCACAAGGCTTGCCTTCTCGTAAACCACATCCATGTTGCTGCTTATGGATGCAGCATCCTGCTCCGTGCCGTAACGAAAAACCGACAATATCTGTTCGTAATTGTCAGTATGGGCCTCTGAAAGCGACTCAAGACTCTCCTGGTAAATTTCCCGGGCATTGAAATACCCGTTGTATTTTGCATTTACGGTGTGAAATGCACGATTAACAAAAGAATCCTTCTGTGTGGAACAACCAGAAAAAAAGGATATAGCAAGAGCAGGGATCAACAATAAGGTGATCCGCAGGAGAAATTTTCGTGAATCAGGCATGTACATCATCATTAAACCACAAAGATAACGCTCATTTTTAAAAAAGATTATCCTTTTGTGACAAATTAAAAAGTCTGGGTTTTCAGGTTGAAAAACATTAATTTTGCAAGAATTTATGCTCAGCTGAAAAATCCATTGAGTACATGGAAGATAAAGAAAAACAGAAAGGTTTTTTTAAAAAGCTTTACCACAGGTATCGTGTCGTTATCCTGAACGATGATACCATGGAAGAAAAGCTGAGTATTCAGTTGACGCGGTTCAAGGTTTTTTTGTTAACGGGTACATTCGTCATTCTTTTGGTGGTCGCAACTATTTACCTGATTGCTTTCACCCCATTGAAAGAATATATCCCGGGATACGCAGACTTCAACACACGACAGATGCTGCGGGAACTGTCACTTCGTGCAGATACCCTGGAGAAGCAACTCAGACAAAAGGATTTATATATTATGAACATCCGTAACATTACGGAAGGCCGTGATCTTATCGAGGAGATCCCTGACACCATTGGCGATCCGGCCGCATTCGGCATAGATGAACTTCACCGTTCGCGAGAGGATTCGCTACTACGGGCGGAAATGGAACTTGCTGATCAGTTTGATAATAATTATTGGCGCATCAACGATATATCCTCCCCCCCTGAAATGGGAAATTTTATTTTTTTTCCGCCTCTGTCAGGCATGATAAGCAGCCACTTTGATCCGGCAGAGGGTCATTACGGGGTCGACATTGTGGCCGATCAGGATGAAGTTATCAAATCGGCTCTTGACGGCACGGTTATTTTTTCCACCTGGTCTATTGAAACAGGGTATACCATTGGCATTCAACATGAGCAAAATATCGTATCCATTTACAAGCACAACAGCAGTTTGTTAAAAGATGAGGGCAGTTTGGTTGAAGCCGGTGATCCCATTGCCATTATCGGCGATACCGGTTTATATTCCACTGGCACGCACCTGCATTTCGAGTTGTGGCTTAATGGCATCCCTGTGAATCCGGTAGATTATATTTCTTTTCAATGACATTAATTCAAAACCAACACATAGCAGTACTGGGATCTACAGGGTCAGTCGGACAGCAGGCGCTTGAGGTCATTGAGAAATTCAGTGCACATTACCGAATTTCAGTACTTACCGCACAAAACAATGCGCGTCTGCTTGTTGATCAGGCAAAAAGGTATCACCCCGGAGCCGTAGTCATCGGCAATGAAGAGCATTACAACTTTTTAAAAGAAGCGCTGCATGGTCTGCCTGTAAAAGTATACGCCGGCAGCGATGCCATTAATAATACCGGCAGTCTGGCACATTCGGATGTTATGCTTACTGCCATGGTAGGTATTTCAGGGCTCACCCCCACGCTGAATGCAGTGCGGCAGGGAAAAAAAATCCTTCTGGCCAACAAGGAGAGCCTGGTGGTGGCCGGCCAGATCATTACAGGGATGGCAAAAAAACATGGTGCCACCATTTTACCCCTGGACTCAGAACATTCAGCCATAGCACAATGCCTGATGGGCGAAGATCAGAGCAATCTTGAAAAGATATATCTGACAGCCAGCGGTGGTCCTTTCAGAGGCATGAGCAGGCATGACCTTGACAAAGTTACCAGAGAGCAGGCACTTCAGCATCCAAGCTGGAATATGGGCGACAAAATCAGCATAGATTCAGCCACCATGATGAACAAAGGACTGGAAATGATAGAAGCCAAATGGCTGTTTTCTTTGGATCCTCACCAGATTGATGTGATCATACACCCGCAATCCATTGTCCATTCAATGGTTCAGTTCCGCGATGGGTCCATGAAAGCCCAGCTGGGCGTGCCCGACATGAAGCACCCCATCGCGTATGCCCTGAGCTACCCGGAACGGTGGGAGTCCGACATGCCCCGACTAAGCCCGGACATGATGGCAGAGCTGACCTTTGAGCCGGTAAACAGAAATGATTTTGCCTGTCTTGACCTGGCTGCCGATGCCATGCACCAGGGAGGGACAATGCCATGCGTTTTGAATGCAGCCAATGAAATGGCAGTTGAAGCCTTTCTGGAAGAAAGAATAGCCTTCAATGCTATTCATGCTGTCATCAGACAATGCATGGACGACATGACGCCCGGCAACACCAAAGACCCCGGTGAGCTATTGCAAATTGACCGGGAGGTGAGAATGAAAGCAGCCGCGGTTATTAAAACAATTTCTGCCAAAAGCCGTTAATCATCAATAAGCAACAATTCGCTCAAAAGAGGATGGAAACATCACATCGAAACAAATAACAGACACAATAAAATACATTATACAATGCAGGTTTTAATTCAGGCAGCGCAGTTTTTTCTCAGTTTGAGCATTCTCATTATCATTCATGAATTTGGCCATTTCATTTTTGCCAGGCTCTTTGGCATCAGGGTTGAAAAGTTTTACCTGTTTTTCAACCCCTGGTTTTCCCTCTTTAAAGTACGGCGCGGAGAAACCGAATACGGCATGGGTTGGCTTCCACTTGGCGGATATGTTAAGATCTCGGGGATGATAGACGAGTCAATGGACAAAGAGCAGATGAAGCAGCCACCCAAACCTTATGAGTTCCGCTCAAAGCCAGCATG
>SL_8KL_010_SEDDRAFT_10004300_pt1 | contig 11508 bp, 9 predicted proteins | sample SodLakKL_010_SED_4_FD_11160 | JGI IMG/M metagenome (IMG submission 11160) | reverse complement strand
GCCATATGCGACCCGGTATCCTCGAGTATGAGATATTCTTGAGCGTTCTCCACCGCTTCCCATTCAAGATACAATGATCCGTTCTCCAGCACCTCTAAACTCACTAACTCCGCTCCCTCTAACTCTTCAGACCCGTCTTCAAAGCTGTCTCTGACGACCGGATATAGCTGAGTCATCCCTGCAGCGACCAATACCACTACGAGTATGAATATCGTGAAACCTTTCCATCCTTTTCGGAACTCCATCTTCATCGTTTTTAAACCCATCATATCACCTCATACAGGGATATCCTTCCTTTCAAATATCATCAAAGCCGATCCGACCAACAATGCTGATATTACGAACAAGAAAACCACGTCGAATGCGCTTACAGCCTCTCCAAATAGAGCGGATTCATAATCCCAGTAATTTATTATCGTGTAAGTCTTCAGATATTCCAAGCCCTCGGTCAAATCTCCAACCATGTTTATCCCATACTGTGTGAGTATGAATATGAAAGAGACACCGACAGCCTTCCTAGAACTCTCGAGATAAACGCCGGCCAGCATCGAGACCGAGATCATAACCAAAAATACAGGCCAGGACAGTAATGAAGAGCTCATAAGACCGTAAGATGAAACGGAATCCAATTCTCCAACGGAAGCGACTGAGACAATGAGTAACAGACCGATGATAACAAGAACCGATAAAGTATAGAGCGATACGACCATGAACTTCTCTAAAAGATACTGCTTGCGCGAAATGGGTTTTGAGAGGATCAGGTCCATCCTGTCTTCTTCGTAATCTTTGGTTATAACATTCACGGAGATGTAACCGATATACAATCCGATCAACAGCACCCACCAAGTGCTCCATAATAGAGATAGAAATCCCTGTATATCTCCGTAATCTATACCCCAGATCTCCTGAAAAGCAGTCCTCCTTTCAAAGTTAGTCTCCATCCCGACCAATTCTCTCTCCCCATCACTTCTTACAGCCACAACAGCAAAATATCTCTCTGGGATATCGTCTCCATCGAATCCCAAAACGTATTCGTGATAGGTGTTCTCCACACCCTCTACTATATCCAGAGGTACCATCATGTTGGGACTCTCGCCCACCAATATAGAATAATTTTCCGCATCCTCGAACTCTTTCCAGGACAACATCACAGATATGTTCTCTTCTCCTTTCAGCACCTCTACTTCAACGTTCTCAGAACCCTCTAAACCCTCATCGAAGGCTTCTCTGAACGAGGGATATGCCTGGACGAATCCTCCTACCAGAAGAACGACAACCAATATGAAAAGTACGAAACCTTTCCATCTGTCTTTCAACTCCATCAGCATCGTCTTTCCTATCTTCATCTCTCATTTCCTCCACGAGAATAATAGGTCAGGAATAACTGTTCCAGACTGAAGGTCTCAAGAGACATGTTGACCACGTTCTGTTTAGAGATCTTTTTGATCACTTCATCCAAGTTGCTGGTAACTATCATGGTCGCTTTTCTACCATCCATCTCAAAGTCCTCGACACCTTTCATGGAAAAAAGAGTTGGATCTACGGAATTCTCGAATTCGATCACGAGCTTCTTACCCATCTTTTCTTTCAAGGAGTCGATATTCTCAACGACCTGTAATTCTGCATTCCGTATTATCGCGACCCGATCACAGACCTCCTCCACCTCGGCAAGGATATGAGATGACATGAATATCGTTTTACCCTTCGCTTTCTCTTCCCGCAGCAACTCATAACACTTCTGCTGCATCAGGGGATCTAAACCCGAGGTGGGTTCGTCCATTATTATGAGGTCTTGATCGGCCATGAAAGCCTGGACCAAGCCGACTTTTTGTTTATTACCCTTGGAAAGATTACCGTATTTTCTGTTGATATCGAGCTCCAACCTCTCAGCTAACTCTTTCATCTTACTCTCATCAGATACTCCACTCTGAGATAACAGATATCTTAGTATCGTCTTCACCTTAAGATCGGGATACATCCCGAAGTCACCTGGAAGATAACCCGTTCGCTGCCTGATCTCTATGGAATCTTTATGTGAGTCCAAACCGAATATTTTCACATCTCCAGAGGTCTTCTGTAATAGACCCAAGCAAGTTCTGATAGTGGTGGTCTTTCCCGCTCCGTTGGGGCCTAAAAAACCTAGGATCTCTCCCTTGTAAACGTCTAGGTCTAAATCCTTTATCCCGACTATATCTCCATATTTTTTGGTCAGACCTCTTATTTCCATCACAACTTCATCTTTCATCTTTATCACCCTGAGTGATTTCGAGGTAAAAATGTTCGATCTCTTCATCTTTTTCTTCGTAAAGATCGGTCAAAAAACTATCTTCAACTCCCAACAACCGTTCAAGCAAATAGACCTCAGATTTCATATCTTTTAACAGCTTCTTACCTTCCAAACGATCTTGATCGAATAAAAATAATCTTCCGTTCAACCAGAAACGTACCGTCTGTTCAGGATATTCGGTTTTAAAGATACCCTCATCTACTCCCTGCTCGATCATCTCGGTCAAATATGGGGTCAGCATGTCTATCGAACGCTCAAATAGACTGTAATATAATTGGGTGGATTCCTCTCTAAAAAAGTACGAAGCAAGATAGGGTTTATTTTTTTCTTTTTGGAAGGAAAGACTAAATAATCTCTTCAATTTTTCGTCTGCACTCAGATCGTCTCTCATCAGTATCTCTTCCATCTTCGCTACCAGTTCGTTTATCATCCTTTCCGTGATGGCCTCTATAACGTTCTCTTTCGATTCGAAGTAGTAATAAAAAAGACCGTGAGCCACACCGACTTCATCGCAAATATCATCGACAGAGGTCTCTTTAAAACCCTTCTCAGAGAACAGGTCCTCTGCAGCATCGATAAGTTCTTCTTTTCTGTCGTTAGGCTCTTTTCTCATCTTAAATCACCTCTATCTTCTTTTCTTTTTAAGTACGGGCAGATCTTTTCTCTCTTGGTCCTTACAGCATTTAGCCCATAACATCAATGCTGAAGGAAGAACGAAGACTGCCACCAAAAAACTGTAGGTTATGGCTAATGCGGTTATATACCCGAATTGAGATAACGGCAGGATATCTGAAGTAGCTAATATCGCGAAAGCCCCTACGGTCGTAGCGGCTGAACCGAATAAAGCGGCACCTGTATTCTGCACGGTATCATGCATCGCATCGAAAAGATCGTCCTCCTCCTCCTTCTCTTCGATAAATCTGTGAGTTATATGGATGCTGTAATCTATGCCCATGCCGACGGTCAAAGCGGTTATGCTGACAGTCATGACGTTCAAGGAAACGCCGATCATATACATGGTGCCTACGATCCAGATCGTAACTACTGTCACGGGCAAAGTGGTTATGATCCCCAGGACTTTCGATCCGTGAAGATAATAGAAAACCAAGCTGAGTAAGACCGCAACTACTATGATAGTTGCAAAGAGCGAGTTGATCTGCGTACTGGTCAACTCCTCCGTTGTTTGCTGACCGATGATATTGCCACTGGTTATCTTGGTCGTATAATCTTCTTCTCTTAGAGAGCCAGAAGCTTCTATCAGATCTTGTTCCATCACTTTCGCATTGTCAAGGTTAGCTGTTATCACCGGCGTGTTCTCTCTGAATCTTATTATGCCTTTGGTGTAAGTACCGTTTTCCCTGTAAAGAACATTACTGATAGATCTCCTGCTGATATCTTTTTCAAACAAAAGATCATAAAGCTGTGAGATTTTTTCCGCGGATATATTCTCCACCGCGCCTTCTTCGTCCCAACCGCTCACATCTTCAGGTATATTACTTTCAGTAAAATTTTCCACTATTTCAGGATCGTAGTTCGAACTCCCTTCAACAGCCATCCCAAAATCTCTCAAAACTTTCAAAGGAGAGATAGTTCCTTCTTCTACCATCACAAGTTCACTTTCTCTCGCGTTTTCGATCGTCCTGTCTACAGCTCTCAAATACACCGGATCAGTCATATCGCCCTCGCTCAAGATGTAAACAAATGAAGTACTTATGTCGAAGTTATCCTGTATGTAATTTATGTTCTGAGCCTGAGAACTATGCTCGGGCAAGAAATCCTGTATATCAAATGTCGTGTCTATGTTAGCTACTCCGTAAACGCCTGAGATCGTTATCAAGGCCACAACGAATATAACTACCCAGGGATGCCTGTCTGAAGCATCGGTAGATCTAGACAGTAAAGAACTTATCAGGCCACCCTCACCTCTTGATATACCTTTTGAAGAATTGTTTTCATAATCAGTATCTCTCCACTCATCCACGAGTTGGATCACCGAGGGAAGAAAAGTGACCATCAATACAAAACTGAAGATTATCCCGACAGCGGCAAGGACACCGAACTGCTGCATAGCTGAAAGATTGCTGAAAGTGTTAGATGAAAATCCTATGGCCGTGGTCAATGATGTCAAAAGCAAGGCTCCACCGACCGTTGAAATAGACACCATGGTGGATAACGAGCTCTTCTTACCTTTTTCCTTCTCCTCCCTATAACGCATCACCATATGGATACCATAGTCTATTACTAGACCTGTTATCAAGACAGGGACAGCGATTATCATGGGGTTGAATTCATAACCTAACAGAACTCCAAAACCGAAGGTCCAGATTATGGCGACACCCAGAGAAAGAAGACTCAGTATGGTTTCTACTACAGTTCGATAAACGAAGAATAGAACCACGACAACGAAGATAAAAGCGATCGGGAGCAAGGTGTTCATGCTTCTATTGGAACTATCTTCTATCTCCTCCATCATGATCTGCTGTGCAAAGACTCTAGTGCTTGAATTGAACGTGTTGTCTTCTCCGATAGTGATTATCTCCCTTTGGGCTTCTCTCCTCACATCCCTAGAGAACGACGTGTTCATCTGGATAAGAGCGATGGTGCTTTTCGCCTTGATTTCATCATTTTCAAGATCGCTTTCCATGAAGTCTCTACTGACCGTTCTAGTTATCGCATTGCCTAACTGATCTATCATAGTTGGAAGGAATCTAGCGGACCTCATCCCACTCGCTATGGAATCATACATAGGACTCGTTCTTTCAAGCAGAGTTTTGTTCTCTATAACAGAGGTCCGATATCTTTCAAGCGACTCCAATATGTCAGAACCATTTTTCTCCAGATAAAATCCGATCAGATCTTCAAGTTTATCGTCCGTTTCCTCAAGGGAATCGACTGCGTCTTCGCTGTTATCCTTTATAGCACCTAGATCGTTTATCGCATTATCTATACTATCCTCTAGACGTACAGGATCATGTTCTATACTCCCTTTAACAGTTCCTTTTATATCCTCGTCAGTCATGTTCCCGAGCCTTTCTTTCTTATCCTCGATCGACATGTCTAGCTCGGGAGTTTCAGTTTCCAAAGAGAGATCGGTCTCTATATGTGGGATGTGATTCCCTATCTCTATGAAATGTAGAAAACTTTGGACATTGTACTGATACTCTGAAGCCGAAGGTTCGTTCATAAAAACGTTCCTCATACCTTCCACTAAACCAACGAAATGATGTTGATCTGTGCCAGGAGTAAGATCATCCTCTTCCATATCCTCTATGAGACTTGTCGATAACTGTATTATCTCTTGAGTGTTTGAAGGAGAAGGCTCATTTGTCATCAGATCGATCAGTTCTTTGAACTCACCAGCATAGTTCTCTTCACTCAAGACCATCCAAGTTCTAGGTCTCGATATGATGTTACCCATAGACGTTAGCTTCATCGTTGCATTTTCTTGGATCCTGCTAATCTTGATTTCACTTGAATGGACTAGTTCGGAAACATTGTCTAAAGAGGTTTCCATACTCGAATACATGGCGCTCTGGTTCTCCATAGAACGCCTTAAATCCGATATCTCTATGGAACGTTCTATCAAGATTTCTTCTAGTTCCAGAGCCACATCGACGGTCAAAACAGTATCTGCCAAAGTTGTCATGCCTTCAGGGATCTCATCCGTGATCAATAAAGTCTGGTTGACTTTTTCATCTTCAATCACCGCACCCTTGGTCCTCAACATGTCCTCCATCACGGCTCTAGTGAACACGTCATCGTCATCCGCGACAAAAGCTATCTGGATCGATTCTCCTGCTCTACCGAAATCACTTCGTATCTCACTCAACCACTCTCCCTTTTCGGTCTCAGGCTCAAAAGATTCCTCCCGGATATCCATCTCAAGTTGCGCGGCAAAGTAGCCCATGACCAAGGTGAATATTACTATAACAGCGATTATTTTTTTAGGGTTACCACTGATCATAGAAGGGAAAAAATCGAATATCTTTTCACTGGTCTTTCTATCTCTCTCCATAACTCACCCTTATTGACTCTCAGTCAATAAGTAAGTGGAGGCAAATATTAATACTTTTCTCACAATTGGATTAGATAAGCTTCACCGATCTTCTAGAAAACTCTCTACTCTGAAAAGACCTTCTTCTAGATCATCAGTCTCCAGACCGAACCCTATCCTGAAGTAGTCATCAGATCCGAACAATTTACCTGGCGCGAGTACAACGCTTTTCTCCTCGATCAAACTGCGGCAGAAGTCGATAGAACCTTCAAAACCTTCTGGAACGGTGATGAAACCGTTGACACCGACCGGTCTATACCAGTCCAAACCGTGCTTATCTATGAAATCCTGAACTATATCTCTGTTATTTTTCGCCAATACTCTATTTTTCCTAAGGATCTCAGATTCCATCATACCTAGAGCTTGTTCCGCGATATGTTGACCTATCTTTGTAGGAGATATGTGGTATAATCTTTCCAACGCCATGCTTTTTCGATGACCTCTTCAGGAGCGGCTATCCATCCGAATCTAGCTCCAGCTAAACCATACGCTTTCGTTAAACTGGTCGTGCTTATCCCTCTATCGCTCATCTTGGTAACGGGCGGAAGCGGATCTGAAACCAACAATCGGTACACTTCGTCACATAAAAGATAGGCATCATTATCCTCTGCGATCTCCAATAATCTTTCCACCTTTTCTTTCGGATGGTATCGTCCCGTGGGATTGTTCGGATTGTTCAATACTATCAATGTTGTTTCATCTCTAACCGCCTCTTCCACTTTCTCTAAAGAAAGTTTCCAGTCGGGCGGAGTCAATTTCACCCTGGTGACTTCACCAAAAGCTTCAGGAACAGAGTGTAAAGCCTGATATGTGGGAGTCACTACCACCGCATGATCTCCTTTATCCATCAGAGAGGAAAACACTAGAAAATTTGCCTCTTGAGTTCCACATGTGAAGAGGACCTCATCTTCACTCCTATCATATCTCTCTCCTATCTCTTCCCTAAAAGCCGGATCTCCGCTGGTCGGGATCACATATCCCAGTTTTCCTGGATTCAGATCAAACATGTCCGCTCTCAAACTTCTTATCCCGCTCTCCGCAAGCATTATCTCTGATCTATGCTCATATCTTGCGAACCATCTTTCCAATCGAAAATCTTCGATCTGCATGCTTATAATTATGTTAACAAGAACCATAAATAATTATCTAGAGAAAAGAAGTGTCTCCGAAAAGGATGATATCTGACTCTCCATCTTCGATTTCGACAAAATTGAGAGAACATTCTTTGAGTTCAGGAGGATCCCATAATCTGTTCAACGATCTTCCTCCGAAGTGGGTCATCATCACCTTAGAGGCACATCCGTGAGAGAAAATCAATATCGTTTCACCATCATGCTTTTCTATCATCTCATCTAAAAAAGATAAGACCCTCTCTTTTACATCATCAAAACTTTCCCCGTCCTCGGGATCATACCGGTGAGGTCTTTCCCAAAAATCCTCGTATAGATCAGGGAACATCTCTTTGATCTTATCTGCCTTAGTTCCTTCCCACTCACCCATATCTATCTCTTTCAACCTCTCGTCTTTATTCACTGGTAAGTCCTTACCATCTAATGCTATCTCCGCAGTTTTCAAGGTCCTTCCCAAGGGGCTGCTGTAGACAGCGTCGAATCCTATCTCTTTCAATCTTCTTCCTAAAGCCTTGGCCTGCTTCTTCCCTTTTTCTGTCAGAGGTGCGTCTTTCCATCCCTGTAACTTTCCTGCGCGGTTCCATTCAGTTTCTCCGTGTCTTGCGATATACAATTTCATCATGTTTCATGACCTCCCCAGCTCTATGAATTTGTTTTTCATTCGAATCTATCTTGAACGTGTTCCCTCAGGTCATCTTCCGACATATTGATCTTTAAGCAATACAGATCATCCTTTTCAAAATCTAAATTCACTGAGAAGTCCTCAGTATCAAAATAATAGGGATTCATTTTCAACATCAGCTTTTTATAGATCGTTTTTTCGACCTTCCGGATCGATCTTATCGATTCAACACCTAAAATTTTCTCCAATTCTACAAGAGCCGCTTTTAGATCTTTAGAGGGATCGATCCCGTTCTTTATATCTTCTATCGAATCGATCATCTTTTCTTCGGCTTTGCCTAACTCCTCTTTTGCTCCTTCAAAGCCCTCTTCTATTTTTTGTTCTCCTACCACAGCTTCTTCGGCCGTCTTCTCTTTCATATCCTCATCGGAATCGTTCTCATGAGGTCTCCACTCGTCGAAATCGTCCAGCTCTCTTTTCGACTCGATATAGTCATTCATAACATCCTCCAATTTTTTGGAAAAATCACAAACTCTTTCCCAATCGCCTTCGAACCTAAGACCGGAATTCGTGATCTCGACTTCTTCCATCGTCTTTTAAACCTCGATTATCTATTTATCTGTTTTGAATCTCTCTTCATTCAGACCCTCTTCCTAGGGGTTTCAGATATTATGGCTTCCTTCCATTTACCTCTTAGATAGACAACGTATGCGGCGGAACCGGCTATAACATTACTGAAGGCGATAGCGAACCAGACCCCGGTAGATTCTAGGGATAAAAGGAAAGCGAAGATGAAAACGAATGGTATCCTTATGGCCCAAAGTCTAGTAAGGCTCAAAAACATCTGCTTCAAGGTATGTCCCGAACCGTTCAAAGCTCCTGACACAGCCTCGAACACACCAAAAAATGGACCACCGATAGCGAGGATCGCTAAGAAACTAGCTCCCATGCGTATCACCGTTGGATCATCTGGTATGAAGAAGGTCATCAGTGGAAATCTTAACAGTACCAATACTAAAGATATAGCGATCATGAAACCGGCCATCAAGATGATACCCTTTTTAGTTATCCGGTCGGCGCGCTCTTTTTTCTCCGCACCTAGAGCCTGTCCGACCATGGTACTCAGAGCTATACCCAACCCAAATATGATCACGAAGGTTATGTTGATTATCCTGCTTCCTATACCATAGGCCGCTAAAACCTCTTCCTGCTGGGGAAGACGAGCCAATAGACCGGTCAATACCACGAAACCAACAGCATCGAAAACTCTAGCTCCGGTCGCTGGAAGGCCGACTTTGAAGAACTTCTTTATCCTATCGATCCTGGGTTTCAAATAAGATAATTCGAGTTTAATACCTACCCTACCTGTAAATAGTAAGAATATAGAGATCACAGCACCGACCCCTCTAGAGAAGACGGTTGCCACAGCGGCCCCTCTTATCCCCATCGCGGGAAATGGACCCAATCCGAATATCAAGATGGGATCTAAAACGATATTCATCACTACAGTCATCGACATGATGGCCATCGGCGTGATAGTATCTCCATAAGCCCTAAGTGTGAAGGAAAAAGCTGCGAAAGTCAAAAGTAAGGGAAAACCGAGAAATATCACCTCTAGATAAGCTACAGCATAAGAGACGACCTCGCCTTCTTCAGCTAAAAAGGAGATGAACGGTTGAGAGATAAGATATCCTACTATACCTAGAACCACTGATAGGACGATCAATAAAAAGTAGAGTTGACCAGCATCTTCATTCGCTTTGTCGTATCTTTTCGCACCGGTGTGCTGCGAGATGAGAGCTATCGCAGCTATCCCAAGACCGAGTTCTATGGACAATAACAAAAATACGAAAGGCCACGCCAAACTCATCGCTCCTACCGACAAAGTGTTTTCCGGAGGAGGTAAACGTCCTAGCCAGAGAGTATCAGCAAGATTGTAAGCTGTCTGAAGAAGATTAGCTATCATCAGGGGCCAACCCAATTTGAATAGAAGTGGAACTATATCTCCATCCAATATCTCTTGTTTGCTGGGACGCCCCATCCTCTGCTTCAACCAGGTAACTATCTCGGTCCTATCCATCTTCTCCCTCGAAGAGTACTCCTAGATATAAATCCTTTTGTATGACGATGCAAAGAGACAGGATCTCTTAAACGATTCAGATCTCAACGTTATAATAATCTTTATACCAGGTCACGAACATCTCGATACCCTCCTTCAAGTCGGTCTTTGGTTCGAATCCGAGTTTTTCTTTAGAAGAGGATATATCAGCGTAAGTGACTTTCATATCTCCAGGCTGCATGGGTTTCATCTCTTTTTCAGCCTCTATACCGAGCGCGTCTTCCAACATCTCGATGAACTCCATCAAATCTACAGGAGTGTTGTTACCGAGGTTGAATATCTCGTAGTTATAACTCTTCTCCAAACTTGTGATGACTCCGTCGACTATATCGTCTATGTAAGTGAAGTCTCTTTTCATGTCCCCATAGTTGTAGACCTCTATCGGTCTTCCTTCTACTATCCTGTCTGTGAATTTGAACATCGCCATGTCTGGTCTTCCCCAAGGACCGTAAACGGTGAAGAATCTTAAGCCTGTACAGGGGATATCATAGAGGTGGTTATAGGAGTGAGCCATCACTTCGTTAGCTACTTTTGTAGCGGCGTAATAAGATACCGGTTCGTTCACATCATCGCCCACAGAATAAGGTATGTCCTCATTTCCACCATAGACCGAAGATGAAGAGGCATAAACGAGATTGCTGACATCTTCGTGCCTTGCGATCTCTAATATGTTGGTGAAGCCTCTAAGATTGGATCGTTCATATGCGTGAGGATTCTCGACCGAATATCTTACGCCCGCCTGAGCAGCTAGATGACATATCCTTCCGATATCGTTCTCCTGGAAGAGTTCTTCTAAAGCGTCTAAATCACAAAGGTCTTGTCTGTAAAAATCAAAGTCCTCATACTCTTCAAGTACGGAATTTCTATCCAATTTCAACTCCTGCGAATAATAATCGTTGACGTTGTCCAGACCTACAACAGATTCTCCTCTCTCCAGCAGTTCTTTCGCTACGTGAAATCCGATGAATCCAGCCGATCCTGTAACTAGTGTCGTCATGGATTCTTTCATGAGATAACATTATTTAATGATTATCGATATTAAGATCAAGTTTTTCCACTAGAGGATAAAAATCAAATATGGTAGAAAGGCTGTTTAAACCGATGTTCGAGTCCAAGAGAGTACGTACAACCATGATTATATCCCTTCTAGTCGTTCTTTTGATCCTTTTTATCTGGTACGGTTCTATTTCGCCCGAACCAGGAAAAGGCAGATTTCCAGGAAACGACGAATTGGTAGAGGATTATGAGAACTACATCGGTGAAAAAGTAGAGATAGGTGGAGAAGTCATCGAAACT
>SL_8KL_010_SEDDRAFT_10004297_pt1 | contig 11517 bp, 11 predicted proteins | sample SodLakKL_010_SED_4_FD_11160 | JGI IMG/M metagenome (IMG submission 11160) | reverse complement strand
TCCAACTCACCGGTTTCGTCGAAAAGGTGAGTTATCTCTCTACCTTCATCGATCTCTTGGTCGTTTAGGAACCATATAAAATCATCACGGTCACGATATTCCGCTGTCAATAGTAATTCTGTATCGTACCTTACCACGTAATGATTTTCTTCTTTTTCATATCTCCACGGTTGGCGTTCTAATATGATTTCTAGTTCCTCTGGTTCAGATTCAATGGCGTCCAAAGTCATCCTGGATCTCAAATCTTCTTCCTGATCGACTTTTTGTGGATCGATCATGAGTTCGATGAACCCCTCAACTTCAACGTTCTCAGGTATGTATTCTTCTGTGTCTTCTCCTCTAAATCTTTCAAAACCATCTTTCAGATTCATATGGTATGTGTAATCCCTCTCGTTACCATACATCCGATCGTGTTCGACTGTCAAGTCGATGATATGTCTCCCGGGATCGATATCCTCGACAGGTGTGTATTCTCTAGTGGTATTGAAGTATATCTCTCCTTCAAAGAGATCAGTAACATTCCCTTTAAGTTTCTCTGTGAAATTTTCGCTGAACTCGGCTGTGTAACTTGTTAGTTCGTAGACCGTGTCATTTACCGCAATGAAATCAGGAGTATACGCAATATCTTTAGTGTAATTTAGTCTTTCCTTGAATTCTTCCACATCTTCGTTCTCCAATTCTAGAGTTTCTTCTCCAAGAGCTAGACCAATCTGCATAGGTAAATTTCCTATGAATGGATAATCCAAAGTTTCCATCCTCGTTCCAGCTCTAATACTCCTGGTTGTAGTAACTGTCATTGGGAGAAAATCTTCTTCCGCTTCCATGTCAAAATCGATATCAGTATGGAACTCTTCGGGTTCGGATTCCTCGACTTCTCTCCTACCGAGTTTTATTACCTCGTCTTCAACGAAAGAGACCTCTTCTACTACTAGAGGTTTGTAACCATGTGCATCTACAACTAGTGTATAATCATCGTAACCTTTTGGGGCTCTGATTCTGAAGGTTGGTCCTTCTTTTGTCCTGTGGAGGATCCCCACTACTTCATTGTAGAGGGTTATATCCATCTCTTCTCTGATAGCTCTACCTTCCCCGTCTACCAATCGTCCTTCGACCAAAGGAGTAGTCGACAAATCGACTTCGATAGTAGTCTCTTCATTGCTCTCTAACTCAATTGAAGTATTGAAATAAGGTGCATATCCATCTTTCTCGACCATCAAAGTTCCTTCGAACTCACTGTAAACATCAGCTTTAAATGTCGCATTTTCCTCATCGACCAAACTAGCTTCATATGTGAATCCTAGATCTCTATCTTCGAGAGTTACAGTAACTTCTTCTGGGTTCTCTATTGTTTCACCGTCATGGGTAACGTTGACTTCCATTGAGTGATCGATCTCTCTAGTGGCAACATTGAAGTTTTCACCGATTATATCTTCAGAGACCTCGATCGCTCTAGTTGTATTTCTCATGTAGGCGACCCCATCTTCAACTTGAGAGGGAAATATTATCTCATACCAACCTGGTGTAACATCCGTAAATTCGTAAAAATCTTCGGAGGTATATCCATCCTCGATTTCACCAGTAGATAGGCTTTTGAGTTTGATTTCAAGGTCCGATTCGATGGTCACACCTTCCTCTTCAGGGTCAATGAATCCCTCTATAGTATACTTATAATCTTCATATTCATGTTCGGTCGCTTCTACGGGCTGGGCGTTCCATTGGACTACCATCAGTCCTGACATGACGAGAAATAGGACTGCCAGGGTGGTAGCCATCTTGTTCAGTTTTCCAGATTTCATGTATAGTTCCTCCTTATGCTTTACATTCTTGTCAGAGATTGCGGTTTCATGAGAGTACCCCCTATAAATATTTTTTCAGAACACTACCTCAAATTTATGGATGTTGGATTTTGTACGCAAAAACAATTGTCCGTCTCGGTGCAGGAGCGTGTAACTTCTAGGGCAAAGAATAAAATGGTGAAGCTCGTTGATAAGTATAGATAATGATGAAACATAAAAGGAAGAGTAAAAGGAAAGATAACAAAACTTGTGATGTCAAGGGTTGTGATAAAGAAAAAAGGAAATCACTGCCCAAAAAGAAGGTTAGAGAAAAAACAGATTTAACCATAGATAGCTCCGGAAGGAATGCATACCTCTGTAAAGAACACCACAAGGAATATAAGAAGGCTACAGAGGAGGAACGTAGGGCTAAAAGATTGAGTTGGGATTAGTTAAAAGAGTCGTACTTCTAAGTTTTAGAAAAAAAAGAGTTTAAGAGGTCCTTATTAAAAAATAAGGGAAAAGTACTTTAAGTATAGTATAAATCAATAGGGAGTGAGAAAGAAGTGGTCTTCGATGTCTAAAAAAATTATTCACAAGAGATATTTGATAACATATCTTTTTTCATTTTTGTTTCTATCAATTTTCGACTCTGAAAAACCGAAGAGGGTAAAAATTCCCAAGATGGATGCGGGAGAGGTTGAAAAAATAAGAAATCAGGAAGGCCCTTCTAAATATACTATGCTCCCTTCTATTGAAAAGGAATCCTTAAGGGAGGTAGAACTTATACCGGTCAGGGAACCTTTCAGCTACTCACGGATATTATTCGATGACCAGGAGAACGAGTACATCTACCAGGCTGTTGAGCCTACACTAACTGATAATGAAAGGAGGATGATGGTGAGGATAAAAGATACTTTGGATAAAGCACTCTCCTATGAATGGAGGACTATGAAAAAGAAGGACAAAGAGTCCTTCATCAGAGAAGCGGTGAAAAGCTACATCGAAAGTAGAGACTTAGGTATAGGTGAGAAGTCTAAAAAGCGTATCTTATACCATATAATACGGGATTATGTAAGATTTGGGCCTCTGGATGTTCTGATGAGTGATGAGAATGTGGAGGATATCTCTTGTGATGGGGTTGATATACCTATCTTCATCTACCATTCTAAGTACGAATCTATAAAGACAGACATCAAATTCGAAGATGAAGATAAACTTAACTCATATATAATCCAGTTGGGACAGCGTTGTGGGAAGCAGGTTTCTGTGTCCACTCCCATACTAGATGGGACTACCCCTGAAGGCCACAGAGTTCAAGCTACATATGCAGATGAAGTTTCTACACGAGGATCTTCCATCACAGTTAGAAGATTTAAGAAAGAGCCTTTCACGCCTATTAAAGTAATAAAGTATAATACTGCGAGTCCTGAGATGATCGCTTATCTATGGTTGATGGTGGAGAACGAAAAGTCTTCTATCGTGGCAGGCGGGACTGCCTGCGGAAAAACCGCGACACTAAATTCTATGACACTTTTCATACCTCCGGGTTTGAAGATCGTTTCCCTCGAAGATACGAGAGAGATAAACCTTCCTCATGAAAATTGGATTCCCAGCACGACTAGAGCTGGTATGACCATGAGCCAGGGAAAAGGAAAGGATCCTGGTGAAGTGGATATGTACGATCTAGTGAGGAATGCTCTTCGACAGAGACCTGACTATATAATCGTGGGAGAAGTTAGAGGTGAGGAAGCCCATGATATGTTCCAAGCTATGGCTACTGGTCACGTTACTTACAGCACTATGCATGCGGATTCTGTTCAATCCATGGTCCACAGACTTGAAAATCCTCCTATCAATTGTCCGAGAGTTCTACTTACTGCGCTTAGTTTTGTGATAATACAGAAATTTGCGAGGATCGACGATGAAGAAGTCAGAAGGATACAGGAAATCACGGAGATCGTTGCTTTTGAGCCTGAAAATGATGAATTGATCACAAATACCGTATTTAAGTGGGAAAGATCTACAGATAGCTACAGTTACAAAGGTCACAGTTATAATTTTGAAGAGATAATGACCTCGAAAAACTTGACACAAGAAGAGATTGATCAAGAATTCGAGAACAGAGTTGAAGTTGTAAAATATATGGTCGAAGAGGATATGGTCCACTATAAAGATATCTCAAAAATTGTGACTTCTTATTATAAAGAGCCAGAGGAAACATTGGCCAAGATCAGAGAAAGGAGGGATGGTTAAAAATGTCAGGATTGAAGGATGCATTCAGCGGGTTCGAATTCAAAAATAAATCTTTTTTATCATCTAAAAGAGCAAAAACAGGGGAGGAGGTGGAAAGCTACGGACCGCACATGAAAAGACTGCCTAAATCTACTGTTCCTGAGTATTTGACACTTACTCCCTATCAGAAATTCTGTTGGAAGGTGATGGGACCATTAGTCGAGAGAAAGGAAATCAAAGATGAGCAGTTGGAAAGAAACCTTCTTCAGGCTCATATGAAGATGAGAGTTGAAGAGTATATCGCTTATGTTTGGATGAGTACAATATTTGCAACTATTGGAGGTGTTGTAGGGGCTATAGTTTTAGCTTTGATGCTCTCAACTGTTTTTGGAGCCTTAGCTTACATAATTGCAGGTGCAACATTGGTTCTCACTCCTGTCGGGACCTATTTAGGTTTAAAATATGCTCCAGCGAGTAAAGCTAGTTCGAGGGGTAAAAAGATAGATGATAAGTTACCAGATGCTATGAGCTTTATCGCATCGATGGCGTCCGCCAACATAAATATAGATATGATCTTCAATGAACTAGCCAAACAGCCCCTATATGGGGAAGTCTGCGAGGAAGCTAAATGGATAACTAGAGATACTGAGATACTCGGGATGGATATCCTGACCGCTCTTAATAGAGCCTCCGATCGGTGTCCCTCTGATAATTTTAGAGAGTTTCTTCAAGGTGTTGTTACGACCTCTACTTCCGGAGGTCAGTTGAAACCCTATTTCAAAGGCAAGATGGAGGAATTTCAAGACGAGAGAAAATTACAGGTGCAGCAAAATATGGAGACCCTCGGTATGCTTGCTGAATCATTTGTTACGGTTGTAGTGGCTTTCCCATTGTTCTTGGTAGTTATAATTGCGATAATGTCTTTGATGGGAGGAATGGGTGGTGGAAACCCGATTCCTTTCCTTTATGCAGTAGTAGGTCTTATGATCCCGGGTTCACAGGCGGGCTTTATATTTATAATATGGTTGGTCAACCAGGATTGATGATAATATGCCGGAAGATGAAATGAAAGGATCATTCGAAAGAATCCTATCCCTTGGATATGCTAAAGAGGTTTTGATAGGCTCAGTCGTCGGTGGAGTTATGGTCGCATTCATAGCGGTATTTGGGGCTATAGGAGTAGAATGGGTGCCGTTAGACCCGCTTGATTGGGCGATGATCAGCGCAATGGTTTTTGTTGGTCCTTTTGGTTTTTATGTTAGCCACAAACAAAAACAGATCGAGCGTATAGAAAGAAGACTCCCAGACTTCCTTAGAGATGTATCGGAAGCAGGTCGTTTTGGTATGACCTTATCCGAGGCAATAGTAGTATCTGCTAGAGGCCGATATGGCGAACTGACCCCAGAGATAAAGAAGATGGCCGCTCAGATAAAGTGGGGAGTTCCAGCAAATAAGGCTCTTAGCTTATTCTCTGAAAGAGTCAATACAGATCTTGTGAACAGGGTGGTGGCGATAATAACTAAAGCCAACGAGGCTGGCGGTAATGTGGCTGATGTCTTGAATATGGTCTCACAGGATGCTAAAGAGGTCCATAGGTCGGAAGACGAGCAGAAAATTGCGATGACTTCGTATCTTGCTGTGATTTATATCTCCTTCGCGGTCTTCATCGTTGTTATTATAATCTTGAATACTCAGTTCTTGACACAGATGGAGCAGGCAGGAGCAGGATTGGAAACTGAAGGCGCCGAACCTGTTGGAGGAGGAGATGTGGCTGAAATTCAGGTTGAACATATACCAGTCATTCGGTACATATTTGCTCTAGCGGTTTTCGCCCATGCCGTAGGAGATGGTATAGTTGCAGGGGTTTTACAGACAGGACAGCTAACAAATGGGATGAAGCATAGTTTTATACTGTTGGCTATTGGGTTTCTCAGCCTTAGAGTTCTGTTTGGTGGAATGGGATTGATGCTATGAGGTATATAAAATGGCGATGAGTATAGGAGAGAGATTGAAGGATATCGTATCTGGAAATAAAGGCCCTACAAAGGTGAAACTACCCTCAAGTGAAAGTATCAGTTCTGAATTTTCCGAAGAGATCACACCAATACCTAAAATAGCCGATGAAAACGTTAAAGAGATAGAAACCGAGGCGGTAGATGAACCATATACCTATGTGAGGATAAAGTATGACAATACTTCGAATGAATATATCTATGAAGTGATCGAACCTCCATTGACTGAGGACGAAGAAGAGGTATTAGAGATAGCTAAAGATCGACTTATCGATAGAGTCGAATTGATAGAGCTAGAGACCGAGGAAGAAAAAAGAGAATACCTCAAACATAAAGTGATAAATATACTCCAAGATCTAGACCTTCAATTGAAACCTACCTCTAGAGAGCGTGTGATGTATTATATCAGGAGAGATTTTCTTGGTTATGGTCCCATAGATGTGATGATGGAGGATCCCAATCCAGAGGATATTTCCTGTGATGGAGTCGGGATACCGATCTATGTATTTCATCGTAAATACGGTTCCATGAAGTCAAATGTAAAATTCGATGAATCCGATGAACTGGATAATTATGTTGTATGGTTGGCCCAGAGGAGCGGTAAACATATCTCTGTGGCGGATCCCATGTTAGATGCTACTATGCCAGATGGGTCTCGTTTGCAGGAAACTCTTGGCACGCATGTAACACAGAAAGGTTCTTCTTTCACTATCAGGCGATTTGAAGAGGAGCCCTACACTCCGATAAATCTGATTAAATTTAAAACTTTCAATCCAGAGATGATGGCCTACGCTTGGATCGCTATCGAAAATGGACAATCCATGCTGATATGTGGTGGAACTGCTTCTGGAAAGACAACTACTTTGAACGCGATCCTTTTATTCATTCCTCCTCAGGACAAAATAGTTAGTATCGAGGATACTAGAGAACTTAACTTACCTCATGATAATTGGGTTCCTTTGCTGACGAGGAGCGGATTTGGGGAGATGGATGAAGATACCGGAAAAAGAGCTGGGGAGATCGATATGTACGAGCTTCTCCAGGCTGCCTTGAGACAAAGACCTCAATACCTGATGGTAGGTGAGGTAAGAGGTGAGGAAGCCTACGTTGTTTTCCAGGCTATGGCAACGGGTAAGAGTGCTTACACCACTTTTCATTCCGAAGATGTTCAGACCATGGTAAATAGGATGGAAAATGACCCGATAAATCTACCAAGGGCACTCGTAGGTGCTTTAGATGTAGTCGTGATGCAGGCCAAAGTAAAAGTTGGGACTAAGATGGTAAGACGTATAAAAAACATGACAGAGATCGTGGGTGTAGACCCTGATACAGAGGAACTCATTACCAATAAAGCATACACTTGGAATCCGGCAGACGATTCTTACAATTATGGAGGCCATAGCTATATCTACGAAAAAGTAGCCCAATCCAAGAACTGGACCCAGAGAGAGATGGAGAGGGAAGTGAAGAGGCGGAAGATGGTACTTGATTATATGGAAAAAGAGGAGATATTCAATTATAGAGATTTTGCCCGTACTATATCTTCATATTATAGAGATAAAAATGCCGTGATGGAGAAAGTAAGGAAAAGACTCGATGAAGATAAAGAAGAAGAGTTCAGTTACGATTGAATGGTGAAAGTAATGGCAGGATTAAAGAGAAAAATAGATGACTCGGAAGAGGGGGTCGCTACCACCGTGGGGACAATAATGGCTTTATTGATATTTTTGAGTATACTTTCACTGATAACTCAGCAGTACGTTCCGGTTTGGATGGAAGATAATGAAGCCTATCATATGGATGAGGTGAAAGGACAATTTGCTGGTATGAAAGGAAATATTGATATGTTAGTCATCAGAGATGAAACAGAGAGACCCTTATATTCTTCAGTAAATCTCGGTACTGCAGGCATCCCTCTCTTTGCGGGTTCGAGCCCTGGAAGGTTGACCTTCAGGCCTAGATGGAGTGTGGATCGAGATAGAGGGATGTCTCTTAGTTTTACTGATGAAGATGAACCGGTTTCTTTTGACGAGAGCACAGGCAATATTTCTTATCACGCGATCAATAGGGAATTTGAAGATCAAACTTTGATTTACGAACACGGAGCTATAATCCTCGAGCAAAGCGATGGATCGATAATGAGGGCAAAACCTCATTTCTCTATAGTAAATGTGAGTGACGATATGACTAGTGAGTACGAGATAAGCATGACTATGATTCATCTAACAGGCTCTTCGAGAGATGTAGCTGGTACATCTAGAGTCGGCGTAACCACAACTTTAGTTGGCGCCTTCAGCTACACTTATTCTGATGTAAAAGATTTAACTTGGAGCCTAACTACTGCGTATCCCGAAGTTTGGGATGATTACTTCAACAACGAAACCGATGCTACTGCTATAACAAACGGAAATACAGTTGAAATCATGCTCGATGGTGATTATAATATAACTGAACTAGAGGTAACGAGAGTCAGGGTAGAAGTAGAGATAGCTAGTTAGTTCCGCGTGAAGTCAAAGTTTATAGTTCCCGTAAAACCATTATCTTAAGAATAGATTGATGAGTTAATGGGATAAAGGAAGGTAAATTGCTAAGAATTTAAAAAATCCATCTAGCAGATGTATTTACACTAGCTCTACTTAAGTTTCTAAATTTATTTTCCTTCAATGGTCTTTAGCCCAGTTGTAGTCTCTCCTTTTAGCGGATTTACCGAAGCCACAGGAGGCGCAATATCCATCTTTCACATTGTAAGATTTGTTTCCACAGCGTCTACACTGGATATGTGTTTTACCAGATGATTTTTTTCCCTGAGACGGTGTTCCTTTAGCCATATCTATCTACCTCATGGTGATACATAAACCACGTTGTCCCCTCTAACCAGCGCTTCGTCCATCTCTCTGGTCTTCTCTCCGTTGATGTATTCCTTCACATCTTCCATCACCAAGTTCAGATGAGGATCGTAACCATCGAGTTTACCTCTGTATTCCTTACCATATTTCAGCTCTACAATAACGTTGTTTCCTAGATTATTGTTCAATATTGTGAGGGGCCTATTATCGGTCATCAAGGGACTTAATAATTACATGTACTTAAATCTAATCCTCGGTTAGTTTCTTTCTTGACCGAAAAACTATTTTGTCAGTTTCCGATTATCCGATGGATGTCAAATTTCATAGTATTAGAAGGGATAGATGGTTCCGGGAAATCGAGCTTAGCTAGATTTTTCAAGGAGGAACATGAAAAAGTATTCCTTACCAGAGAACCAACAGATCTTCCTGCTGGAAGACTAGCCCAAAAAGCTGCTCATGAAGAGACTTCTCCTTTTAAAGACCTATTTTTATATCTTGCAGACAGAGTTGAGCATACGGAGGAGATCAGGACTAAATTGGCTGAAAACTTTACAGTGATCTGCGATAGGTATTGGGGCTCGACCGCAGCTTACCAAGCCGCATATGATGAGATCGAGTTGAAATACGCTGAAGAGATACAGATGCCTTTTATTCTAAAACCCGACATAACTTTTCTTTTTGATCTGGATCCAGAGATATCTTTGGATAGATTATCTGATCGGGAACAAAAAAGCAAATATGAGAAATTGGATTTCCTACGAAAAGTGAGACAAAATTATCTGACTTTAGCCGAAAGACACGATTGGATCATAGTAAACGCTGAAGAAAGCTTGGAGAAAGTAAAGAAAGAATTTCTCGACTCAGTAGAAAAGCTTAGTTGAAATTTAAAAATTAAAAAAGGGTTTGGGTTGATCGACTTGTTCACATCATTCCGGGCATTCCGCCGCCCATTCCGCCGCCCATTCCGCCGGGACCACCGGGTCCTCCTGGGGGTCCGCCGCCTTCATCTCCGCCTCCACCTTTAGAGGCGATAACATCATCTATTCTCAAGATCATGTTGGCGACTTCAGTGGCGGCTTCGATGGCTTGACTCTTCACCCTTAGTGGTTCGATGACCTTAGATTCAGTCATATCTGAGACTTCTCCACTGACGATCTCTATACCGTGGTTCTTTAGACCTTCCTCTTCATGAGCGTTATTCAATTCCATCAATACATCTATACCGTCTATACCTGCATTCTCCGCTAGAGTTCTTGGTATGACATCTAGTGCGTTAGCGAAAGCTTCGATAGCGAGCTGTTCTCTACCTTTGACTTTGCCGGCATAATTCTTCAATCTGTTTCTCAGTTCGATCTCGACGGCCCCTCCGCCTGGAAGTATAGCCTTGTCTTCGATAGCTACACCAACGACTTTAAGAGCGTCATGTACAGCTCTTTCAAGCTCATCTACAACGTGGTCTGTACCTCCTCTGAGGATTAGAGAGACAGCCTTTCCTTTCTCTCCGTCTTCAACGAAAGTCATCTGACTATCACCTATCATTTTTTCAGCGACCGACTTGGCCTTACCTAGATCTTCTTCACTGAGATCGTTCAGATTGGTGACAATATTTGCACCTGTTGCTCTTGCTAATTTCTTCATGTCAGATTTCTTGACCCTTCTGATCGCGAAGATACCTTCCTTAGCAAGATAGTGCTGAGCTAGATCGTCTATCCCCTTTTGGCATAGAAGTACGTTAGCACCAGCTTCTTTCACTTTTTCGACCATCTCTTTTATGCTCTCTTCTTCCTTGTTCACGAACTGCTCGAGCTGATCAGGATCGGTAATTTCTATCTCAGCGTCGACTTCGGTCTCCTTTATCTCCATTGCAGAGTTGAGAAGGGCTATCTTTGCATCTTCTATTTCGGAGGGCATATTGGCATGAGGTCTTTCTTTATCCAATATTATACCGTTTATAAGTTCGGTTTTGTCTACTCCAGCTCCAGCCTTTTTCTCCACTTTTACGTTATCGATATCGACTGTGTATTCGTCGTTTTCTTTTTCAGCTACATGCCTTACCGCCTCGACAGCTAGTTCAGCCAATCTTTCTCTATCACCCTCAATAGCTTTTCCGGTCATCGCCGTCATGGCTATCTCTTTAAGTTTCTCCTCGTCATCTATGTCTATCTCTATCTTGTTTTCTTCTAGTATATCTCTAGATTTTTGTGAAGCTAACCTAAAGCCCTTCGCTATAACACTTGGATGGATGTTCTGTTCTATCAGATTTTCAGCTAACTTCAAGAATTCACCTGCTAGAACTACAACCGTGGTAGTTCCGTCACCGCACTCGTCATCTTGGCTTTCTGCCATCTCTACCGCCATCTTGGCTGCAGGATGCTCGATATCTATCTCGTTGAGTATCGTAGCGCCGTCGTTCGTTATCACTACATCGCCTAGATTATCGACTAACATCTTGTCCATGCCTTTCGGACCTAAAGTGCTCCTGACCGCGTCGGCTATAGCCTTGGCGGCGGCGATGTTGTTCTTTTGGGCGTCTTTGCCTCTTTCTCTTTCCGTGTCTTCCTTTAACAATAGAATTGGTTGATTTCCCATCATAATTATTCACCTTAATATCAGGTATTTAGTCGGATTATTGATGTTCTATATAATTGT
>SL_8KL_010_SEDDRAFT_10004296_pt1 | contig 11518 bp, 7 predicted proteins | sample SodLakKL_010_SED_4_FD_11160 | JGI IMG/M metagenome (IMG submission 11160) | reverse complement strand
CTTTTTTGGGGTGAGATATCTCCCATAACCACCTCACCATCCAAAATTTTATTCAACTTCTTCTTGGTCTGTATCTCCATAATTCCGGTAGGCTCGGTAATCCCCCACGGATACAAAATTTCTTCGGCAAACATCTCCTGGAACTCTTTTACTGCATTTCTTGTAAGATTGCCGAATCTTTTTACCTCGTTTCCGGGAGAACCTACTCCCTCCTCTATGAGTCGAGTTCTGGGATGGGAGTTAAGAATTATTTGTAAGTATTTCACATCTTCCCCGTAATCTCTAAACCTCAAATGTCTGTCAAATCTAAAGTCCTCCGGTATGCCGGGAAAATCAGGTTCTACCACTTCTTCGCTTTCCCTTGCTTCCGTAATCCTTTCGGCAAGAGACTCCGCATCATCTCTTATCTCTCTCACCTCATCATATATATCACTTAAGGCATATGCGCCTCCGGGAGAAGCAACAAGAAAAAGCGCAAGCGCCAGAATACCGATAAAAAAATTTTTACTCATAATATTTATTTTTAATATTTTTAACTGTTTTATTTAAAATCTACTCTCTAATACACCTTACGGAGACTGCACTCTCTCTAGGAATCATGCCGCGATTTACTCTCGAAAATCCGGTATAAAGGTGTCTAGTCCAAGCAAAAACATTGCCCGATGAAGATGTCCAAAAAGTTCCTCCTTTTTCTATTCCATAAAAGTCTCCCGTGTGCTCCTTAGCTCCCCCGGGAAGAGCGGAAAAGCCGGACTCGTTCGTGCCATCCCACTCTCCTCTCGCTTTCATTTCATTGCCAATACCCTCTCCTCTCCAGCCTCTCTCCTCTGCCTTTGCTTGATCCATTCCCAAAGCCCCTTCCATTCTCTTAAAATCTTCATCGCTGGGAAGTCTCCAGTTGGGTGGGCATGCTTCTTGTGCCGCCTCAAAGCTATAAAGCCTTCCGTACTTTTCACAGTTTTCCTCCTCATCTTCATAGCACCAACTCTCCCTCATTTCGTAGTTCATATTTTCCGCCATCCAACACAAGTCTCCTATGCCTACCAAAGAGTACTCTTTTGAATCTCTTGTATCAAGGAAACTTCTTTGTCCCCTACAGGCGTCCTCGTCGTTTGTCGGCTCCGGATCCGGCTCGGGATCGGGCTCAGGTTCTTCTTCCGGTTCGGGTTCTTCCTCGGGTTCGGGTTCGGGATCAGGTTCTTCTTCCGGTTCGGGAGGTAACTCGGGAGGAGAAGAGGGTTCAACAGTAAACTCCCCTCTTAAAATCTCGTTGAGCTTTTTTCTGGTTTGTGCTCCTACAAATCCGGTAGGGTTCGTTAATCCCACAGGCTTTAGAACTTCATCTTTGTACTTCTGCTGGAACCTTCTCACCCCGTCGTGCGTAATCGACCCGAAATAATCTGTTTCGTTTCCCGGAGATCCAGCCCCCTCATCACGCAGCTTTGTTGCCGGATCTTTGTTTAGTAGAATCTGCAAGTACCTTACATTGTTCCCTCTGGACCCTTGAGAGAGGTTGTTCTCAAAAACAAACCCTTCGGGAATCCCTTCTATCTCCCCTTCCTCTACTTCCTCCCTTTCCTCTAATTCCACCTCCTCTTCTTCGCCGAGAGTCTTTTTTAGTCTTAATAAAATTTTCTCAACACTATCTAATTCCCTGATCAATCTCTCTCTTTCCCCGTTTTCAGGGTCATTCCCCTCCGAAGGAGGATAAGCTTGCCCATGCGCAAAAACACCAACGACCAAAAAAAGCAAAACCGTAAAAATAAGAGTCGTTTTCTTGGAAATAATTTTCTTTTTCATTATATTTAAATCTTGTCTTGCTACTTTTATTATATTGATTTCCCTTAAAAAAACAAGCTCCTTTTCTTATTATAAACACAGCCCGCACCTTATCTCTTATACCACAAAAAAGATACAAAACAAAAGACCCCCTTTGTTTCGGGGGTCTTTTGCATTAGCCTTTCAAGCCTTACTCTGTTTGCTGGGAGAGATAAACTCTTCCTGTTCTCAGAGCTTCAATAAAGTCATACTCGGAAGCGGTCCAGATAAAGTCGTTACCTTTTTCATCTTCCCACTCGATAGACTCTATTGCAAGTCTTACCCATCCGTAGTTGGTAGCATCGGCATTGTAGACACCGAGAACTTCCATCTCTTTGGTCCTGTTCCTACTTATCGTGGAGTCATTAGAAGTTCCTATCCACGATCCGTCGTAAACATCGTTACCGTCAAGTTCTACCACTACATCCCAATGAGTATTGGTAAAGGTGATGTTCGTAAGAGTAATATCACCCTCGATAGCCTCTATATCAACAACAATGTAGGCGTTGGCTCTGTCTCTGTCGTCATTGGCCTCAATGCTGTGATCTGTTATCGCAAATTCGGGAAAAGTAGGATAGAGTGCCTGATAGTCTCCTTCCAGATCTCCCTTGAGATCTATGCTCTTGTCACTGTCATAAGCGTAGGCGATTCCCTCGTTTTCATCCTCGAGAATGTCCGCTCTTATCTTGGCTCCGACCTTATCTCCATCAGTATCCATGTCCATTCCAAAGGCATCAATAACAACGGTAAAGGTGAGCTCTTCTCCTTCGTCAATATCCATCTGGACATCAAACACTACATATCCTTCTTTGCCATCCGTGTCTTCCTTAATGTCTACTGACTGGACATCAATCAAGGTGTTTCCCTGATAGAGAAGTACGTCCTCAAAGATGTCCTCGAGTTCGTGGTCGTCTGCCTCCAACTCTACTCTCAGCGTTTCAAGTTCAATGTCAGAGTCTTTTACGACGAGTTCGAAACTCAAAAGCTCTACTTCCGTATTGTCGTCCTCATCAACCTGTACCACACCCTCCTTGGGAGAGTCGTTATCCTTGATAGTAAGGACTCCGGTTGTTTCGTGGTCAAGATCAAAGCTTCTCCCGCTGGCGCTACTTGCGTAGACCGAAATACCGGCACCGTCAACACCTCTTATGGCGTTAGAACCGGTGGGCCCTACGGTATAGCTCGTATTGGTGAAGGTGCTCTTGTCTGCAGCCGTAATGCTTATAACAAGATCTTCGTACCCGTCGGCAGGGACTTCGATTTCAAGCCCGCTAAAGCGGATATACTTGTCATCTCTTCCTACCGTATCACGGTTAATGTCCAACTCTTTGACCTTGTCTCCGTCAATCTTTAAGGCCATCTTATCAACATCTCCTCTAAACTCGGTCATCGTCCCGCCGGTAACATAGATATCAACTCTTTGCACGTCGATATCGGAGTCGTCAGCCTCCATTCTGAACATAGCTACGTCCTTGGTCTGGTTAGGCCTTACGCTGACGTTTCTAATGTCCGATCTGAGGCTTACGCTGAGGTCACCTTCTTCACCGGGAGTTCTGTAAAGAGCATCAACTCTCGCGGAAAGCTCCTTTACAGCTTCGGATATTTCTTTGAGCGCCTCCATGACAGCATTGTCAACAGGGGGTCTTTCCGTAACTCCTTCGCTAAGAATGCTGTTTAGCTTTGCTCTTGTTTGTGTTCCTACAAAACCCGTAGGAGAGGTAAGTCCGATGGGATTCAAGATTTCGGAAGCATATTTGCTTTGAAACTTGTTAACGGCCGCTCTGGTAATGGGACCAAAATACTCGGTCTCGTTTCCCGGAGATCCCGGGCCGGTTTGAGCCAATCTCGTATCCGGATCGGCGTTAAGAACAATCTGTAAATATCTTACAGCTGTTCCTCTGGAACCCTGACTAAGGTTCTGGTTGAAACGGAAATCAGTGGGTACTCCCTCTATGGATACCGTCTCTGCAGGGGTGTCATCAGTCGTAGTTCCCAGCCGCTCGGCAATTTCCTGTAGCATTGCCTCTAGGGCGGCCATCTCTTCGCGTATATCGCTCTCTTCTCCTCGTACTTGTACTGCGCTAAGCGCGACAAAACAGAAGGAAAGAGCCATTATACCAACAATTATTTTCTTCTTCATGTTTTTAATAAATTAATTAATGACTCTTAATAATATCTGCTCTGCCGCTGTCGATCCTTCTTTTCCCACCTATTAAAAATAAGCGGTACTGGGAATAGCGGCTGAAACTTGTAGAAAAATAATTACATCCACAAGCAACAACATATCTCTTATATATATAACGGAAATTCACCCTTTTTGTTACATACGGATCATATGGGTTGATAAGAAAACCTTTTTGTGTTATTATAAATCACGCTCTTTTTACAAAAACAAAAGGAGGAAGTCTATTGTGCTTCGATTCGAGAAAAACATCAAAGACGGTAAGATAAGAATTTCTAAAAAGGAGATAAAAAGAATGGAGGACGAGATGTTTCTGTTGGTTTTTCCTTCCAAAGTGATATTAATGGATATGGAGCTTTGGCAAGAAAATCTGATAAAATATCTCTCAGAAGCAAGAACAAGAAAGGAGCGCAGAAGAAGAAAACGCTTCTACTGCGCAAAAAGTTATAAAATAAGAATTAATAAGCCGGGTGAGATCTCTCTCCCTAAGGCAAACTAAGAGGAGGTGATGAATTGAGTAGAAAAACATTTCGTCTCTTTGAGTATATCGGCTTAAAGAGAGGTTACCGTGCAGAAGACAGAACAGAAGAAGTGCTTAAAGAAATGGACCTTGACTACAAACGAAGTGCCCGCGGAAGCGAAGAAGATAAAAAGGGCATCGACTTTCAGGTCTGGATCGGAAGGCAACATCTTCTAATCGACGTGAAATCGTCACAAAAGGGGGCAGAGGAAGTAATGAAACACAACAGAGAAAATAAGACGTTCGTTTTTCCTCTTGTAGTCCGCCCTAGGGAATCCAAGAACACAATAAAGCAAAAAATTCGCTTTTTAATCAGCAAGCATCGAGAATTTATCACTGATATTCAGCAAAACGGAAGAAAGGAAGTCGAAAACAAATGGACCGATCCCCGTATGTGGCAACAAGAAGCCTAAGACACAAAAAGGCACGCTCTCAATTTTTGAGAACGTGCCTCTTTTTTTACTTCCTCCTCCTGTTACTTGATAGGACTTAGAATGTAGAAAGTTACTACTCCGAGACCCATCATCGAAGTGACGAGAGTCGCCCAAAGCGTTGTTCTTCCCATGCCTCCACCCTCTTCCTCTTCTTCTGCGTCAATATCTTCGTCTTCTACTTCCAAGATCTCCTCTACTTCCTCTTCCGGTTCTTCTTCCTCTTTTATCTCGTCCTCTTCCCCTAAAACACTTCCGTTGGCCGACACCGCTCTGGTAAGTTCTACCGATGGGGTGGTAGCTCTTGCCGTTCTATAAACAGAAAGGTCCGGAAGAGAGATGTTTAGCTCGGGACACATAATCATGTTTATCCACCTCTTGGTAGTAACGAAAACATATCCGGTAGGAGTGTTTTCGCTGGTGTGAATTCCCGCGTCCACCCAAGGACGTAACACCTCATCTTTGTATTCCAGTTGGAAACGATTAACCGCCGCTCTGGTGAGGTCGCCATAGAATCCTGTTACCGGAAGGTTTTCTCCCATATGGTCATTCAAGAATGTTTGGAGTTTCTTTACTTCTTCCGGGTTGTTATCCGCCCCGTATTTGATGTGTTCAAAGAGATACATTCCACAAGGCCCCTCGGTAGCTTTACCCAGTATTTCTCCTTCCGTCTCTTCTTCCTCTTCCGGAAGATTTTCTTCGTCATCCTCCTGCGCTAAAGGAGATGTCATCAGACTAGCGACACTACCACCACTCCTTGATGAGCCAGTTGTTCCTTGCGACACATCTCCTCCCCCATCATTATTTCCTTCATTGTTATCACTTCCGTCTCCACCATTGCCACTGTCTCCATTTCCGGGTTCTTCCGAGTCATAGCAAGTATCTCTTTCTATATCCAGCCTGTACAAAAGGCCGGCGGGATTGGTTTCCCAAGTTCCTCCGGGCTGCTCCCAGTTCTTTACTTTGAATTTGATGACATTTCCTTCCTCTTTAAAACAACTTTTCTCAATGCTATATGTGGTTTCCTGAGAATAATTATCCTCAGCTAAACTTGCTTTTTCAAAACAATCATTGATCCACACTTTATAAGAGTTATCCGCGGCAACTTGCAGGGTAGCAGAAGAGGCCGATCCATAAACATCAAAATTTTTCTTGAAGTAATAGGTTTCATTCTCTTCCGGGTTCTCTACTTCTTCCGTTTTCCATATCCAATTTGCTCCGGGAATATTTGCCGTCCAGTTTTCATGTCCTGCCCACGTTAAGACCGCATTTGCCCAATTTGACAAGGTTGTAGCAATTATGTTGCTCTCTGCTTCTTTTACTTTGTCATTTGTGTTACTCACAATTACTATATCATCACATTCCATCTTTTCCGGAACATTAAACGCTACGCAGTAGTAATAATTTCCTTTCTCCACACCTTCTACATAGTCATAGTTGTCATACTTATAGCCGTCTGTATGACAAATCAGTTCTGCACTTTCCATTTTTTCTCCGGTATCCCATCCCTCTTTAGGGTGTGCAAAAGGAATGTATCCATCTTGCAGAACTTCTCTTACCCATATCTTATTGGAAAGGCTTAAGTCTTTAATCGTCGCTATCGCCGGGCTACACTCTCCTCCGGTAACGCTGTCAAAGTCATTCCATCCTTTTCCTACTCCGGCCTTGCCAATAAAATCACCATCTTGTTTTTCTGCTATACCATCATACCCCCATTCGAACTCCCAGTCAGTTTCAAACCAGCAATTGTTATTCTCATCATTGACATAATCAGTTATATCTTCTTTTGTAAGATAATTTTCGGAGTGGTAGGGATAATCCGATGTTTTTACCCAATCCGGAAGGTCTCTCTCGTCATCACAAACTACTTTTTGTGCTTTGATGGTTACAACCGGCATATTGAAAGCTACACAAGTATATTCTCCACCGGGCTCCGGGTTATCAACTCTGTCATGGTTGTCATACTTATAACCATCTATATGACAAAGCATTTCAGCACTTACCGAATAGTCTCCGTCTTCACTGTCGCTAAAAGGCAAATAACCCTGCTTTAGTACTTCCCTCACCCAAAAATGACTCACTCCTTCTTCATAAGGAAGCGTCACAGTCGCTTTTCCGTTTTCGTCGGTGGGGCCGAACGTGTTCCAAGTGTCATCACCTTCTCCAAAGTGGCTTCCGGGCATTTTGGTGGCATTTTCATCTCCCCACTGAAATTCCCAGTCCGAAACAAACCTGCAGGTTGTTCCTTCAATATAGTCATCAATATATGCTTTTGTTAATTCGCTACCTTCTTTAAAGGGGTAATTTTCTTTTCTTGCCCAGTTCGGCAAATCAGACTCATCTTCACAAATCACCTTGTAGGCGTTAATAGTAACTGTCTTGGGAGCGTTAAAAGCTACACAGTAATATTCCCCTCCTCCCTCTAGATCATCAATGCTGTTATAATTGTCATATTTCCATCCGTCAGTGTGACAAATCAATTCTGCACTTTCTCTTTCACCGGGTCCTTCCCAATCACCATCCGGATGAGCAAAACGGATATATCCTTCTTGTAATACCTCTCTTATCCATATTTTTGACCTGCCTTCAAGATCGATCTCAATTGTTGCCACTCCATCTTCCGTAGGACCGAATGTATTCCAGTCATCTCGATCATTTTCTTCAGCTGTTCCAATGACATCTCCATTCAGTTTGTTAGTACCATCTTCTGCCCATTCAAAATACCAATCATCAACAAGCCAACATCCGTTACCCAAATGCTCATATTCTAAAATATCCTTTTCTGTCAACGGTCTTCCTGAGTGATATGGCTCATTTTCGTGTGTCACCCAGTTTGGGAGAAGACTCTCATCCTCACAAACTATTTTGTGAGCTTTGATGGTTACAGTATCACCATTTTCATTGTTTCCATTTTCCTCACCAATGCAAAAAACTATATTACTGATTGCTTTTCTTGAGTATTGCTCACTTCCTCCTGATTGTGTTTCTGGAACAAGCACTGTGCCACTACCCCCACTATCATAATTTCCAGAACTATTTCCATGTTTTACCCATACTTCCGCAGTAACATTGCCCGGATATAAAATGTTCCAACCAAATCCAACAAAATTATTATCATCATACTCATAATTATCCAATTCTATTCCTATCTCTGCATCTCCTTTGGTAAGGATGAGGCTGCTATTTTCCTCATAGGTCCACTCATCCCCTTCAATTTCACCTACTGAGCTGTTATCAAATTCAACCTTAACACAATGACCCGGAAGAGGGCCTGTTGTTGGGTTTTTGCCCACAGCCCCCACTCTATCCATCGCAGAAAAACTTAGTCCCACCACACCTATCGCCAAAAACATCAAAAACAGCGATAGTGTTGTTTTAAAATTATCTTTTATTTTTTTCATATTTTTTTATGTCTTCCGACTTTACTTTAATAATAAAAAGTTTTTTTATTTTGTCCCATTATTTAACTTAATTGGATTAATAGATTTTTTTACGACTTTTAAAAAGAACTTTTTTTAGGAAAGAGCTTCCAATAGTTTACCAATACAAAAAGCCCCGGAACTCTTTTGTTCCTCTTTTCCTTTCTGATGCAAACGGGAAACTTGACCTATTAAATTTTGAGAGGCTCTTCTCCGCCTTTCATGGGCGAGAGGGGGAGGTACTTGCCTTTTCCTTTTTTTACTTTGAAAAAGCAACAAAGAGCAAACCTCATCCTTCTGATTTAAATCTACCCCCTTTCCAAACTTTGTCAAGTACTTTCAAAAGCCACTAGAACTCCCCCGTTACAAACTCCTCTAATAATCTACAAAAATCCTCCAGACTTTTCACATCAACCCACTCATCTTTTCCGTGTGTTCCTCCTCCACGAACGTTGGTTATAATCGCAGGTATCTTTTTTTGTGAGAAAAATCGGGCATCCGAAGCGGGAGGATATTTTTCAAATACCGGTTTTCTCCTTAAGGTCTTTTCTAAAATCTCCACATATTTTTTTACATAAAAGTTTTCCGGAGAAGTGTAGAAAGCGGGCCCACTCACATCAACCTCCATCTTCACTTCTTTCCCAACCACCTCTTTTACTTTCTTTATAATCTTCTTCTCTGTCCACTCACTTGTAAAACGAAGATCAAGAGCCATTTCCGCTCTCTCTGCCACCACATTGGTAGCACTTCCCCCGGACACCTTCCCTGCATTAAGCGATGTCTTCCAGTCACTTCTTTTTTTCGGATTGGGAAACTCTTTTCTTAGTTTGCCATAGGCCTCCATTACTTTATCTATAGCGTTATCCCCTTCCCATGGCCGCGCGCCGTGGGCCGCCTTCCCTTCTGCAATAAGTCTGAAGTGAAGCACCCCTTTCTCGGAAAATATTATCTCAAAATCGTCACCTCCATCGGGAATAAATCCGACCTCGGGAGTGTATCCTTTTTCGCCGAGAACATAACCTACACCGTCAAATCCTCCCGATTCCTCATCAGTAGTAAGTAAAAGGCCCACAGAAGGTTTTTCTCTCAAAGAAGAAAGTTCTTTCATGAGAGTGATTAAAACGGCACTGGGTCCTTTATTGTCTTTAGCTCCCCGTCCGTATATCCTCCCTCCTTTTTCTTTTGGAGTAAACTGTTTCTTTTCCGCATCCACCACATCAAGATGCCCCACCAAAAAAAGCTTGGGCTTTTTCTCTCCCCTAAAGGTTATTAGTAGACTATGTCTTTCTTTTCTCTTAAATCTCTTTACCGTAAAGTCTTTTTTAGGAAAAAGATTTTCGCAAAAATCCGCCACCCTTTTTATCTCTTCAGGATTATCTTTTGTAGAGGGGATTCTTACAAGATCTTTGGTAAGTTTTTTTATCTTCTTTTTCATTTTCCCAATATTAATCTAAAAAAAAGAGGGAAGCAATACTTTCCCTCTTTAACCGGCTTCCTCAACATTATCAATAAGAGTCCCGACAAAGCCGGCCCCTTGGGCGACATTTATCGTTCCTCTGTTTATATAGCTCTCGTAGTTCTCCACACGAGCTATAGTATAAAGGTAATCAAGCCTGTCTCCGTTAGCCATAAAGGAAGGAGAGATATCCATGGCCACTCCCTGTTTTATCTCATCAATCTCCAACTTGGGGAGCCATCTCGCTCTGTAAAGGCCGTATCCTTTTCCTACGTACCCTCTCAGCGCATCTTCCCACTCTTTTCTAGAACAGTTCCGCTGAAAAACGATTCCATTTCCGGAAGCTCCTTCATAAGGTTTCGCCACAAGATCTTCTTTCCCAAGAGCCCACAAGATATCTTCTTCTGTTTCCAGAGGTCTCTCGCCAGAGCCCAGAAGGTATGCCTTGTTACCGATATCCTCTCGGGAGCTCCGCGGAACAGAGTTCAAAACAAAAGATTCCTTTTGCTTTTTTATAAGCTCCTCTCTGAAAGAAGGAGGAAACTCGGTATAACCTTCGTTTCTTACATCTCCAAATCTCCAAACAACATCATGCTCTCCCATCTCTTGAGGAAGTATTTCCTTTATCTTGAGGCCTCTCTCATAGAGAGACCCCATAAAGAATCTTCCCCACTCCTTCTTCACAACTCCTTCACCGATGACAAAGGCTACCGTTTTCTCTCCCACATGCCCGTTGAGCACCCGCACCATTCTTTCGGCAGGATCGGGTTGATAAAGGGCAAGCTCCGGTCTGTTCTGGTGTAGAGCGGCCGTAGCGGCTCCACACTCGGGCGCATTGGCATTTATCTCATAGATACCGTCAATGCCCAACTTCCAACTGTACCCTTCTTTTGTCCTGTGAAAGTCCGTCACCTTCGGAACAAGATCTACCCGAACATGTCCTTTAAAATCACGGAATCCCGTCTTTCTAAGAACTTCCCGATAAACCTTTCTCGAATAATTAATGACCATTTCCTTTTCTTCTCTCTCCATATAAAGAAGGCCGTTGACCGTGGAGATACTTTTATCTCCCAGCTTCATGCCTCTGTTGAGGAAAGCGTTTCTTTGAAAAAGAACTAACTTCACATTATCCCTCCTTTTCTTTTTTCAGGCTCTTTTCGGCCTGAGACAGATTCCAAAACCTTTCTCAAGCAAAAAAGAAAAACCTCCCGGCTTTGCGGGAGGTTTTCTGTTTTTTGTTTTTGTTTGTTATGTGTTCGTAAAACGAAAACCTCCCGAGGCAATCTCGATAATAAGAAGGACAATAACAAGAATATTTTTCGGAAGGTTTTTCATCATGATTACCACATTTTAACTACAAAAATTAGTTTGTCAAATTTTGGCATAAAAAAAGCGAAGGAGTTATCCTTCGCTTACGGCAACGGTTCCCGCATAACCGCCACCCTTGACGACATTAATCGTTCTTCCTTCCGAGAGATAAGAACTCCACGGAGCAATACGAGCAACACTGTAAAGCGGATAAAGTTCTTTTCCTTGCGCAAAAAAGACGGGAAGAATATCCAGCACCACATCTTCCTTCTCAAGATTAATAAGAGGAAGAAGTCTCTTTCTAAAAACCCCGTAATTCTTTCTTTCAAAGCACTCTCTAAGAAGCTTCTCCCACTCAGGAGTAGAAAGCTCATCTCCAAAAAC
>SL_8KL_010_SEDDRAFT_10004295_pt1 | contig 11520 bp, 11 predicted proteins | sample SodLakKL_010_SED_4_FD_11160 | JGI IMG/M metagenome (IMG submission 11160) | reverse complement strand
AATTACTACAAATTATTCAACACATTTCAACAATTTCCTTTTTTTTATTTTTACGGATCCACCTCCCTTTTTTCAAGTACGGCAGCACTTGAGACTACTAAACGCTTTCCGGAGCGAACGTCAATCCTGGCTCCTTCAAGATCATCTGAAATATGAGGCAGGCTTAGTTCAACCAGTTCCATTTTTTGCTGCATATTTTTTGCATCGCCAAGCCATATTTCCAGGTTGTCTGCCGTATAAGCAATCAGGTTATAACTTTCACTTAAATCAAGCTTTTCTATCTGGAAGCGGTCTTTTTTGTGCCAGGCTGAAAAAAACTCCTGCAAGATTTCCCTTCTCAGTTTGCAGTTCAGGGCAATCCCGGGTACAACCAGTTCACCGCTTATTCCTGTAATTTGCAAATAATCCTCATCCGGTTCAGCAATATTTTTATAAGGAACCACGCCAGAGTCAACTAACCAGTAACCGTCGGCGGTAACAATATAAGCGACAGGTTTTCTCTGCTCAACGCTAACAGATACTTGATCAGGCAGGGTCCGATTGACTTTTACTGAACTGACTGAGGGAAATTCATCTTTGATTTTTTCTGCAATTTTATCTTCGTTAAGCAGAAAGATGCTTCTACCTTTATAAATACCACCGGCTTCTGCCAGTGCAGCAGCAGAAACTTCAATAGAGCCTTCCACAGCTATACTGTTAATCCGGAAAAATTGTTCGCCTTCTTTTAGCAATAAAATAATGACCACAACAATGACCAGTTTGCATAGAAACCGGAAAGCTCTTTTCCAGCCGGGTTGAGCATTGTTTTTATTCTTAACCAGCTTGAGGTGGTCATTCTTGCCTTTCATGATTTAGCTCTCCTCACCGATAATTTTTACTTCTGGCTGCAGTTCAATTCCGCAATCCTCTTTAACCATCTTTTTGACCTGCTCAATTAACTCGATAATATCTGCAGCTGTTGCTTTTCCGGTATTAACTATAAAGTTGGCATGCTTGCATGAAACTTCAGCTCCCCCGATCTTCATACCCTTGCAACCTGTTTCTTCAATAATTTTTCCAGCAGGCTGACCGGGCATATTACGAAAAACTGACCCGGCGCTGGGCAGATCGGGATGGCGTTTCTCACGTTCACTCAGGAAATGTTCCATCATCTGCAGCGATTCTTCAATATCACCCTGTTTTAACTGCAGGACAGCTTCTATTAATATGCCGCGGCCAAGAAGGTTACTGGTGCGGTAACTGAAGGAAAGTTCGTCTCCTGCCAGGTTAATAATCTCCGCATCACAAGTAACCAATTTAACTGACTGTATCCGCTCACCAATATAACCGCCAAATGATCCGGCGTTCATGATAATTGCGCCCCCCAGGGAGCCGGGTATGCCTATACAGAATTCCAGGCCAACCAGGCCCTTTTCTGCAGCACTCCTGGCAAGATAGGTCATCGGGGTTCCCGCTCCAGCAACCAGGGCTTCATCTTCCCGATTGACGTAACAGAAAGCGGAACTAATATTTACGACCATCCCCCTGATACCACCATCACGAACCAGCAGGTTAGTCCCGTTGCCCATAACATAAAGCGGCAGGTCATACTTTTTCCTGTAACGAACAATTTCCAGCAGTTCATCCAGGTCAGCAGGGCAGAGATAGTAATCGGCAGGGCCTCCAACCTGCCATGATGTATGAAGTGACATAGGTTCGTTGACTTTAACCCCTTCTTTTAGTTTTCGACCTAATTCCTGCTCGATATTCATGACGCGACCTCCTGCAGGCACCGGTACAGCCTTTCCGCTGCATCTGGAACACCAAGGGATTTGCTTTTTTCTTTCATATCGGTCATTTTTTTCGGTTCAGTCAGAAGCCTGTCTATTTCCTGCTGAAGACTAAACCGGTTGAAATCCTTTTCTTCAATTAATACTGCCGCACCAGCATCAGACAGCAACCTGGCGTTATAGTACTGGTGGTTGGCCACCACATTCGGAGACGGTACCAGGATGGCCGGTACGCCCAGGGCTGTCAGTTCTGCCAGAGTGGTAGCCCCGCTCCTGGTCACAGCCAGATCTGCCGCAGCAAGCGCTTCGGGCATTTCTGCCAGGTAGGAGAAAATTTTTATTTTTTCATTGGTATTTTCCAATTCTTTCATGACATTCTCATAATAAATATCTCCGGTTACGTAAATCAGGTTAACTCCTTCAGGCAACAAACCTTCTTTAATATACTCAGTAACAATTTCATTTATTTTCAAGGCTCCCCGGCTGCCGCTATAAATAAGGATATTTTTTTGCTCAGGCTTTAATCCAAAATACCTGCAGCCTTCTTCCCTGGTGAGCGCCGAAACTTCAGAAGCTCTCGGGTTTCCCGTATAAGTTATTTTGCTGCGCCCGGGCAGCCTGTGTTTTGTCTCTTCAAAAGAAAGACAAACCCGCTTAACAAAGGGTGACAGTCTGCGGTTTACAAGGCCGGGCAGGGCATTCTGCTCGTGTAAAACAACCGGGTATCTTTTTATCAGGCCGGATATAACCAGGGGAGCAGCCACATAGCCGCCAGTACCTAAAACTACATTCGGCTTAAATTTATCGATAATTCTACCTGCCTCCCTGAGGCCGCGCATCAGGTCAAGCACTACCGAAACTATCTGCTTGAAATTGCGCTGAAAACCGCGCACCGGGATTGTTTTAAGTTGAAAACCGGCTGAAGGAACAATTCTATTCTCCAGGCCTTTTTCAGTTCCGACAAACAAGATATCAGCTGCACTGTCTTCTGCCTGCGCAAAGCGGGCCAAAGCCAGGGCCGGATAAATATGGCCTCCTGTTCCTCCTCCACCGATTAAAATCTTCATTTTCAGGCGCTCCCTTTGGACGGTGCATTTATCCGTCCGTGTTTTGAAATGTTAAGCAATATTCCCAGGCTCAGCAGCGTAAAGAATACTGAACTGCCTCCTGCACTGATTAAAGGTAAATTTATGCCGGTAACCGGTATTGAGCCGGTTACAACCCCTACATTAATAATCACCTGGACAGCTATGATAAAAGTAATGCCACCTGCAAGAAGGCTGCCAAACAGATCCGGCGCCCTCTGGGCAATAAGAAAACCGCGCCAGACTAACACCAGGTAAAGCAGCAAAACCGAAACAGCCCCGATAAAACCCAGTTCCTCACCGATGACAGCAAAGATAAAATCATTATGCGGCTCGGGCAGGTAAAAGAGCTTCTGCTTGCTGCGCCCCAGGCCAGCCCCAAAAATATGCCCGGGACCAAGGGCATATAGTGATTGAATAATTTGATAACCGGCGCCACTGGAATCAGCCCAGGGATCTACAAAAGTAAATAGTCTTTGCATACGGTAATCTTCCTTGACCGTAAAATAAGCAAGCGGCGGTAAAGATAACAAACTCAGACCGAACATCTGGTAGACGGGCATTCCCGCAAAAACAATAACCAGGGCAGTGGCGGCCAGAACAACAACGGCAGTTCCCAGGTCGGGTTGAAACTGGATCATGAAAAAGGCAACTGCCACAAGAAACAAGGGCACAAAACTGCCTGTCCAAAAGCTTCTCAGGTTCAATCTGCGGCTGCTCATGTATGCCGCTGTAAATATTACAAAGGCCAGCTTACTGAATTCCGATGGCTGTATGGTAATTGGCCCAACAACCAGCCAGCGTTTGGCTTCAGTTCCCAGGTCAGAGCCAAAATTGCTGAAAATCAGTCCGAGCAAGACGAAGTTTAGTAATAAAACAATCAAAGAAAACTTCCTCAAGTACTTATACTGGAAACGGGAGAAGAGATACATCGCCATAAGACCCAGTGCAACCCACATAGCCTGGCGCTTTAAGAAATAGTACGGATCGCCCCTGGTTTCTTCGGCGACAACGAAGCTGGCACTGAAAACCATGATTAAACCTATACCCACAAGCAGGAAGGTTACCAGCAGCAGGATGCGATCATAGCTTGTGTCTGGCTTATTCGCAGCCATCAGCTGTTCCCTCCTTTTCCGCTTGCAGTTCCAGCCGGATCCATCACCAGTTTTTTGAAAAGGTTGCCCCTGGCCTCATAATCTTTAAACATATCCCAGCTGGCACATGCAGGTGATAAAAGAACTACTTCGCCTGCCTTCGCTGCACACCGGGCTTCGGCAGTGGCTTCTTCCAGGCTGGCCACTTTTCGATAGTTTTTAAAACCGGCCTGTTCGGCTGCAGCGGCAATTTTATCACTGGTTTCACCGATCAAGAGCATCAGGCGGACCTCATCCTTAAGAATTGCTGCCATTTCATTGAAATCGCTGCCTTTTTCTTTTCCCCCGGCAATCAGGATTTTTTTGCGACCCGGAAAAGACAGCAGGGCCTTGATCGCCGCTCCGGGGTTGGTTCCCTTAGAATCGTTAATATAGTCGACACCATCTATTGTTGCTACATGCTCCAGGCGGTGTTCTATTGCTTTAAAACTTCTCAAAACTGTACCTATCGATTCCGGATCTGCTCCCAGGGCCCAGGCAGCAGTTGATGCAGCAAGGGCATTTTCGAGGTTATGCGCACCCGGCAGAGCTATTTCTGATACGGGGCAAAGGGTCATGATTTTCTCCCTATCTTTATAAAGAGTTACCATGCCGCCTTCAACGCCAAAGCCTGTTTCAACGGGATCTGCTTTAAACCAGAGAACCCTGGCTCGAAGCTGTCCACTTAGTTCCGCCACCCTCGGATCAGCCGCATTAAGCACTGCAAAATCAGAATGTCCCTGGTTCTCAAATATCCTGACCTTTGCCTGGTAATACTTTTCAATACTGCCATGGTAATCGATGTGATCCTCGGCAAAATTGAGAAATACTGCCACTGCCGGACGGAATTTGTGAATATTTTCAAGTTGAAAACTGCTGACTTCAGCAACAACGGCACCCTGGGCACTGATTTTACCAATCACCCCGGATAAGGGATCCCCGATGTTACCTGCGGCCATCACTGGTTCAATACGTGCTTCCTTTAAGATTTCAGCTGTAAGTGCGGTAACTGTTGTTTTTCCGTTAGTGCCGGTTATGCCAATTAATGGCGCCCTGATAAAAGCATAAGCCAGCTCAATCTCGGAAACTACCGGTATTTTAAGCTTTTCAGCCTTGTTAAACATCTCTAGTCCGGGCGGTACACCGGGGCTCTTGACAATCACTGACAAGTCAGAGGTAACATGTTCTTCTGGATTGCTGCCGCAAACTGCTTCAATATTACTGTAGCGCTTTAGTTTAATCAGTTCATTTTCGAGCTGTTCAGGCTGTTTTTGGTCGGTAACCGTTATTTTGGCCGCACCTTTCCTGGCAAGCAGCTCAACTGCTGCCAGACCGCTGCGGGCCATCCCGACTACCATGGTATTTTTTCCTTTAATCAGCTCTATCAAAGTATTGCCTCCAAATTAATTATCTCAACTGAAGATTGTAAGCAAACATACCTAAAAGAGTAAAAGCTGCCGCTGCAGCCCAAAATGTTTTTACTACCCGCCACTCCGACCATCCCTGTAGTTCAAAATGATGATGCAGGGGGCTCATTCTAAAAATGCGGCGGCCAAAAAGCTGAAAGCTTGCTACCTGGGCAATTACAGAAAGGGTCTCTATTACAAATACACCGCCAATAATTATCAGCAGCAGCTCGCTTTTAGTTAAAACAGCCAGTGCGGCAAAAGCTCCTCCGAGTGCAAGTGAACCGGCGTCACCCATAAATATTTTGGCCGGATTACGGTTATAGACCAAAAAACCGAGGCATCCTCCAACCAGGGCAGCAGCAAAAACAGCTGCTTCGGCCTTTCCTGACAGCCAGGCAATGTAAACATACCCGCTCATTGCTATAACTGCTATTCCGGCAGCCAGACCATCAACCCCATCTGTCAGATTAACAGAGTTAGTAGCTGAAGTGACTATTAAAAATATAAACAGGGGATAAACATATCCCAGGTCAATGATAATATTTGTGTAAGGCAAAAATATTATTGATGAGTAAAGCTCCTGCTGATAGAGAATTAGAAGAAAGATAGCTGCCGCAATTATTTGGCCGGCCAGCTTGGAACGCGCTTTCAGGCCGAGAGAACGGTTATAAACAACCTTAAGATAGTCATCCAGAAAACCTAGCAACCCGCAGCCCAGCATTACCAGGAGTAATGCATAGACCAGCGGTGACCGGCCTGCCAGGACAATACTAACCAGGGCTGCAGCAAGAATAAATACAACTCCACCCATGGTTGGGGTTCCGGCCTTTCCGGAATGACTGGCCGGGCCATCTTCCCTGATCTGCTGGCCATATTGTAACAGCTGCATGCGTTTAATGAAAAAAGGACAGGTAGTTACAGTAATCAAAAGTGTTAACGCCAGGGCAGCTGTTATCTGGAGACCCATTATGCTTCCGCTCCTTCCTCCTTGATAAGCGCATGAACTACTTTTTCCATTTGCATTCCACGCGAACCCTTTACCAGTATATGCCAATCATTTTCAAGGTTAAGCTTTTCCAGTGTTTCAAGAGCTTCATCATGGCTGGAGCAATGATAAGCCTTCAAACCGCCTTTTTCTGCTTCATCGCTGCTAAGGCGGGCCATTTCTCCAACGGTGATGAGGTAGCCAAGGCCGCTTTCCGCAGCAATGCGCCCTACAACGCGGTGAGCATCCTCAGCAATATTACCCAGCTCCAGCATATCACCAAGCACGGCAACGGTTTTGTTACCACCCATCTCTGAGAGCACATTGATTGCTGCCTGAACTGAACTGGGGTTGGCATTGTAAGTATCGTCAATTATCACCATACCTTCTGGATCATGTAATACCTGGAGCCGCCCTGCCGTGGCCTTGCTTGATGCAAGCCCTTTTTCTATTTGCGGCAGGGACAACCCTAGGATGTAGCCGACTGTGAGTGCTGCCAGGGCATTGCCAGCAGACTCACGTCCGGGAAGAGGCGATTCAAACCACCCCTCCGATTTATCAGGAAAACGCACCCGGAAAAAGCTTTTTTCTCCCCTTTGAGACAACTTTAAGCCTTTTATATCGCCCTGGTTAAAGCCATAGTAAAATGCTTTCCCCGGGTAGCGTTTTCTGACTTCAAGGAGGCGGGGATCGTCACCGTTCAAAACGGCTACCCCGCCTGAGCCGAGGTAATCTAGTAGTTCTCCTTTCGCCCGTGCAATAGCCTCAACCGAACCAAGCTGTTCAATATGAGCTTCTCCAATGTTGGTAATTACACCAATTGTTGGCCTGGCTATTTCACAGAGGGTCATAATTTCACCGGGCGCAGTCATACCCATCTCCAACACGGCCACCTGGTGACTTTGATCCAATTGCAATATGGTTAACGGCAAACCGATTTCATTGTTCAGATTGCCGGTGGTTTTCAAAACTTTATACTTGACGGACAGAACTCCCGCGATGAAATCCTTAGTAGTTGTTTTACCACTGCTGCCCGTGATGCCAATAACAGGAAGTTCGAAACGGTCCCGGTATGATGCCGCCAGCTGCTGCAGCGCTGCCAGGGAATCATTTATACCGATTAAAAGAAAGTCTTCAGGCAGCTGCTCATCTACTGGTTTGTCCAGGTGGTGAAAGGCACCGAAAGCACCGGCATCAAAAGCCTGTTTTATGTATAAGTGCCCATCCGTGTGTTCACCGGTGAAGGGAATGAAAAGGTCGCCGGTTTTCACTTTACGTGAATCAATAGTGACACCGGATAGCTGCTTGCCAGGATCGCCCTGAAGCAACTTGCCCTTGCAGGCCTCGATTATTTCGCTTCCCGTCAGTTTCAAGCAACTTCCTCCTCAGTGTTCTTCCTGTTCTTCTTCGTGCACCTGCTCTTCGTATTCTTCACCTTCCCCGCCTGTGTGATCTTGTGTTGGCGAGGGGCTAACCTGCAAATAATTAAGGGAATCTTCCATGATATTTTTAAAAAGCGGTGCGCTGGTGTGCACCCCCAGGCGAGGCCCCCTGGTCACTCCGTCAACAGCAACATATAAAACCAGTTGAGGATTGTCGACCGGGGCAAAACCGAGCAAGGAGTAAATATAGTCGCTGCCACTGTAATTACCTTCTTCATCAAGCTTTTCTGCTGTTCCGGTCTTACCGGCCACCCTGTAACCTTCAATCGCTGCTGCATAACCTGTACCGTCAAGGATGACACTTTCCATCATATCTACCAGCTGGGCCGAAGTTTCCTCTGATACAACCTGCCTGACTATTTCCGGCTCTCTTTTCATCAAAGAATTGCCATCCTGATCGGTTATCTCTTCTACAATGTAAGGCTGGTAAAGGTAGCCTCCGTTTATCATCGCTGTTACTGCCATAACCTGTTGAATCGGTGTTACAGATATACCCTGCCCAAAAGTGGTGGTGGCTAACTCAAGCGGGCCGACCTGTTCAAGCTCAAAAATCATACCGCTGCTTTCTCCAGGGTAATCAATACCGGTAGGCTGACCAAACCCGAAACCATCAAGGTACTGAAAAAGCTTTTCTTCACCTAGCCTCTGGCCAAGCTCTACAAAAGCCGTGTTGCAGGATCCGCCAACTGAATCAAAAAATGTCATGTCACCATGTCCCCCACGGTCTACCGTCCAGCAATTAATCCGGTTTCCGTTTACAACTGTGTAACCTGGACAATTATAAACTTCGTCAGGGTTAAAAAGACCTTCTTCAACTACTGCAGCCAGGGTCACCATTTTAAGGGTGGAACCGGGTTCAAATGAAGAGGTAATCGGTGCCAGGGCCCAGTTTTCCGGGTTATATAATTCGTAGTCACCCGGATTATAGTCCGGCTTAGCTGCAGCTGCAAGCAAGGCGCCGCTTTGCGGGTCCAATACAAGTGCCATTACCTGCTTTGGGGCGGAATTCTCCATTACCCGGGCCAACTCCCTTTCTACAATGTGTTGAATTGATTCATCAATCGCCAGGTGCAAGTCGTATCCCTGCTGCGGAAGCGTGTATCGGCTAAATGTATGCGGTAGCTGTTTGCCCCTGCCGTCTGCCGGATACAACAACCTGCCTTCGCTTCCACTTAAGTAATCCTCGTAATAGCTTTCCACTCCGGCCAATCCCTGGTCCATACCTACAAACCCAAGGAGCTGGGAAACCATGTTATCACCGGGATAATAACGTTTTTCTTCGTTAAAAAATATTATTCCCGGAATATTCATTTCCCTGACCGCCTCTGATACATCAGGATCAACCTTTCTTTTGATATAAATAGCGCTGCGATCCATGGTAATTAATTCATATATTCGCTGAGCGTCCATTTCCAGTATAGGTGCGAGAGCGCCAGCCACAGCCTCCGGGTTATCTATTTGAGGAGGTATTGCAGCCACTGTATTTACTGATGTGCTTCCCGCGAGAAGTCTGCCCTGGCTGTCATAAATCGAGCCNCGGGCTGTGCTAATCGGCACATTATGACTCCATTGTTTCCAGGCTTGTTCGTATAGTTCATCTGCCTGGACTATCTGAATCCAGGCCAGTCTGCTGATTAAAAGCATTGTCACCAGCACCGTTAAAATAAAGATGGCAATCAGCCTTCTTCGAACTATAGACCTGGTTACCGGAAACTCCGCCATAAACTTCACTCTCCCTGTCGGCTTGCTATATCTCTGTTAGCGCTTATCACCCTGAGCTGACTCGCCTCAGGTTCAACCATACCAAGTTCATTGCGGGCCACCTGTTCAATTCTCCCTATTGAACCAAGCTGTGCTGCCTCGAACTCCAGCAACCTGGCCCCTTCACGGACTTCTGCCAGTTCTGCACGAGCTGAACTCAAACGATAATTCATGACAACCATAGATGAATACTGAGCAATCACGGCAATGCTGAGCATAAAACAAGTTAATAGAATTAGTAAAAACTTTACTTTCTTTAACCTATCCCCGGGCTGCGGCCTGGTGACAGGACTTCCGCCCGGTTGGGGCACTGCCGGACGATTCAAATGTGACAACTTTCTGGCATGCTGCATTTTCTCACCTTCTTTCTGCTCAGCCTACTTTATATTTTTTTAGCAGCCCGCAGTCTTGCGCTGCGTGCCCTTGGGTTAATTTCAACTTCACTGGGTGTCGGCTTTACTGCTTTACCGGTTAGCACTTTAATTTTTGCCTGGGACCGGCAAGCGCAGGGCAAATTTGGAGGACAACTGCAGTGCCCTGATATCTCGCGAAAATATTTTTTTACGAGGCGGTCTTCCAGTGAATGGTAAGCAATTACGGTAAGTCTTCCTTCAGGCGCCAGGCTGTTTACTGCCTGGGGCAGAACAGTAGTAATATTTTCAAGCTCCTGGTTTACTGCAAGGCGAAGGGCCTGAAAAACTCTGCGTGCCGGATGTCCTCCCTGGCGGCGGTAGCGGGCCGGTACGGCAGCTTTTACTATTTCAGCAAGTTCACTGCTGCTGTTAATGGAGTTTTTCTTTTCACGCTCCCGTACTATTCTTGCTGCAATTCGCCTGGAAAAACGCTCTTCGCCAAAGCGAAAAAACACTTTGGCCAATTGATCGGCGGAATAATGGTTAACAATCTCTTTAGCTGTCAAAGATCGGCGGCGATCCATGCGCATGTCTAAATCGCCTTCATGGTGAAACGAGAATCCTCTATCGGCATCCATCAACTGCAGCGTGGAAGCCCCAAGGTCAATCAGGATACCATCGACCTCTGCAAATCCGGCTTCACTTAAAACTTCCTGCAGCCTTGTGTAATCTGCGTGAACAAGCGTTAACTGCCTGCTGTATTTCTTTAACCTGTGATCTGCCCTTTGCAGGGCATCCTCATCCCAGTCAATTCCAATTAAGTGGCCTTCACTTCCAAGATTCTTCAGGATTNCTTCTGCATGGCCACCGTCTCCGACAGTTGCATCTACATAAACCCCACCAGGATGGCAGTCAAGATATTGAAGCACTTCTTTTTCCATAACCGGCAGGTGAAGTTCAACCAAAACAATACCCCGCTTTTACAGGTCAAAATCAACCAGTTTCTCAGCAAGCTCTTCATAATTTTCATTAGCCTGATCGAAATAACCCTTCCATGCATCTTCACTCCATACTTCCACCCGGTTTGACACACCAATAAACATGACTTCTTTTTCAATGCCCGCATATTCCCGCAGGTTGTTGGGAATCAAAATACGCCCCTGCTTGTCGGCCTCTACTTCCATCGCTCCGGAAAAGAAGAGACGAGTAAAGGCTCGGGAGTCGCTCTTGGTAAAAGGCAGCTGCTTAAGCTTTTGCTCCAGGCGAACCCACTCGGAATTTGGGTAAACGAACAGACACTGGTCAAGACCGCGGGTGATGACAAAGCGGTCACCTAATCCATCGCGGAGCTTTGAGGGAATAATGACCCTGCCCTTTCCATCTAAGGTATGTTGAAATTCGCCTGTAAACATATGTTCGCCTCCATATGGGGCAATTACATCCACTTTTCACCACTTTACACCACTTTACTCTAATATTCAACCCCTTTTACCACATTCCTGCCTATTTTTTAAAAAAAATATAAAAAAAAGAGGAAATTTTGTAGTAAATTCCTCTTTTGTTCCATATTTTTACTTTTCACT
>SL_8KL_010_SEDDRAFT_10004291_pt1 | contig 11526 bp, 6 predicted proteins | sample SodLakKL_010_SED_4_FD_11160 | JGI IMG/M metagenome (IMG submission 11160) | reverse complement strand
AAGGTCGTCTTGCCATGGTCCACGTGCCCTATCGTCCCTACATTAACATGCGGCTTCGTCCGCTCAAACTTCTCCTTCGCCAACTAAATGCACCTCCAACTATTGATAAGCAACGCTTTGATTGATAATTTTTTCTGCAATACTTTGCGGAACTTCTTCGTAACGGTAAAACTCCATATTGTAAACACCGCGTCCCTGGGTGTGAGAACGTAACTCGGTAGCATACCCGAAAACTTCTGACAGCGGCACCGCTCCCCGCACTATCTGCAGATCGCCTTTCTTTTCAGTTCCTAAAATGCGGCCGCGGCGGCCGGTAAAATCGCCGATGATATCGCCAAGATATTCTTCGGGAGCGGCAACTTCAACCTTCATTACCGGCTCAAGCAGGATTGGTTTTGCCTTGCTGAGGGCTGTTTTCAGAGCTTTCGAGGCAGCTATGCTAAAAGCAAGCTCAGATGAGTCCACTTCATGGAAAGAACCGTCAACAAGCACTACCTTGATATCAACTACCGGGTAACCGGCTAAAACCCCGTTATATGCTGCTTCTTTCAAGCCGGATTCAACAGCGGGAATAAATTCCTTCGGGATAGCGCCGCCAACGATCTTGTTTTCAAATTCAAAACCACCGCCAGGTTCAAGGGGAGAAACTTCAATTTTCACATGGCCGTACTGGCCTCGTCCACCGGACTGCCTGACAAAACGACCTTCTGTTGTCGTTTCGCCCTTGATAGTTTCCTTGTAAGCCACCTGCGGTTTCCCCACATTAGCCTGGACTTTAAACTCGCGGAGAAGGCGATCGACAATTATTTCTAAGTGCAGCTCGCCCATGCCTGAGATAATGGTTTGCCCGGTTTCATTATCGGTATAGATCTGAAAAGTGGGATCCTCTTCAGCCAGGTGCTGCATGGAAACAGTTAACTTATCCTGATCGGCCTTGGTTTTAGGCTCGATGGCAATCGATATAACCGGTTCGGGAAACTGAATATTTTCCAGGACAATCGGCTTATTCATGTCGCAAAGCGATTCACCGGTGCTGATTTCTTTAGGCCCGGCTATAGCCAAAATATCACCGGTTTTTGCTTCCTCGATCTCTTCCCTGAAATTGGCATGCATCCGGATCAACCTGCTGATCCTTTGGCGCTTTTCACGGGTAGCGTTGTATATAGTCGACCCTTTTTTGATTGTCCCTGAATAAACCCGGGCAAAGGCAATTTTACCTACATACGGGTCAACCATAATCTTAAAGACCAGGGCAGAAAAAGGAGCGTCGTTAGCCGGCAGCCGAAAATCTTCTTCACCCGACTTCGGGTTAAATCCTTTAACCGCACCCACTTCAACCGGTGAGGGCAGAAACTTAACCACGGCATTAAGCAGTGGCTGGACTCCCTTGTTGCGGTAGGAAGATCCGCACAATACCGGGACGAGGTTGTGGTAAATAGTAGCTTTGCGCAGAGCCCGGTAACACTCTTCGGCAGTAATATCTTCCCCTTCAAAGTATTTTTCCATTATATCATCATCATAGTCGGCGATGGTTTCAATTAACTTCTCCCGGTACTCGGCCACCTGTTCCTGCATATCTTCCGGGATTTCGGTCTCGGTGCTGCGGGTGCCGAGGTCATCCTCGTAAGTAATTGCCCGCAGGTTGACCAAGTCGACCACCCCGGCGAAACCGCTTTCTTCCCCGATAGGCAGCTGGATCGGAACAGCACGGGCATTAAGTCTTTCATAAATCTGGTTCAATACGCTGAAGAAATTGGCACCGACAGCGTCCATTTTGTTGATATAAGCCAGGCGGGGGACATGATAGCGATCGGCCTGCCGCCAAACTGTTTCCGACTGCGCTTCCACACCGCCCTTTGCGCAAAATACAGCAACCACACCATCCAACACCCGCATGGAACGTTCTACTTCCACAGTAAAGTCCACGTGCCCGGGTGTATCGATAATGTTAATTAAATGGTCGTTCCAGCGACAGGAAGTGGCAGCGGAAGTTATGGTAATCCCACGCTCCTGCTCCTGGGCCATCCAATCCATGGTGGCGGTCCCTTCGTGCACTTCGCCAAGTTTATGCACCCTTCCGGAGTAAAACAAGATCCTTTCGGTGGTTGTGGTTTTACCGGCATCGATATGGGCAGCTATTCCAATATTCCTGATATGGCTTAAATTTGCTTCGTTACTCATGTCACCCCTCCTTTCTCAATTATTGCAAAATAATATCCGGCACTATGCCGGTAAGGCTAAATAAACATTGATCATTGCAAGGCATACGGTCGATCCAGTAATTTAAACTACCAGCGATAGTGAGCAAAAGCCTTGTTTGCTTCCGCCATCTTGTGAGTATCTTCCTTCTTTTTAATCGCATTGCCGCTGTTATTTGCCGCTTCCATCAATTCCGCGGCCAAACGCTCAGCCATGGTTTTTTCCGGCCTGTTGCGGGCAAAATTAATTATCCAGCGGATCGCCAGTATGCTTTTCCGGCGGGAGCTCACTTCAACCGGAACCTGGTAGGTTGCTCCCCCAACTCTCCGTGCCTTAACCTCCAATACAGGTGAAACATTACGCACGGCAGTTTCAAAAACTTCGTGGGGGTCTTTCCCGGTTTTTTCCTGCATGATATCAAATGAATCATAAAAGATGTCCTGGGCCGCTCCCCTTGCACCGTCATACATTAACTTATTGATAAATTTCGTTACCAGCTTACTGTTGTAAACCGGATCTGGTATTATATCACGCTTTGATACAGGGCCTTTACGAGGCATTTTATATCACTCACTCCTTAAAAATAATCTTACTTCTTCGGCTTTTTAGTTCCGTATTTTGAGCGTCCCTGAGCCCTGTTTTCCACGCCGGCGGTATCAAGAGCGCCCCTTACCAGGTGATAACGCACCCCCGGCAAGTCCTTAACTCTGCCACCCCTGACCAGGACCACAGAGTGCTCCTGAAGGTTATGCCCGATCCCGGGAATATAGGCTGTCGCTTCAATTCCATTGGTCAGGCGGACTCTGGCAATCTTACGTAAGGCTGAATTTGGCTTCTTAGGGGTTGTGGTCGAAACCCTGGTACATACACCCCTTTTTTGCGGTGAACGTTCCAGCGCCGGAGAAGTCCTTTTCTTGCCCACCTCTTTGCGACCCTTACGAATTAGCTGATTAATAGTCGGCATCAGTCCACCTCCTTAATCTTCGGTAACAGCAGCCGCTGCTGCTTTTACCTTGATCCCGCACATCTTACCAAGCTCCCCCATCGAATCTACATAATAGGGTTCTATCTCTTTTTCTTCACATAAAGAAACTACAGGCCGAATTACTTTTTCATCTGCGTCCCCGGCAACATAAACTCTAAGCGCTTCTCCTTTTTCCAGGGCTTTTATAGTTTGCTTTGTCCCGACTACTTTTCGCCGGGCTTCTTTTAATTGATCATCCAACGGAAAGGCGCTCCTTCCTTCTTATAAGACCTCTCCTGCACACGCCTGCTGCGGCGCACTTTAAGATTTTAACACCGTCTGCAACCCTTGTCAATTAAAAAATTACTTTTTCTTACCATCTAATCTTCAAAGACCTCGGGATCTTCTTCCAGACCTTCCGGTCTCTGATCTCCGGTAGCGGCAACGGCGGTTTCTTCAGTATCCAATCCCAGGTCAGCTTCCGCCGGTTTTGCCCGTTTTTCAGGCTCAGGCTCGCCTCCGACGGGATTTACATTGATGTTGCGATAACGGCTCATCCCCGTCCCGGCGGGAATCAGTTTCCCGATAATTACATTTTCTTTCAAACCAAGCAGTTGATCATGACGTCCCTTAATCGAAGCTTCGGTTAAAACCCGGGTGGTTTCCTGGAACGAAGCTGCCGACAGGAATGATTCGGTAGCCAGCGAGGTCTTGGTAATACCAAGCAGCATCGGGCGGGCTATCGCCGGTTTACCGCCTTCTTCAATTACGCCGTCGTTGATTTCATCAAAGACATGGTTGTCAAGCATACCGCCGGGCAGCAGGTCTGTATCGCCCGGCTCCTCAACTTTGACTTTCTTGAGCATCTGCCGCACGATAATTTCGATATGCTTATCGCTAATATCGACTCCCTGCATCTTGTAAACCCACTGTACTTCTTTAAGCATATATAACTGGACTCCCCGCACACCTTTAACTTTTAGCAGTTCATGGGGGTTAATCGAACCCTCGGTCAGTTCATCGCCGGCATTGATCTGCTGACCGTCTTCGACCTTGATCCTCGCTCCGTACGGGATAGGATAAACCCGGCTTTCGCCATGCTCAGCGGTAAGCCTGATTTCCCGCTTGTAACGGGTTTCAATCACTTCAACTTCACCGGCTATTTCGGCAATCAGGGACTGTCCCTTTGGTTTGCGTGCTTCAAACAATTCTTCAACCCGGGGCAAGCCCTGGGTGATGTCATCGCCGGCAACCCCGCCGGTATGGAAGGTCCGCATGGTCAGCTGGGTACCCGGTTCGCCGATTGATTGGGCTGCAATAATTCCGACCGCTTCACCGACATTAACAATTTTTCCGGTAGCCAGGTCGCGCCCGTAGCACTTTACACAAACCCCGTGCTTGGTCTTGCAGGTAAGCACCGAGCGGAAAAGCACTTCCGATATATCATTTTCTAAAATCTGGTTGGCCATTTCCTCAGTGATCATGGTATCGGCATCGATCAGCACTTCACCTGTTTCGGGATGATAAACCGGCTCTAAGGTATAGCGGCCGATAACCCGGCCAACCGCTTCTTTAAGGCTTTCTTCGTTCTCCAGGAATTCGCTTAACCTGATTGATTGCCCGGTTCCGCAATCTTCCTCGCGGACAATCACATCCTGGACCACATCAACCAGCCTCCTGGTCAGGTAACCGGAGTCGGCGGTCTTAAGCGCGGTATCGGCCAGGCCTTTCCGGGCACCGTGGGTTGAAATAAAGTACTCGAGCACAGTCAAACCTTCCCTAAAGTTAGCCCGGATAGGAATATCAATAATCCTTCCGGCCGGGTCGGCCATCAGGCCGCGCATACCGGCAAGCTGCGTAATCTGGGATTCATTGCCGCGGGCCCCTGAATTTGCCATCATGTAAATCGAGTTCAGCTCATTCAAATTGCCCATCAGGGCGCTGGTAACTTCATCTTTTGCTTTGCTCCATAACTCGATTACCCGGTCATAGCGCTCTTTTTCGGTAATCAGACCCTGTTCGTACTGCTGCTCGGTATCCTCCACCTTTTCTTCCACGGCTTCGAGGATCTCTTTCTTCTGGGCAGGAACTTCAATATCACTCACCGCAACAGTAACTCCGGCCCGGGTTGCATAATGGAATCCTAATTTTTTGATATGGTCCAGGATCTCTGCGGTCCTGGTATTTCCATACTTTCTAAAACAGCGGGAAATTAATTCTGCCAGGAAGTCCTTCTTGATCGCCTTGTTGCGGGGCTGCTTGGCCAGTTCTTCTTTGGGGTTAAATTCTTTGAAAGGCACGAAGCAATCTTCCGGCAGTGAATTCTCAAAATCGGCATTGTTCATATATGGAAAATCTTTGGGAAAAACATCATTAAAGATTACCTTCCCGACTGTAGTTAACAGGTATTTTTTACGGCGCACGAAGTCGCGGCCCTTAAATCCGCCGGCCCGAATAAAGATCCGCGCCTGCAGATCAAGGTAACCTAAATCATAAGCGGTTACCGCTTCTTCGGGATCGGGGAATACTTTACCCTCACCCCTGGCCCCCTCTTTTTCGAATGTGAGGTAATAACAACCAAGGACCATATCCTGGGTGGGAGTTGTAACCGGTTTTCCTTCTTTCGGGTTTAAAATATTATGGGCCGAAAGCATCAACAGGCGCGCCTCAGACTGCGCTTCTGCGGAAAGCGGCACGTGTACGGCCATCTGGTCACCGTCAAAGTCGGCATTATAAGCGGCACAGACCAGCGGGTGAATCTGGATGGCCCGTCCTTCGACAAGCACCGGTTCAAAAGCCTGGATGCCCAGGCGGTGGAGAGTGGGGGCCCGGTTAAGCAGAACCGGGTGATCTTTAATTACTTCTTCAAGCACATCCCAGACTTCAGGGCGCACCTTTTCCACCATCCGCTTGGCACTCTTGATATTGTGAGCCTGACCGTCACTGACCAGGCGTTTCATCACGAAAGGCTTGAAAAGCTCCAGGGCCATTTCTTTGGGAAGGCCGCACTGGTAAAGTTTTAATTCCGGCCCGACCACGATAACCGAACGGCCCGAATAGTCAACCCGCTTACCCAGCAGGTTCTGGCGGAAGCGCCCCTGTTTTCCTTTGAGCATATCGCTAAGTGATTTGAGCGGACGGTTCCCGGGTCCGGTTACCGGCCTGCCGCGCCGGCCGTTATCGATCAGGGCGTCAACGGCTTCCTGCAGCATCCGCTTTTCATTGCGCACAATAATATCGGGAGCGCCTAAATCGAGCAGCCTTTTTAGGCGGTTATTGCGGTTGATCACCCGCCGGTAAAGGTCGTTTAAATCGGAAGTGGCAAAACGGCCCCCGTCAAGCTGAACCATGGGCCGCAGATCAGGTGGAATTACAGGAATCCCGTCCAAGATCATCCATGACGGATCATTGCCCGACTGGCGAAAAGCTTCTACTACTTCCAAGCGCCTGATCGCCCTCACTTTTTTCTGACCGCTGGAAGTAGCCAGTTCATCGCGCAGCTCGAGGGCAATTTCTTCTAAGTCAAGCTGCTGGAGCAGCTTCTTGATCGCCTCTGCCCCCATTTCAGCCTTAAAACCTTTACCGCTCTTAAACAAGGCCTGGTACTTGTCGTAGTATTCCCGGTATTCGCCTTCGGTTAAAAGCTGCTTGGCACTTAAGTAAGTTTCACCGGGATCAATAACCACGTACGCGGCAAAATAGAGGACCTTTTCCAGGGCCCGGGGGGACATGTCGAGCAGCAGTCCCATCCGGCTGGGGATCCCTTTAAAGTACCATATGTGTGATACGGGAGCTGCCAGTTCGATGTGGCCCATTCTTTCACGGCGCACCTTGGCCCTGGTAACTTCAACTCCGCAGCGGTCGCAAATAATGCCACGATAGCGAACCCTCTTGTATTTACCGCAGTGGCACTCCCAGTCTTTTTGCGGGCCAAATATTTTTTCGCAGAAAAGTCCTTCTCGCTCAGGTTTCAGGGTCCGGTAATTAATCGTTTCCGGCTTTTTCACTTCACCCCTCGACCAGGCCCTTATTTGTTCCGATGATGCCAGCCCAACTTTCAAAGCATCAAAATTATTAACATCCAACAAAAAGATCTCTCCTTTCGCCAGGTCTTAACCCGCGCTACTAGTAGATGCTTTCCTCATCTTCATCCAGCTCTTCAGAATCTTCCAGCTCTTCTTCATCTAGATTTTTCTTTTTCGCGGAAGTCCCTGTATCTGAATTGTCGAGGCCCTCATCATCGTCTTCGTGTTCTTCATCTTCGAGCCGGTCTAAAGAAACTTCTTCAACATTCTCCTGCTGTAACTCCGCACCTACAGGAACCTCTTCTTCATCACCTTCAGCCAGGGTTAAATCTTCAACTTCTTCTTCACTCTCTTTTTCTTGATCCTCCTGATCTGAAGATTCTTTTTGGTAAATGAACCTGTCCAGGTCGTCCTCGTCCGATTCCATACCTTCAATATTCACGTCGAGACGCCTGTAATCGCCTTCATCTTCCCCTTCTTTAATTTCCACTTCGCCGGTTTCTTCGCTGAGCACCCTGACATCAAGGCAGAGGCTCTGCAGCTCTTTAACCAGCACCTTAAATGATTCGGGCACTCCCGGTTCCGGGATGTTTTCGCCCTTGACAATCGATTCATAGGTTTTAACCCGCCCCACTACATCGTCGGACTTAACAGTAAGGATTTCTTGCAGGGTATAGGCGGAACCGTAAGCTTCAAGCGCCCACACTTCCATCTCCCCGAAGCGCTGCCCACCGAATTGGGCTTTTCCGCCCAGGGGCTGCTGGGTAACCAGCGAATAAGGTCCGGTGGAACGGGCATGGATTTTATCGTCAACCAGGTGGGCCAGTTTAAGCATATAGACATAACCGACGGTAACTTTTTCATCAAACGATTCGCCNGTCCGCCCGTCATAAAGNGTGGTTTTACCGTCTTCAGGCAGCCCCGATTCCTCAAAGGTTTTAAATACATCCTGCTCTGAAGCACCGTCAAACACCGGCGAAGCAATGCTGATCCCCAGCGATTTAGCAGCCCAACCAAGGTGGGCTTCCAATACCTGGCCGATATTCATCCTGGAGGGCACTCCCAGGGGGTTAAGCACAATGTCGAGAGGAGTGCCGTCGGGCAGGAAGGGCATATCTTCTTCCGGTAAGATCCGGGCTATAACCCCTTTATTTCCATGGCGCCCGGCCATTTTATCTCCTTCGGAGATTTTTCGTTTCTGGGCAACATAAACCCTGACCAGCTGGTTTACACCCGGAGAAAGCTCGTCACCTTCTTCACGGTTAAATACCTTGACATCGACAACAATACCCGATTCACCGTGGGGGATGCGCAGGGAGGTATCCCTGACTTCGCGGGCCTTTTCGCCAAATATTGCCCGGAGCAGCCTTTCTTCGGCGGTTAGTTCAGTTTCCCCCTTGGGAGTAACTTTGCCAACCAAAATGTCGCCCGCTCTTACTTCCGCTCCGATGCGGACAATCCCCCGTCCGTCTAAATCTTTTAAAGCTTCCTCCCCGACATTGGGGATGTCGCGGGTGATTTCTTCCGGCCCCAGCTTTGTATCTCTTGCCTCGGACTCATATTCTTCAACATGTATGGAGGTAAAAGTATCTTCTTTAACCAGCTTTTCGCTGATCAAGATTGCATCTTCGTAGTTGTAACCTTCCCAGGGCAGAAAAGCCACCAGCACATTACGCCCCAGGGCCAATTCACCGAGGTTGGTGCAGGCTCCATCAGCAATAACTTCCCCGGCCCTTAGTTTTTGGCCTCTTTTTACAACCGGATGCTGATTGATGCAGGTGCCCTGGTTGGAACGTTTAAATTTCTGCAGGAAATATATATCGAGCCCGCCGTCAAAACCGGGACGCCTGTCAGTTTCAAAACGCTCCCTGGTCCGGCCGTTAATATCGTAATTGCGGTCGTCAGAGTCGTCATCGCGGCGCACGATAATTTCATTGCTGCTGACCCGAACCACTTCACCGTCGGCCAGGCATACAGCAACTGCGCCCGAATCAACTGCGGCCTTATGTTCCAGGCCGGTCCCCACAAGGGGAGCTTCGGTTTGCAGCAGGGGCACAGCCTGCCGCTGCATGTTCGCCCCCATCAGGGCCCGGTTAGCGTCGTCATTCTCCAGGAAGGGAATTAGTGCAGTAGCCACACTGACCAGCTGCTTGGGAGATACGTCCATGTAGTCGACTTCGTTGGGATGCCGCATAACCGTATCGTAATAATAACGACAGATAACCCGGTTACTGGCAAACCGGCCGTCTTCATCAAGCTTGGCATTAGCCTGGGCAATAACGAAACGGTCTTCGTCGTCTGCAGTCAGGTAAACAATTTCCGAGGTTACCCTTCCTTCCTCTTTATTTACCTTCTGATATGGGGTTTCAATAAAACCGTGTTCATTAATCCTGGCGTACGTGCCCAGTGAACCGATCAGCCCAATATTGGGACCTTCAGGGGTCTCAATCGGGCAAATCCGGCCGTAGTGAGAGTGGTGCACGTCGCGCACCTCAAAACCGGCCCGTTCACGGCTTAAGCCTCCGGGTCCGAGGGCGCTCAAACGCCTTTTATGGGTTAATTCAGCCAGCGGGTTGGTTTGATCCATAAACTGGGACAGCTGGCTGCTGCCAAAAAATTCTTTTATGGAGGCAATTACCGGCCGGATATTGATCAGGGCCTGGGGAGTAATTGCTTCAACATCCTGGATTGTCATGCGCTCCCGCACCACTCTTTCCATGCGGGATAAGCCAATCCGGAACTGGTTCTGCAACAGTTCGCCCACGCTGCGCAGGCGCCGGTTCCCCAGGTGGTCGATATCGTCCGGGTGGCCGATTCCGTCAAAAAGGTTCAAGATATANTTGACGGCGGCAATTATATCACTGGTAACCAGGTGCCTGGTCGAAAGATCAACCCCACCGTTTCCGATTACCAGGTGAGTCCCGTCCCGGTAATTAACTTTTACTCTTTGCACTTTATGCTCATCGATAACCCGGGCCGCCTCTTCGTCCACGACAGTCCCGGCCTTATAAAGCACTGAACCGCTTTCCGGGTCGGTAACATCTTCCGCCAGCTCATGCCCGTAAAGGCGGTTTGTCATGGAAAGTTTTTTATTGCTCTTAAACCTGCCTACATAAGCGAAATCATAGCGCTTGCCGTCAAAGAAAAGTGAATCAAAAAGCGAGCGGGCATTTTCCGCATTCAAAGGTTCGCCCGGGCGCAAACGTTTATAGATTTCAAGCAGTGCCGATTCAACCGAATCGGTATGGTCCTTGTCGAGCATTTCAGGCAGGCGCGGGTCGTGATCCAGAAGCTCCAGGATTTCTTCGTCGGAACCGTAACCGATCGCCCGCAGAAGCGCGGTAACCGGTATTTTCCTGGTCCGGTCTACCCGTACGTAAATCCCTTCGCTAACATCTGTTTCAAATTCCAGCCAGGTCCCCCGGTTGGGAATGATCGTGGCGTTGATCAATTCCTTGCCGGTAGTGGGGTCGGGCTGCTTCTTGAAATAGACCCCGGGCGAGCGGACCAGCTGGCTGACAATCACCCTTTCAGCACCATTTATAACGAAGGTGCCGTTTTCGGTCATCATCGGAAAATCGCCCATGAAAACTTCCTGCTCTTTTACTTCGCCGGTATCCTGGTTGACCAGCCGCACCTTTACCTTTAAAGGCACCGCGTAAGTAGCATCCCGCTCCTTGCAGTCTTCAACGGAATANTTCGNCTCTCCCAGNGAATAGTCGAAAAATTCCAGGACAAGATTACCGGTAAAATCCTGGATCGGGGAAAAATCTTCGAATATTTCTTTCAAACCTTTTTCAAGAAACCAGTCAAAAGAACTTTTCTGCACTTCAATCAGGTTCGGTAAATCGAGAACTTCGTTTATGCGGGCAAAAGAACGTCTCTGTCTTATACCTGCAGCAACACTAGTGGACATTAAAAAAATCACTCCCCTGTGATACCTGGTTTATGATTTAAACCGGGAAAATGCTGTAATCTTAAAACAGCCAATAATCCTCTGTTTCTCCTATGGGTATTATTTTCTTTCTCGTGAAGGCTATCTAAATCACACTCAAAAAGAACATAGTGGTAGCACTAGACATCTTCAAATATTATCACAAGGGCATGGCGGTGTCAACGGGGTAAACATAAAATTTTTTTGGGGCTGGAGAAAAACCTTGGAAACAACATCATAAGGAGACATTAACAGTTTAATTAAGAGATAGGAGCTAAAGCCTATAAGGTTAACTCCTATCTCTTCAAACAAAAACTAGATACATCGGCATCATTTAGCCGTCGCTATCGTGTGAGGGATTTTTGAATGGTATTACATAGTGCAAATCATAAACGTCATTGTAA
>SL_8KL_010_SEDDRAFT_10004290_pt1 | contig 11529 bp, 8 predicted proteins | sample SodLakKL_010_SED_4_FD_11160 | JGI IMG/M metagenome (IMG submission 11160) | reverse complement strand
GTGGATGTGTCTTGCGGCTGCAGGTTACTTCAGCCCTGCAGAAGCTTCGTTCACGTTCAGGATATGGTCCCCGATCTTTTCGAGGCGATTGATGAAATCAATATAGTAAATACCTGTCTTGGGCGAGTAATCCCCCCGCTCAAGACGCAGGTAATGCGCTTCCCTGAGCTCGTCGCGCAGCGCATCGATCTTCATCTCCATGAGATGCGCCTCGTTCATGTTCACATCGCCGTACTCGCCAACCATGTTCTCTCGCATGAGTTGCAGGGCGTCCTGCACCAGTTGCATCATGTCCCTGATATCTTCCATGGCGTTCTCGGGAAGGGTTATATCCTCCGAATCCATCCGGTCAAAGGTCCGGGAAATCTGGTAGTACAGATCCGCGATCCGCTCCAGGTCGTTGGTCATGCGCAGCATGCTCCGCACCCGGCGCGACGATGTTTTGGAGAGGTTGAATTCCGATACATTGGTGAGATATTGCGCAATTTCCAGCTCGATCTTGTCGGTGATCTCCTCCCGGGACTTCACCTTGTCCAGGAATTTCTGGCGCATGTCCTTGTCCTTGAAGAACAGTCCGTAGGTGCTGAAGCTGATCTTCTCGGTGATCCGCGCAAGCTGTTCTACCTCTTTGTACGCCTCGCCGATGGAGAGTTCCGCCGTGGGCATAAGACCGCCGCTGATGTAGGTGAGGCGTTTCTGTTCATCCTCGCTGCCACGCGACGGCTGGATCCATATCACCAGCTTTATCAGCCACGGGACAAATCCAAACAGGAACACCACATTGAGGACGTTGAAGGTCGTGTGGAACAGGGAGAGTCCGAGTGTGGCATTGATCCGTGCTTCCGGCGAATCATCCAGCACCGAAAGCTGCGCCGGGGTGAAATTCATGATCATGAAATCCACGAACTTCAGGAAAACCGGCATGAGCGCCAGCATCCACAAAACCCCGATAATATTGAAGAAAAAGTGGAACCGGGCCGCGCGTTTGGCATGCACGTTCCCGATTAGGGCGGCAATATTGGCCGTGACCGTGGTGCCGATGTTCTCTCCCAGGATCATGGCCGCCGCAATCGGGAAGTTGATCCAGCCCTGCGCCAACATGACGAGGGTGATGGTCGTGGCCGCACTTGAAGACTGCGTGACGAGGGTCAGTATTGTGCCGACAAGGACAAATATCAGGATGGAGCCAAAACCATAATCGCTGAACCGGTCCAGAAACGCCAGGATCTGGGGGTTTTCCTGGATATCGGGCACGGAGTCTTTGATAAACTCCAGGCCTATGAACAGAATGCCGAATCCGATCATTGCCTCGGCAATGTGCTTCAGCTTGTTGTTCCGGACAAAAAGAAACGGGAAGAAAATTCCGATAAGACTGACGGCGATGGGGGTGATCTGAAAACGGAAACCGAAAATGGAGACCATCCAGGCCGTCACCGTAGTACCGATATTCGCTCCCATGATTACGCCTGTCGACTCCAGAAACGTCAGAAGTCCGGCATTCACAAAACTTACCACCATCACCGTGGTCGTGGTGGAAGACTGTGTAATGGTCGTGGCGGCAAATCCCGTTGCAATGCCGGTGGCACGGTTGGTGGTCATGCCCTTCAGGATCTTGCGCAACTTGTTGCCGGCAATTTTCTGCAAGCCCTCACTGAAAATCTTCATCCCGTAGATGAAGATACCCAGAGATCCGATCAGCTGAAGAAAATCAAATAATGTATAGGTCATATAGAATCCCTAACCGGTGCCATCCATCAGATTTCAGGATCTCCCCGAAAATCGCTTGTAAAGATACGGAGCCCTGCGCGCAACATCCAATTTGATATGAGACAGGGGGGGGCAACCCTGTAAAGAGTTCATTACCATATTGTTAACCGGCTCTCATTACGGCGGCAATCTCCCGTAATCCCCCGCCAGATACGGTCTGGGCCAAAAAAATGGTAACAGTTCGGTAACATTCAGGTAATACGCGGGTAACATAGCCTGCCTAAACTACCATTGTCCGTGAAGAAGGTTCGAAAAACCGGACACAAAACAAAAATCATGCAATCAAAAACGAGTTTATGATTCGAATGAAACCTGCATTAACGGCAGCACTGATCGCCATACTGGCGGTATCGTGCGGCGGCAACGGCGACTCGCCAGGGGAACAGCGCCGTGACCGGGTGGATATACTTGGGGCCGGAGCAACATTTCCCGCCCCGCTTATCACAGCCATGGCCGATGAATACCGGGACCTGACCCGAAACCGGGTTACGGTGAATTACCAGTCGATCGGATCGGGCGGCGGCATCCGGCAGTTCATCGAACAGACCGTCATGTTCGGCATGAGCGAAGCGTTTTTGTCCGACGAGGTGATGAATAACGTAGAGCAGGCCACCGGTGGACGCGCATTTAACATGCCGATCACCCTGGCTGACGTGGTACCCACCTACAACGTGCCCGGCGTAGGCTCCGGACTGGTCTTCAGCGGCGAACTGCTCGTTGAGATATTCATGGGCGATATCACACGATGGAATCATGCCCGCATCAGTGAGCTGAATCCGGATGTGGACCTGCCCAACCTTCCGTTAACCGTCGTGCACCGCTCTGACGGATCCGGCACTACCAACGTCTGGACCAGCTACCTCAGCCGCGTTTCGGATCGCTGGCGGGAACGGGTGGGATTTGCCACCAGCGTAAACTGGCCCACCGGAATCGGCGGCAACGGCAACGAAGGCGTGGCCGGGGCGGTCCAGAACACGACCGGCGCCATCGGCTACAACAGCTTCGCCTATGCCCTGCTTAACAATATGAGTTACGGCTCGGTCATCAATGCCGCCGGCAATATCATTGAGCCGAGTTTCGAGGCAACCACCGAGGCAGCCAATATCGAACTTCCCGATGACACACGCATCCTCTTCACCAATACCCCGGCAGAATACGGCTATCCGATTGCCGGTTTCGCCTGGATGCTCATTTACGAAAACCTGGATGCCAACCGGGCTATCAGCAATCGCAGAGAGGCAAAAGAGCTGATCAACTTCCTTGTCTGGAGCATCACGGAGGGACAGGAACTCTCCGAATTGCTCGGCTTTGCACGCCTTCCCGAGGCTGCAGTTGAGAAGAGCATCCAGATGATCCGCCAGCTGAAATGGAACGGGGAACTGATCGGACAGCAAGTGCTTGACGAACAGGACCTGCTCAGCAGTGTGCCGCGGCCGGAAAACTACCTGTAAAACACTAATGCTGAATGACTTCAGATAGCGACACCTCAAATAACGGCAACAAGGAAGCACGGGAACTGCTCCGGCGTCCGCCATCGGCCATATACCGGTGGCTGGGCGACCGGATTTTTGCGGTTGTTGTGGTCGTGCTCGGAATGAGCATTATCGCCCTGGCCGCTGCCATGGCCTATGTGCTGTATGACGAAGGAAGCCTCTCCCTGTGGCAATTCGGCTTTTGGGACTTCATCCGGGGCACCACCTGGGATCCTGCGGTGCAGCTGGTCTTCGGTGCGCTCCCATTCCTTTTCGGTACGGTGGTGACCAGCGTTGCCGCATTGCTGATCTCCTTCTTTCCCGCCATTGCCGTGGCCATATTCACGGCCGAATACGCTCCACGGTGGCTGGCCTCCATCATCGACAACCTGATCCAGCTCATTGCGGCTGTACCCAGCGTGGTCATCGGCATCTGGGGCATCTTCGTGCTGGCACCCTGGATGCGCGACCATGTCTACATGCCCATATTCACCTGGGCGGAAACCAGTTATCCCGCACTTCTGCCCATCCTCGGCAACCCCATGGGCTACGGCATGGCGACAGCCACCATCGTACTGTCCCTGATGATCGTGCCCTACACAACGGCTCTCACAAAAGATGCCATCAAATCCGTGCCCGTAGAGCAACGGGAGGCAAGCCGTGCCCTCGGAGCAACAAAATGGGAGGTGATCCGCATGGCCGTGCTGCCCTATGCACGCGGCGGCATCCTTGCCGGCGCCATCCTCTCGCTTGGACGCGCCATCGGTGAAACCATGGCCGTGGCAATGCTCATCGGCAACAAGAACACACTGCCGTTCTCCATCTTCGGGGCCGGCGCCACCATGCCCTCCGTCATTGTCAATGAGTTCCGGGAAGCCGTCGAATCGCTCCACCTTTCCAGCCTGATGGCCATCGGCTTTACGCTTTTCATTATCGCGCTTGTCGTCAACCTCGCCGCAGCGTACATGACACGGAAATTCTCGATCAAGGGAGGCCAGGTGGTATGAAACGAACATGGCAGCCAGCGGTTGATTCACAGGGGCATGATCACATCCTGNCANGATGNGNTCATGCTGTCTTTATGAATACGAATTGATGTAAACAGATGAAAACACTGCTCCAACGCAACATCCGCGACCGTATCATGGAGTCGCTACTGGTACTCAGCACCATAGTGGTGCTTCTGCCGCTTATCATCATCCTGGTCCATGTGGTCGTCAACGGAATCAGCGCCCTGAACTGGGATTTCTTCACCCAGGAACTTGGCTCCCCGTCACGCGCCCTCCAGGGAAGGCCCACCGGGCTGGTCCACACCATCCTGGGCACCCTTGTTGTCGATTTTCTTGCGCTTTTCCTTGCCGTGCCCATCGGCTTCGGCGCCGGCATCATGCTCTCCGAATTCCCGGACCACAAGCTCAATCCCACGCTGCGGGTGATGAACGACACATTGAACGGAATGCCGGCCATCCTCAAGGGCCTGCTGGCATTCGTGCTCATCGTCAAGCCCATGGGTACCTTCTCCGGCCTGGCAGGTGCCGTGGCCCTCGCTTTTGTGATGATACCGATTATCGCCCGGACGACCGAAAGCGCACTGATGTCCATCCCCTGGTCCATCCGGGAAGCCGGACTTGCCATCGGGCTGCCGCGCTGGCGCGTAGTGCTGTCCACAGTCATGCCAGCCGCGCGGTTCGGACTGGTAACCGGCACACTGATCGCATTCGCCCGGGCCGCCGGAGAAGCGGCACCGCTGCTCTTCACCTCTTTCGGCAACAACTATCTTCCCAACCACTGGCTCGGCATGCTCCTCGGTCCGGTCGACACCCTGCCGCAGCGTCTTTACAGTCTCGCGATCAGCCCCTATTCCCACTGGCACTCCATGGGATGGGCCGCAGCCATCGTCCTTCTGGTCTTTGTCATCGTCTGCTTCGGCACGGCTCGCTACCTGACCCGTCAGAAACACTAAGTCAACAGTAATTGCACTCCATGATGAACCTGATCCAATCGATCACTTCAAAAGTCCCCTCTTTGCCGCTCTTCGCCACATCGGAAAGCCGCCAGGCGAGTGGCGCGGCAGAGGCCGGTACGTCCACCGGTATATCCGGCACCTCCGGTACTCCCGGCAAGGAAAAGGCCGGAAAACAACTCCGGATGGAGACACGCGACCTCACCGTCCGCTATGGATCCACCGTCGGTGTCAAGAATGTCTCCCTGCCCATCTACGACAACCAGGTACTGGCACTTATCGGCCCTTCCGGTTGCGGCAAGACCACCTACCTTCGCGCCCTGAACCGGATGCACGACCTAACGCGAGGAGCCTCGGTAACCGGAAGCGTGCTGCTCGACGGAAAAAACATCTACGACAGCGAAGTCAATCCCGTGATAATCCGCCGGCGCATCGGCATGGTCTTCCAGAAACCGACACCCTTCCCCACCATGTCGATCTACGACAATGTCGTGGCCGGTCTCAAGCTGGTTGGAATCCGGAAGAGAAGCGTGCTGGACGTAGTGTGCGAACGGGCGCTCAAACAGGCCGCCCTTTTTGACGAGGTAAAAGACCGCCTCAAGAGTCCGGGGTCCAGCCTTTCCGGCGGACAGCAGCAGCGGCTTTCCATCGCCCGCGCCCTGGCTGTGGGTCCGGAAGTGCTGCTGATGGACGAGCCCACCAGCTCGCTGGACCCGCAGTCCACCAGCCGCATCGAGGACCTGATCCACGAGCTCAAGAACCAGGTGACCATCGTAATCGTCACGCACAATATGCAGCAGGCAGCGCGTGTCTCCGACAACACCGCCTTCTTCTATGTCGGAGACCTTATCGAATACGGCCCGACCAGCACACTGTTCACCAAACCCAAAGAAACCCGCACGGAAGAATACATCACAGGTCGCTTCGGATAATCCGCCCCCGTGTTGTGCAAATTGTCTTGCAACATGCTGCAACCGCCACTTCCTTCAACGTACAAACCGCGCCTTTTATCCCTATATTATGGATGCACCCTTTTCACGAAAAGACATGGAGAGCCCAACAATGCGTATCGCATTTCAGGAACATCTGAAGACCCTCAACCGTGAGCTGCATACGATGGCTGAAATGGTAAACCGGGCCATCATTCGCTCTGTCACCGCCTTGAAGGAACGGGATGTCGAAGAGGCAAAGAAGATCAAGAAGGATGACATCCACATCAACAACAAACGGTTTGAGATCGAGGAGCAGTGCATCCACCTGATTGCTACACAGCAGCCCGTCGCCACACAACTGCGCGAGATCATCGCCGTGCTCAACATCATCACCGATCTGGAACGGATGGGCGATTACGCCGAAGGCATCGCCAAAATCGTGATCAAGCTGAACGGGGCTGAATCCGTAAAGCCGCTGATCGACATTCCCCGGATGGCAGAGATCGCAACCGATATGGTAACCCAATCCCTGGACGCTTTTGCCGATAGAGACGTTGCACGCGCCCGGGAGATCACGGCCATGGATGATGACGTGGACGATCTGTACCATCAGGTTATCCGGGAACTCATATCCATCATGATCGAGGATCCGCGCACCATCACACGATGCACCTACCTGATGTGGGTCGCGCATAACCTGGAGCGCATCGCCGACCGCGTCACCAACATCTGCGAACGCATCATCTTCCTGGTCACCGGTGAACTGGTCGAAAATATCGGCAAAGACCAGGACTGACGGCCTGTCACGGATCACCGGACCGGTCCATCGGATTATTTCGTGAATTGGATTATTTCGTGAATTGGATTACTTCGGGCGCATTTTCTATCTTGCCGGACACCCCGGCATGACGTGAACATTCACCGATCCATAGCATCCCGCCATTATCCCCGGATCGTATTCCGGAACGGCGGACGCATGCTCTGGAATCCGTTGAAACGCCAACTCCTGAAATTCCGTCCCGAAGAGAGAATCCGGCTTCAGGTTCTCGATTACCTGATCCTCCAGACCAGGATCCCGTCCGCCCGTATTGCCGCAGAAAGCCCCGTCCCATCGCGGTTTTCACGCGGACGGACCGACCTTGTGTGCTACGACAGCCGGTTCCACCCGCTGCTGCTCATCGAATGCAAGGCCGACACGGTGCGCCTTGGGCCCCGCACCGCCACCCAGTCCGCCGTTTACAACCGCTTCGTCAAAGCGCCCTACCTCATGCTCACCAACGGCCTGGAGGATGCGTTCTTCCATGTCGCCAAACAGCTTGAGGCCATCGATGAATCCGGATATCCGGCTGAATTTGCCCCGGATGATCCGAACTGGCACTCGGCCGACCCTGACTACTGGATGGAGCGCGGATTCCTTCCCCCTGGCCTCCCTGCCGCCGCTGCCACCACGGTTGCACATCGGCTGGCCCTGCTCTTTCACCTCTCGGATGAAACCCGCAGCTGGCTCAGCATTCCGTTTCCAGACCGCCAGATGCCACTAACGCACCATTATCTGCTGCTTTCCACCACCGGACACCCGAATACGCTCATCGCCTTCACATTCTGTGCCGTCACTCCGGAGATGGCTGTCTTCTCGGCCGTTGCCAACCGGAATAAACGGAACATCGCCTATTTTTGCTGCTCCCTCGGAAAGGACGGTGCCTTCCGCGACCCGCAATTTTTTTCGGAAAAAAATGACGATATTCCGGATTCCGAAATCGGAATGATGGACGATCCGCATGCTCCTGCACTGCCTTCCACGTTTCCTTCCGGCGACAGCAACCTAATGGAATTAAATGACTTCTGGCTTTCACCGGATGACGATCCTGTTTCAAGGGATATTAATCCGATCGCGGTCCAAACGGGCCTGACCACCGAACTGGGCGTCCGGTCCGCCCGCCGCCTTGCCCTAATCCTGGAACGCCTGCTCCTCGGAACCTGATCTGCCGAACCGCGCAACCATACGGAACTTTTACATACAAACCTGCCAAAAACCGAACATCCATGCATCACGAACACCGCAAAAAACTCCTCACACTATTCCAGGATGAAAAAGAGAGCATCTTCTTCCTGAAAGGTGGCACCGTGTCCCACCGCTATGACACCGATTTTGAATACCCCTTCCGCCAGGAGTCCAATTTCCTGTACCTGACCGGAGTGGAAGAGCCTGACATGTCCGCCGTGATCCACGCCGGAACAGGCGAGTACACACTGGTGATCCCGCGGCGCAGTGCGCAGTATGCCGTCTGGATGGGCGTTGTGCTACCGGCTGAGCAGTACCAGGAGCGCTACGGGCCAGACCGCGTCATCTATGACGACGAGCTGCCGGACTGGCTGAAAAAGCTGGGCCCCGAAACCGTACACTGCCTGCCCGGCACCGAAGGGGATATCCGGCAGTTCGGCCTCAGTCCGGAAACCGGCCACCTGAAAGATGCCCTGGCATGGTGCCGCGTGCTCAAAACCGATGAGGAGATCGCATTTCTCAAAACCGCCGCCGCCGCCGCCAACCAGGCGCATCTGGAAGTCATGCAGGCCGTGTATCCCGGCGCCTTCGAGTACGAAATGAAGTCCGTGTTCGACTACCACACCATCCGGCACGGACAGATCCACGCGCCCTACTCCGGCATCTTTGCCTCCGGACCCGGATCGGCCATCCTCCATCACACCGGAAAACACCGCCGCCTCGGCGACGGCGAACTGTTCCTGGTGGATGCGGGTTCGGAATACCACGGTTACGCCTCCGATATCACGCGCACCTATCCCGTCAACGGCCGCTTCACACCGCTGCAGGCCGACCTGTACGATATTGTGCTCGATGCACAGACCACCGCGCTCAACCTGATCCGCCCGGGAAACAAAATGGAGGATGTGCACCTGGCTGCCGCCCGGGCCATTGTCACGGGACTGCGCGATACCGGCCTGGTAAAAGGCGCGACGGACGAGCTGATGGAAAAGAACGTGTTCGCGCTGTTTTTCCCGCACGGACTCGGGCATTTCCTGGGACTCGATACCCACGATGTCGGCGGCTACCCCAAAGGCACGGAAAAAATCGACCGGCCCGGCCTGCGTTTCCTTCGCGCCCGGCGCATCTTTGAAGCCGGCATGGTGCTAACCATCGAGCCCGGTCTCTATTTCATTCCCGCACTGCTGGAACCGGCCCTTGGCGACAAGAATGTCTCCGGATATCTCAACGCTAAACGCCTTCGCGAGCTTTTCGATTTCGGCGGGATACGCATTGAGGACAATGTGATCGTGCGGGAGGACGGGCACGAGAACCTGACCACCGTACCCAAAATCCGCCAGGAAATCGAGCTGGTGATGGGCTGAGCCGGTGCCTGGAAACAAAACACACTGACCGGCCCATACACACGCACGCGCACCAGCCCTATCCACCCCGCTCCGGGATACGACTTTTCTGGATAGGGAGCGTTCGTTTTGTTACCTTTACAGGATATCCGAACTTCACCTTTTCCATCTGAAATGTCCNCCAGTTACAAAGCACTTACCCGCGCATACCGTCCCCAGACGTTTGAAGACATCGTCTCCCAGGAACATGTCAGCAATACGCTGAAAAATGCCATAGAAAACAACCGGCTCAGCCACGCATACCTGTTTTGCGGGCCGCGCGGCGTCGGTAAAACCACCATGGCGCGGGTGCTGGCACGCACCATCAACGAGGTGGACATGGATGTGGACGGGGAGCAGCTCAACAACACCCTGAACATTGTCGAAATCGATGCGGCTTCGAACAACGGCGTGGATGATGTGCGGGCCCTGCGCGAGCGGGTGCGGATCCCGCCGCAGAGTGGACGTTACAAGGTCTACATCATCGATGAGATCCACATGCTCTCCAAGGCCGCATTCAATGCGCTGCTGAAGACGCTGGAAGAACCGCCCGCGCATGTTGTTTTCATCTTCGCCACCACGGAGCCGCACCGCATCCTCCCGACCATCCTCTCCCGTTGCCAGCGCTTTGATTTCCGGCGGATCACGGTGGATGAGATCGTGGGCCGGCTGGAGCTGATCGCACAGAAAGAGGACATCGGTATTGACCGCGAGTCGCTGCACGTCATCGCTAAAAAAGCGGATGGGGCCCTGCGGGATGCGCTGGGCATCCTGGATCAGACCATTGCCTTCTGCGGCACCACGATTACCTACGACGACCTGCACCGGGCGCTGAACATCGTCAGCTCCGAGCGGATGTTTGAGCTTACCGATGCGCTGATCCGCAAGGATGCACGGGCCGGCATGGCAATGCTGCACAACCTGCTGCACATCGGCAACGACATCCAGGAATTCCTGGCTGCGCTGACCGAGCATTTCCGCAATCTGTACCTTGCCAAAGACAGTCAGAATTTCTATCTGATTGAAGCCACCAAAGACACCCGGGAACGCTTTCAGGAGATGGCCTCCGCCTTTTCCGTTGATGACCTGATGCGCATGATGCATATCGTGCACGAAGCCGAGTTTTCGATCCGGCAGGCACAGCAGCCCAGGATCCACCTGGAGATCACACTGCTGAAACTGTTCCACATGACACGCAGTGACGGCCTCACGGAACTGCTGCTCAAGCTGGAGACGCTGGAGCAGAAACTGGCGCAGCAGCAAGTCCGGCAACCGGCGCAGCAGCAAGTCCGGCAACCGGCATCAGCGGAAAAGCCCCCTTCCGGAAAAACCGCTGTTACGAATCAAAACGCATCCGCACAAAAAACCCCGCAGGCACAGATTCTGGCATCCGGGCAAGATGCCGCCCCAAAACAGGGTGCTGCTGCTCCCGCTCAACAACCAGCAAGGAAATCATCGTCAACAGCTGGACAATCTGTCGCGGATCAGGAACAAGGGGATGGATCGAAGCCGTCCGAAAACCATGCCGGCACACCGGAACCGGACATTTTCGGCACCCCGGCACTCAGACGTCCGCAAGCGCACCTCTCCGCAGTAGTGCTGCCCGAAAGATCCGGCGGGAATACTGCGATCCGGGAAGTTCGCGGCAATCTTGCGCTCTCCACGAAGCCCGAGGCACCGGGAAAAACGAAACCGGTCCCTCCGGAAAAAACGTACAAAAAGCCGGACACGATGGATGATCTGAACAACATGTGGCCCGAGTATCTGGAAAAGCTTCAGGCGACCACCAGTTCCATGCTGTATTTCTCCATTCAGAAAACCCGCCCCGTCCGGCTCAAAAAAAATATTGTTACCCTGGAGTGCAACGACAGTTTCACCTCGGACATTATTCGCGAACANCANCGCAAATTATGNGACACGGTGAAAGAACATTTTGGATATGCACTGCGTTTTACATCACAGCTGGTCGAACCGGAGCAGCGTACGGACAGCATTCATGATCCTTACGAGC
>SL_8KL_010_SEDDRAFT_10004283_pt1 | contig 11542 bp, 9 predicted proteins | sample SodLakKL_010_SED_4_FD_11160 | JGI IMG/M metagenome (IMG submission 11160) | reverse complement strand
GTTGGCACCTTCTATGTCACCCTGATTACAATTGCTTTTGCTGTGCCTTTAGGCGTTGGAGCGGCAATTTACTTAAATGAATACGCAGTGCAGGGTAAGTTTACCCGCCTGGTGCGCATGTCTGTGCGAAATCTAGCCGGTGTTCCTTCGATCGTATTCGGGCTTTTTGGCATGGCTGTTTTTGTCAAAATATTTGGCTTTGGGCCATCCCTGATTGCTGCCGGTTTTACCCTGGGTCTTCTGACCCTGCCGGTTACGGTTACTGCTTCAGAAGAAGCTTTAAGAACAGTGCCCAGGGCCTACCGTGAAGGTTCTTTTGCCCTGGGGGCAACCCGCTGGCAGGTAGTCAGGACAGTGGTGCTGCCGCGGGCCATACCCGGCATTATGACCGGCACTATTCTTGGTTTGGCGCGTGCTGCGGGAGAAACCGCTCCGATCCTGGCAACGGGGGCAGCCTTTTTTCTGCCGCACCTGCCTGATTCAATTACGAGTCAGTTTATGGCCCTGCCCTACCATCTTTTTATTATGTCAACCCAGCACCATGCCATTTCGCAGGTTCGTCCTATTGCCTATGGCACAGCCCTGGTCCTGATGGTCTTGGTCTGTCTGCTTAACCTGGCAGCGGTGCTTCTACGTAAGAGATATCGCGATAGGGTGGCTAAAGGGCTTTAAGGATATAAAGGCTAAAAAGTATAAAAAAACGTTTACGATAAATAAGATTTAAGGTGATAGTTTTTCCGGTTTTCCGGTTACATGGTTTATGACATCTAAAACGAAGGGAGTGTTTAAAAGTTCCCGGTTTGGGAGCTTGATGAAAATGATGCAGACAAAGAGCAATGTAACTCTGGAAGAAACCCGGGTTCAGGAAAATCCTAAGCCTGAACCTGATAAACTAAAAACAGATATTGAAAATGAGTACTGTGAAGTAAAAGTAGAAAACCTTAACTTCTTTTATGGGTCAGTTCAGGCCCTTTTCAACGTGACAATAAAGGTCCAAAAAAAAGGAGTCGCCGCATTAATCGGTCCTTCCGGGTGTGGTAAATCCACTTTCCTCAGGGTCCTCAACCGTATGAATGATTTAATTCCGAAAACCAGGCTGGAGGGTAAGGTATCTATTCACGGTGAAAATATTTATGCCCCTGATACTGATGTAGTAAACCTACGAAAGAAAGTGGGTATGGTTTTTCAGCATCCCAATCCCTTCCCGAAAAGTATTTTTGACAATATTGCCTATGGCCCACGCATAGATGGGTTAAAAGATAAGGCCGTGTTAAGTGAAATAGTTGAAGCCAGCTTAAAAGGAGCTGCCCTCTGGGATGAAGTTAAGGACCGCTTAAATGAACCGGCCTTAGCCCTTTCCGGTGGTCAGCAGCAGCGCCTGTGCATCGCCCGGGCCCTGGCCGTTAAACCGCGGATCCTGCTCATGGATGAACCGACCTCGGCCATTGACCCGATTGCAACGCAGAAGATTGAAGACCTGATCCGGGATCTATGTAGTAATTACACCATAATAATTGTAACTCACAATATGCAGCAGGCAGCCAGAATTTCTGATCACACCGGTTTTTTCCTGCAGGGTGAGATGGTTGAATGGGGCAAAACTTCCGGTTTATTTACCAATCCTGAAGACCAGAGAACTGAAGATTACATTACCGGCAGGTTCGGGTAAGGTGTGACTTTACTTAAAGGAGAGATTTTAAAGTGAGTAGTTCAGAACATGCGACAGAACGCAAAGTGGTTTATGAAGAAAAAATGAAACAACTGCAGGAAAAGCTGCATCATATGGGCAGCCTGGTTGAAGAGTCAATTGCACGTTCAATAGAAGCCTTGAAAAATCAGGACCTTGAATTGGCACGAAAAGTAATTACAGCCGATGATACAATAGATAATCTTGAGCAGGAGATAGAAGAAAAATGCCTCGAAGTGATTGCTACCCAGCAACCTATGGCCAGAGATCTGCGGAGAGTAGCTACTCTTTTTAAAATGATCAATGATCTCGAGAGGATGGCAGACTATGCGACCAGTATTGCCAAGATAACCCTGCGTATTGCAGATGAACCGCTCATAAAACCTCTGGTTGATATACCGAGAATGGCAGTTTTAAGCCAGAAGATGGTTAAAGAGTCTCTGGATGCTTATGTTCGTGAAGATGTTGATCTGGCAGTTTCTGTGGGAGCAGACGATGATCAGGTGGATAAACTTTTCGGCCAGATTTTCAGGGAACTGCTGACAATTATGATGGAAAATCCGAAAACAATAACCCAGGCGACTCATTTATTATTTGTCGGCCGCTGGCTGGAGCGGATTTCTGATCATGCTACCAATATTGCCGAAGAAGTGATTTTCCTGGTGACTGGTGAAAAACGAAACCTTAATGATTAATCCATAATTCTACTAATAGGTTGCCCCCTCCTTATCATAGACTCTGGCGCAGCCTTTTTGGCTGCGCTTTCTTCTAATATAAGTCATCATATAATGATCATGTTAATAATTTAACAAAAAAGTCTTGACAGCGGGAAACCGGTTTCCTATAATAAAGATACCTTAGGAGGTAGACCCGATGGCAGCTACAATTGGTCAGGTAGCAAAAAGAGCCGGTGTTTCAAAGGCGACTGTTTCACGGGTTATTAACAACTCCAAACCTGTTAGTGAAAAAATTAAGACTCGAGTTTTAGAAGCTATTGATGAACTAGATTTCAAGCCAAACCCCGCTGCCAGAAGCCTGGTCAACAAGAAAAGCCGGATGATCGGAGTAGTGGTAACCGACATCGCCAATCTTTTTGTTTCCGTTTTAGTTAAGGGAATTGAACAGGTTGCCTATGAAAAGGGTTATAATATTTTCATCTGCAATTCTCACGGTTCCTCCGCAAAAGAAATAGAATTACTGATGATGCTCAAAGACAAACGTGTCGACGGCATCATTTTTTTAACTTCAGATTTACAGGAAGTGCATAAATCTTTTTTTAGGGAATCAGGCCTTCCAACAGCACTGGTTAATGTTAGCTATAACCAGGAAAAAACAATCGGTATCAGGATCGATAATTATAAAGCTGCTTATGATATGACCAGTTACTTTTTAAAGAAGGGATATACAAGAGTAGGTATGATTCGTGCTTCATTTGCCGATCAGTTTACCGGCAGGGACAGGTTTGTCGGTTACTGGAAAGCCCTGCAGGATCATGGCGTTCGTTATGATGAGGAAATAGTAAAAATCGGTGCTCTTGAAACCATGGATGGCTACAAAGCGGCCAGAGAACTCATAAAAGACAATAAAGACCTTGAAGCCATCTTTGTTGCCTGTGACCTGATGGCTTTCGGGGCGATTAAGGCAATTATCGATCTGGGGTACAGGGTTCCGGAAGATATTGAGGTGGCCGGTTTTGATGATGTGCCGATGGCTTCTTTTTATCATCCTACCTTAACAACAGTTCGCCAGCCTATAGAAGATATGGGCAGGTATTCAGCAAAAAAGTTGGTTAAGTTTATTGAAGGAGAAAATATTGACCAGTGGGAGATTGTTTTACCGCATGAATTAGTGTTCAGAGACAGTACTGCAAAATAATCTGACTCGAAGATTAGTTGATAGGCATTAAAAAGTAATGATAAGGAGGGTATGAGGTGGCTGGAAAAAATGATTTAGGTTCTACAAATAATTGGAAGGCCCCAAAAAGAATGGGTATTTCTGATTTGGCCAGGCGTGAAGAAAGGCTGGCTTTCAGACTGCTTTTGCCGGCCCTGTTGATTATTTTACTGATTGCTTTTTATCCCCTGGCCCAGGTTTTCTATACAAGCTTTACGGACCGGGTTTTTGCCAGCGGTGAGGAAACAAACTTTATCGGTTTTGAAAACTATCGCCAACTGCTCAGTGTTCATGTTATGGAGCTGGAACCTGTGCTGGACGAAGCAACGGGGCAGCAGCTGGTCGATCCTGATTCGGGTGAAAAAGTTTTCGAAAGGCCTCTTGATGTATTACCCCGGGAGCCAAATCGCTACAGGGAACTGAATCAATTTGACCTGCTTGGCAAGCGTTATGTAATTGGAGCGACCGACCCAAATTTTATTGAAGCTGTTCAGAACACCTTAGTATTTACAGCTATTTCTGTATTTATTGAACTTATTCTGGGGTTGGCTATTGCCCTGGTTGTCAACAGTAAATTCAAGTTCAGGGGAGCAATGCGGGCAGCGATGTTGGTGCCATGGGCAGTTATAACCGTTGTCTCTGCCAGGATGTGGGAATGGATGTTAGCTCCAAGCAGGATTGGTATGTTTAATGCACTATTTGACCGTTTAGGCCTCATAGATAGTCCTATTGCTTTTCTGGCATCAGGAGGATACCAGTTGTCGGCCTTGATTGCCGTTGATGTCTGGAAAACGACACCTTTTATGGCCCTGTTAATCCTGGCCGGTTTGCAGATCATGCCGGAAGATATTTTTGAAGCAGCTGAAATAGATGGGGCTGGAAAAATCAGGCAATTTTTTATGATCACTTTACCGCTCTTAAAACCAGCCATAGCTGTGGCTCTGATTTTTAGAACCCTTGATGCTTTAAGGGTATTTGATATTTTCCAGGTTATGCTTGGTCAGAGTACCTATTCGATGGCCAGCTATAACTACTTCCAACTGATTGGCAACCGGAATATGGGTCTTGCTTCTGCTATCGGGGTTATTATTTTTATCCTGATCTTTGTTTTTGCAGTTTCTTATATTAGAATGCTGGGGGTTGATGAAGAATGAAAAAAGAAATCGGTATATTCAGCCTGATTAAAAGGATAGCTTTTAACCTGATGATTATTTTCATTCTTGTTTACCTGCTATTTCCTTTTTACTGGGCTGTGAATTCTTCTTTAAAAACAGAGTCCCAGCTTTTTATGACACCGGCAACTGCGGTTCCCAGAGACCCTGTGACGCTGGAATTTTCACCAACTCTTCAAAACTATGCCGCTGTCTTTCAGGATGGACAGTTTCTGCGCGGTCTTGCTAACAGCACTATCGTTGCAACATCAACTACGACCCTTGCTCTGGTTGCCGGCTCTTTTGCTGCCTTTGCCCTGGGCAAGCTGCGCTTCAGGGGGAGGAAGCCGGCCCTATACCTGATCCTGGCCATGACCATGTTCCCACAGGTTACAGTTTTGACAGGGCTATATGCAGTTATTACGGCCCTGGGCCTTTCTGCCAGGATAAGTATGATTTTTTCCTACATGATTTTTACTTTGCCTTTTACCACCTGGGTTTTAACCGCTTTCTTCAAAGAATTGCCTGATGCCTTAATGGAATCGGCCCAGGTTGACGGTGCAACCCCGTTCCAGACTTTTCGCCGGATATTACTGCCGCTTACAGCGCCGGCCCTGGTAACTACAGGCTTGCTGGCATTTATTGCAGCCTGGAATGAGTACCTTTTTGCTCTGACTTTTACCTCGATTGACCCGGCAGCCAGAACAGTCCCTGTTGCTATTGCCTATTTTACAGGTGCGGTAGCACGCCAGGAGCCTTTTGGTGAAATTATGGCTGCCGCATCATTGGTAACAATTCCGCTTGTGGTACTGGTCCTGGTTTTCCAACGCCGGATTGTAGCCGGTTTAACAGCTGGAGCGGTGAAAGGTTAATTCATATATTTTAAGTTGTTTAAGGGGGGATGGTGGAAATAGTTCAGATGCTTTGCTGATGGGTGTTTACTCGTGTGATTACTAATTAAGAGGAGGCAAAACTATGTTAAAGAGATACTGGTTAATTGGTTTGGTTGTTCTGCTTGCTTTCAGCCTGCTGTTTGCAGCTGGATGTGGTGAAGCAGAAGAAGTTGTAGATGACCCGGATGTAGTGGATGAAGAGGATGAGGTAGTAGATCCAGACGAAGTGGTGATTACCGTTGCTGCCGGGGCGGTTGGCATGGAGCTGGAGCTAACCAGGGACCTGGCTGAAATGTACAGTGAGGCTAATGAAGGGGTTACAGTTGATGTTTTAGATACCCCGGATATGGCTGATGATCGCCTTGGTCTTTATCTGCAGTTCTTTGAAGCAGGAAGTTCCGAGGTTGATGTATACCAGATCGATGTGATCTGGCCCGGCGATCTGGCAGAGCACTTTGTTGACCTCTATGAGTATGGTGCTGATGCTGTTGCTGACGATCACTTCCCGGCGATTATCGAAAACAATACGGTTGACGGCAGGCTGGTCGGCATCCCCTGGTTTACTGATGCCGGGCTGCTTTACTACCGCACCGACCTGCTTGAGAAGTATGAGCTTGATGTTCCGCAAACCTGGGATGAACTGGAAGAGTATGCCCAGATTATCCAGGATGGTGAGCGTGAAGAAAATCCCGATTTCTGGGGCTTTGTCTGGCAGGGTAATGCTTACGAAGGCTTAACCTGCGATGCCCTGGAATGGATTGCCTCCAATGATGGCGGAACAATCATTGAACCGGAAGGGGTCATTACCATCAATAACCCCAATGCCATTGAGATTGTTGACCAGGCTGCAGGCTGGGTTGGCACTATTTCCCCTGAAGGTGTGACCACCATGGCAGAAGAAGATTCACGAGCGATATGGCATGCCGGTAATGCTGCTTTTATGCGTAATTGGCCCTATGCTTATGCAACCAGCATGGCAGATGACAGTGCAGTTGCCGGTAATTTTGATGTTTCACCCCTGCCGGCAGGTAAAAGCGGTTCTGGTGCAGCCACCCTTGGAGGATGGCAGCTGGCGGTAAGTAAATACAGTGATAATCCGGAAGTTGCAGCGGATGTGGCCCTTTTTATGGCTTCCTATGAAGGACAGAAGTACCGGGCAGTAGAAGGTACTTTCAACCCGACTATCATGGACCTTTATGATGATCCGGAAGTCCTTGAAGCAGCGCCTTTCTTTGAAGCTTTATATGACGTGTTTATTAATGCTGTTGCTCGTCCTTCTACTGTAACCGCACCTCAATATGCGGCTGTTTCCGAGCTGTTTTACAATGCCGTACATGATGTGCTGACCGGTCAGAAAGATGCTGCAGATGCTTTTGAAGAGTTAGAGCTTGATCTTCAAGATCTGACTGGTTTTCCGGTAGAATAAGACACTAAAGATTGTTATTTAAGAGGCGTTTGATCAAGGCTATTGTCCGGGGCAGTAGCACCGGGCAATAGCCATTCTTTAAAATTTTTAGTTGGAGCCGCGAAAAATTATTAACCAAAATAAGGAGTCCGCCGGCAATAATGAAACAGTTTAATCTGGACTACCCATCTATTTACCCTTCTAACCGCTGGCAGATCTGCGAAGATTTTTTTTCGCCGCAGCATATGATGTTAAATGAAACGATATTTGCCCTTGGTAATGGATACATCGGCATCAGGGGAAGTTTTGAAGAAGGGTTTAAACAAAAAACAATACGATCTGTTGATGGCATATATCTAAACGGTTTTTATGAATCTGTCCCCATTCCTCATGCTGAAAAAGGTTATGGTTATGCATTGAATACTCAAACCATGCTTAATGTAACCGACAGCAAAATAATTGAGCTTTATTTAGAATATGAACGTTTTGATATGGATAGCGGAACTGTATTGGATTATAATCGGACCCTGGATATGGCTAAAGGACACATGACCAGGACGGTAAGATGGAAATCTCCACAGGGCAGGGAAGTGTTAATAGAAATAACCAGGGTGGTGTCTTTTAGCGAAAGGCATGTGCTTGCTGTTCAATACAGGGTCAGGCCCCTTAACTTTTCTGGTCCAATAACCATAAATTCCGTTCTTGATGGAGCTGTAGATAACCATACCCATGAAGAAGAGGATCCCCGTTTTTCCGCCAGCCTGGGTGGTCTGGGACTGACAACAACAGGTATCATGGCAGAAGCAAATGGAGCAATTTTAACCCAGGAAACCAGGCGCTCCGGGTTGTCCCTGGCCTGTGCCATGGAAAACAAAGTTATTGGAAGCAAGCCTGTTGAAACAGGCTCTGAACAGACTGGGCAGCAGGCGCTGGTCAGGTTTAAGTTTGATGCTGTTAAAGATCAATGGATTACCCTTGAAAAATATGTTTCTTATTACACATCGCTTGATTATCCTCAACCGGACCTGCCAGGTTTAGCTCAAGAAACTGCAGCCAGGGTGAAAGAGAAAGGTTTTAATCAACTTCTAAAAGAACAGGAAAAACATCTTGATAAGTACTGGAAGGCTATCGGGCTGGAGATTGATGGAGGCTTGAAGGCTGAACAGGGCCTCCGTTTTAACCTGTTTCACCTGTTGCAGGCAGCAGGTAGTGACGGGAAAACCGGAATTGCGGCCAAAGGTTTAACCAGTGAAGGCTACGACGGCCATTACTTTTGGGATACAGAAATTTATATGGTTCCTTTTTTTGCTGCAGTTATGCCTGAAAAGGCCCGGAAAATGCTGGAATATCGCTATACCATTCTTGACCACGCGCGCAGCAGGGCTGTTGATCTCTCTCATAAGAAAGGGGCGCTTTACCCATGGCGGACAATTGCCGGTGAAGAAGGTTCTTCATATTACCCTGCCGGAACAGCTCAGTATCACATCAATGCCGCCATAGCTTATGCTATCAGTAAATATATAGAAATAACCGGCGACTACTCTTTCATGGTCGAGTGCGGGGCGGAGATAATTTTTGAAACGGCACGCCTATGGGAAGACCTGGGTGCATATATTCCAGCCAAAGGCAACTGTTTTTGTTACAATGAAGTAACCGGTCCTGATGAATACACGGCCCTGGTCAACAATAACTGCTATACTAACCTGATGGCCCGGTGGCACCTGCAGTATGCGGTTGAAACAGCACGGTATATGCAGGAAAAATATCCATCCGATTACCAGCAGTTGTCTGATGAGATACTACTTCAGGTAAAAGAAATTAATGCCTGGGAGAAAGCTGCTGCTGCCATGTATATCCCCTATGATCAAAAATTGCAGGTTCATCCCCAGGATGACAGTTTTTTTGAAAAGGAGATTTGGGATTTTAAAAACACACCGCCTGAAAAATATCCGCTCCTGCTGCACTTTCATCCCCTGGTTATTTACCGCTATCAGGTTTGTAAACAGCCGGATGTTATCCTGGGCCAGCTGCTTTTAGGCAGCCAGTTCAGCCTGGAGCAGAAAAAGCGTGACTACCAGTATTATGAACCGATCACAACCCATGATTCATCACTTTCTCCATCAATTTTTAGTGTAGCCGCTTCAGAACTGGGTTACTATAAAGACGCGTATTACTTTTTTAAACTTGTGACGAGGCTTGACCTGGATAACATTTTCGGCGACACGCATTACGGTGTTCATATGGCTAACATGGCAGGCTCCTGGCTCTGCCTTGTCCACGGCTTTGGCGGTATGAGGACAGATGGAGAGTCGCTAAATTTTAATCCATACCTTCCGGAAGGTTGGAAGTTTTACCGCTTTAATATAAATTATAGGAGCAATCATATTTCTGTAGAAGTTAAACCGGAAGTTGTAACTTATAGAAATATACAGGGAGGAGCGATAGAGTTTAAACATGCTGAAACTATTGTAACCCTGGCGGAGGGCGAAGAAATTACCTGCCAGATGCAGGATATAAGCATAGAACAAAGTGAATAAAGGGGTGAATGAACTTGGCCAGTTTAAATTTAGTCGATATTAACAAGGTATTTCCTAATGGTTTCCATGCTGTGAAAGACGTTAACCTGGAAATTGAAGATAAGGAATTCATTGTCTTAGTTGGACCATCAGGTTGTGGAAAATCGACAGTACTGAGGATGATTGCCGGGCTTGAAGAAATCAGTTCGGGGGAACTTTATATCGATGGTGAGATGGTTAATGATGTAGCTCCCAAAGATCGTGATATTGCCATGGTGTTTCAAAATTATGCGCTATATCCACACATGTCAATATTTGAAAACATGGCATTTGGGCTAAAGTTACGTAAAATGTCCAAAACCGAGATTAAAGAAAAAGTGGATGTGGCAGCAAAAATTCTTGGCCTGGAAGAGCTCTTGGATCGAAAGCCCAAGGAACTCTCAGGTGGTCAACGGCAGCGAGTTGCTTTGGGACGGGCTATTGTTCGTGATCCAAAAGTCTTTCTTATGGATGAACCGCTCTCAAATCTTGATGCCAAGTTGCGCGTCCAGACCAGGGCTGAGCTTAGCAAACTTCACCTGCGTTTGGAAACGACATTTATCTATGTTACCCATGACCAGACTGAAGCGATGACCATGGGCACCCGTATTGTTGTCCTCAAAGACGGTGTTGTGCACCAGGTTGCCGATCCGGAAACTCTATATAACAGCCCGGTTAACCAGTTTGTGGCCGGCTTTATTGGTTCTCCGCAGATGAATTTTATCGAAGCGCGTCTGACTGAAAAGAACGGAGCTGTAATTGTTGAATTTGAAGGCGGTACTGTAGGCCTTAACGAGGACAAAGTGATACAACTGAAGGACAATAAGTATACGGAGAAAGACATTACCCTGGGAATCAGACCTGAGCATATTGAAATCGATCCTACCGATGAGACCGGCGAGAATGTGGCAACCGTTGAGGTAACCGAGTTGTTAGGTTCGGAAACATATCTCTTCCTGGATGTTGGTGGGAAAAATGCTATCGCCCGGGTAGACCCTGCATTAAATATCAGGGTTCATGACAAGGTTAAATTTAATTTTATCCCGGAAAAGGTTCATCTTTTTGACCGTGAGACCGAGGAAGCACTGTTGGTAGGAGCAGCAAAAGAATGATTGAAGCATTTATTTTTGATCTAGATGGAGTGCTAACCGATACTGCAGAGTATCACTATCTGGCCTGGAAGCGCCTGGCTGATGAAGAAGGGCTGCCTTTTTCCAGGGAAGACAATGAGCAGCTGCGTGGTGTATCGCGACGGGCTTCGCTGGATCTGATACTCAAAGGACGAAATTTACCCGAAGAGAAAATACTGAAAATGATGGAACGGAAAAATGAATATTACCGTTCGTACCTTGAAACCGTGTCGGAAAAAGATTTGCTGCCCGGTGCAGTTGAGCTGCTTGATTATTTGAAGGAAAGAGGATACCGACTGGCCCTGGCATCGGCCAGTAAAAATGCACCGACGGTGATAAGTAAGCTTGGCATTGCCGGATATTTTGAAGTAATTGCCGACGGTAATAGCGTTGAGAAAACCAAGCCTGCACCGGATCTATTCCTGTATGCAGCGGAGCAGCTCAAGCTAGAGCCGCAGGTGTGCCTGGTAGTTGAAGATGCCGAAGCTGGTATTGCTGCCGCCCGGGCCGCCGGTATGCATACGATTGGCATTGGACCGGTAGAAAGGGTCGGGGCTGCTGATTTTGTTTACCCGTCAGTTTCGGAAATTAAGGTTGAGGATATTATCTAAAGGGGTGTCCGCTGGCTATGATCAGGCAAAACGGTAAAGGCTTCATGGTTACAGGAAAGCAGGTCTGCCTGCATATTTTATTTTATGGTGAAAAGATTGTACGGTTTGCTTATAGCAGTGACCAGGTTTTGCCTTCGTCTACCCTGGCTGTTGTTGCTGACCCGGAAGAAATGAAAGTGAGAATCGATGGTTATAAAATGTTCACCGACAGCCTATG
>SL_8KL_010_SEDDRAFT_10004281_pt1 | contig 11545 bp, 10 predicted proteins | sample SodLakKL_010_SED_4_FD_11160 | JGI IMG/M metagenome (IMG submission 11160) | reverse complement strand
CTCGAGGCCCGCCTCAACAAAGGCTTTCGCATGAGCGTCGTTGCTGCACAGCAACGTACCATCCAGGTCCAGGATCATCGCACGTACGCCGTTCATTGTTGCCCTCTTGTTCTCTCTGATGCCCCTTTCCCCGCGGGCGCCACACCGATCCGGGTCAACGCGCGCCGGAGGCGCTCATTTCATTTGTCCGCATCGCGTCGAGTGCGGCATAGCCTTTCTCGTCGTTGTCGAAGAAGCAGTAGACAGTCCGGCCCTCATCCCGCCATCGCAGGAAGCGCCGTGCCCAGCCGAACAGCGTGCGGCCATCGTACCGTCCTTCGTAGGCGGACCCCGGGCCGTGAAGGCGCACGTAAACGAGATCGCTTGTCACCTCGATCGGCGACTGCCACCCGGCGAGGTGGTATATGCACAGCGCAGCGTCGCGCCGCGACAAGGCATCGTAGATCTCCGGAGCAAACCAGCTTTGGTCCCGGAATTCGAACGCGTAGCGGTGATCCCGGGGCAATGCATCCAGAAAGGTCTGGAGACGGTTGCGGTCGACATGCCACCGGGGCGGCAACTGGAACAGGATCGGTCCAAGCTTGTCTTCCAGCGTTTCCATTACCCGGAAAAAGCGCTGAATGCTGTCGCGTGCATCCTTCAGTTTTTTCATGTGCGTGATGTACCGGCTGGCCTTGCATGCAAAGACAAAATCCGCTGGCGCAATGTCTCGCCAGTGGGCCAGCGTTTCCCGTTCCGGGAGTTGATAGAAGGTATTGTTGATTTCCGCCGTAGCAAGGCGCTGTGCGTAGAACTGAAGGAACCCCTTGCTTTCGAGATTGGCGGGATAGAAGGGACCCTGCCAATGATCGTAGTGCCATCCGGAGGTTCCGACTCTGATGCTTGCCACGGCCGTGCCTCGGGTCGTTGGTCAGACACTGCAAACCGAACCCAGGAAACGCTGGTACGCATGCTCGGCAAAAATAGATACTGCGCGTTCTTTCCGATGCAACCTAGGCGTGGAGATGCCTAGGTAACTTACCCCATCGAACGGCGCCGGTGCGCATAGTACGGTGCGTGAATAGTCAACCAGCGGCATGGCTGAAGCCCGGGGACCGGCGTGCAATGACGCAAATTTGCGCGAAGCGCAATCGACACGCCGGAAGCGCTTCCGTTCCCTTGCCGAACCCCCGGTTCGGGTTCAAGGAAAACAATTCACAGCCGCAGACCAAGGAGGCCCGAGATGTCGAACGACGGAACCAGACCCACCACGACTGACGCCGGCATTCCCGTAGCGAGCGACGAGCATTCACTCACCATCGGTCCGGACGGGCCGATCGTTCTCCACGACCACTACCTGCTCGAGCAGATGGCCAACTTCAACCGGGAGCGAATTCCCGAGCGCCAGCCGCATGCCAAGGGCAGTGGTGCCTTCGGGCGCTTCGAGGTGACCCAGGATGTCCGCCAGTATACAAGGGCCGCGGTATTCCAGCCGGGCGACCGCCTGGTCTCGAACGTCGTCGGGCACCTGAAGGACGGTGTTTCCGAACCGGTACTGGAGCGCGCGTTCGAGTACTGGCGCAATATCGACCGGGAGGTTGGTGACCGCATCGCAAAAGGCGTCAGGGGCAGCTGAGCTGCACGTCTTTGCACGGTTCTGACGGAGCGCGAGAACCCGGCATCGGCGCAGAGGAAGACTGGTGCGAGCCGGCCACGGACGGCCTGCCGGGTTACGTGAGACCGCCCAAAGTGCCGGGAAACGCCATGGCCTTCCCTGGGCATTGTTTGNACTGCCGCCCCGCGGGCGCTGTCGGCATGANGGTCGACGATGAGCGGNCCCGGATGGTGGATTGCGGATGTCCTCGCGTCGTTCGGAGACCAGCACGGATGGNGAGGACCCGCGCATCGGCACGGTGTTTTCGGTGTTCGATCGGCGACCGAGCCCGCCTCCTGCACGCAACCAGCTTTCGCGGAGCCGTCGTGAAGGAGGAAGCCGGAAGGGATCCAACCTCCAGCGGGAGTACGACATGATCATTGGTGAGCTCTCGATGCAAAATTTTTCGGCTCTGCCGCCCGAAGCAACGCTTGTGGACGCAGGGCGCGCGCTCCAGAGCACCGGGTCTCCGGTGCTGGTGGTGATTCAGGATGGCCAGTTGCTCGGGACCGTCAGCGATCGTGATCTGGCGGTGAAGGGTTGTGGTGGTGGCCGCAGACCCGAGGCGTTCACCGTGTTGGACATCTGTGACCGTAATCCTGCCGTTTGCCCGATTGGCACAAGACTTTCACGCGCGTTGGAGATGATGAAGGAACGGAGCCAACCGTGGCTTGTGGTCGTGGGGCACGACGATCAAGTGGCCGGTGTTGTATCACTGGATTCTCTGATTTCGGTACTCGCCGGCCTGGTGCCCGAGGAGGGGGGCGGCGGGCCCGAACCCGAGTACGTGCAACGTGTGCGCGGCCAGGGGCGGGGCGATTGAGTTTTGCCGGGATGAGCGGGTTTTGCCGGAATCCGGGTGATGTCGCTGCATTTCGACTCGGCCTTGATACGGGTGGGCAATTTCCCGCCTTGTACTCGCCGGGATCACGACCATACTGGGACAGAGAGCTCTCAGGCGATCGACGAAAGGAGGACGCGATGCCCCGGAAGAAGTTCGAACCCGGCCACGATGTGGAGCACCTTTCGATTCTCGACGAGAAAGGCAAGCTGGACTCCAGGCTGGAGCCGGAAATCGACGACGAGTTGCTGCTGAAAATGCATCGCACGATGCTGTTCAGCCGCCGCTTCGACGAGGCGCTCCTGAAGTGGCAGCGTCAGGGGCGCATTGGAACCTTCGCGCCGGTCAGCGGACAGGAGGCGGCCCAGGTTGGTTCGGCTGCCGTCCTAGAAGAGGAAGACTGGATGGTCCCTGCCTTCCGCGAATTCGCGGCGGCCGTATGGCGCGGGACACCACCCGTTGGCCTGCTCCTCTACACCGCCGGTTACAACGAGGGTGGCGCGATCCCCGAGGAGCAGCACGACCTTCCCATCGCTATCCCCGTCGCGTCCCAGCTGGTGCATGCGGTGGGCATCGCCTACGGGATCAAGTACCGGGAAAGGGAGCAGGTGGTACTCACCTATTTTGGCGATGGCGCCACCTCGGAAGGCGATTTCCACGAGGCCATGAACATGGCGGCGGTGTTCAGCACCCCGATCGTCTTCGTCTGCCAGAACAACCAGTGGGCGATCTCGGTGCCCCGGGAAAAGCAGGCCCGCTCCAGGACGCTGGCGCAGCGGGCACTCGCCTACGGCATGCCCGGGATTCAGGTTGACGGCAACGACCTGCTGGCCGTGTATGTGGCGACCCAGGAGGCCGTGGAGCGGGCGCGCGCCGGCAAGGGGCCGACCCTGATCGAGTGCGTGACCTACCGCCTTTCCGTCCACACCACAGCGGATGATCCGGGCAAGTATCGCTCCGAAAAGGAAGTGAAGAAGTGGGAAAAGCGCGACCCGATACCCCGCTTCCAGAACTACCTGGGCAACAAGAACCTGCTGTCAAAGGACGAGATCGAGAAACTGGAAAAGGAGATCAAGGAGGAGATCCAGGGCGTCTGGCACGAGACCGAGAAACAGATGGAACGGCTCGGCGATCCGATGGACATGTTCGAATACATCTTCCACGAGATGCCGCCCTATCTCGAGGAACAGCGTGACGCCTATGCGGAGTTCCTGAAGGAGCGAAAGGAGAATCACGATGGCTGATCTGACCATGGTCGAGGCCATCAACCTGGCCCTGAGACAGGAGATGGAAAACGACGATCGCGTGCTGGTGCTCGGCGAGGACGTCGGCGTCGATGGCGGGGTTTTCCGCGTGACCGACGGACTGATCGACGAGTTCGGCGAAGAACGCTCGATCGACACGCCCGTGGCCGAGGCTGGGATCGTGGGCATGTCCATCGGCATGGCCATCTATGGGCTTCGACCGGTGTGCGAGATGCAGTTCTCGGGTTTCAGCTATTTCGCGTTTCATCAGGTGGAAGGCCATGCCGCACGTATGCGTTGGCGCTCGCGGGGTCGGTACGGCATCCCGATGGTGATTCGCATGCCCTACGGTGGCGGTGTCCATGCCCTGGAACACCACTCGGAAAGCAGGGAGGTGATCTACGCCCACACCCCGGGCCTCAAGATGGTCATTCCCTCGGGCCCGCGCAGCGCTCGGGCGCTGCTGGTGAGCGCCATCCGCGATCCCGACCCGGTGATTTTTTTCGAGAGCAAGTTGATGTATCGCAGCTTGCGCGAGGAGGTCCCCGACGATGAGGAGACACTGCCGATCGGCGAGTCGCGGGTTGTGCGCGAGGGCAGCGACCTCACGATGATCAGCTACGGCGCGATGCTGCACCGAACACTGGAAGCGGCGGAAAAGCTGTCCGAAGACGACGGCGTCGAACCCGAGGTGGTCGATTTGTTGACCATCTCACCGCTGGACGACCGGAAATTCACCGATTCCGTGCGCAAGACGGGCCGGGTCGTGGTAGTCCATGAGGCGCCGCGCAGCTTCGGGCCGGCCGGTGAAATCATGGCGCGCATCAACGAACGTTCCTTCTATTACCTCGAGGCGCCCGTGGAGCGCGTCACCGGCTTCGATGTGCATGTTCCCTACTTTGCCCGTGAGCAAGCCTACCTGCCGGACGTGGATCGCATCGTTTACGGGGCGCGCAAGGCACTGAATGCCTAGGAGACAGGCTTATGACCAGGGAATTCAAGCTCGAGGATCCGGGCGAAGGTATTCACGAGGCGGAAATCACCGAAATCCATGTATCCGAGGGTGACACCGTGAAGGACGGCGATACCCTGCTGAGCGTCGAGACCGACAAGGCGGTCACCGATGTCCCTGCTCCGTTCAACGGAAAGATCGGAACGATCGAGGTGAAGGAGGGCGACCGGGCCACTGTCGGTGATGTGCTCATGACGTACACAGAAGAGGGCAGCAGCAGCGACGAGGACGAAACTGCGGACCAGGACAGGGAACGAGACAAGGACGAAGTCGAGAGTAAAGGCGAGGACAGGAAGAGAGACAAGGGCAGGAAGAAGGAAGACGGCGCAGACAGGGATTCCGAGGCGGAAGAAGGAAAGGAGCGCGGCAGCAAAAAGGAAAAGCCGCACGCGGAGCACGACGAACCAGAAGAGGAACCCGACGCGAGGGCGGGCGACAAGGGCAGGTCCGACCAGAAGGAAGAAAAGAGCGAAGGGCCCATTCCGGCAGCTCCCGCCGTGCGTCGGCTCGCCCGCGAGATGGATGTCGATCTGCGCGCGGTCGAGCCAAGCGGGCCGCAGGGGCGCGTCACGGCCGACGATGTGCAGGCCGTGGCGGAGGAGCGCAAGGAGGGCGCTAAGGAGAAACGCGAGGAACGTCCCGCACGCGAGGCGACGATCGATGTGCCACCGCTGCCCGACTTCAGACAGTGGGGACCCGTGGAGGAACAGCCGTTCCGCTCCGTACGCCGGGCCACGGCGAAGAAAATGGCGATCTCCTGGGCACAGATCCCGCACGTGATGCACAAGGATGTCGCCGATATCACCGACCTGGAACGTTTCCTTCGCCAGCACACGTCGGAGGTCGAGGCGGAAGGCGGCAAGCTGACTCTGACCATCCTGATGATGAAGGCCGTGGTCGCCGCGCTGAAGCAATACCCGTACTTCAATGCCAGTCTGGATCTCGATAACCAGGAGATCATCGTCAAGCGCTACTACAACATCGGCGTGGCGGTGGCGACCGACCAGGGACTGCTGGTGCCGGTGATCCGCAACGTGGATCGCAAGAGCATCGTCGAGCTCAGTGTCGAACTTACCGAGGCCGCCGAACGCGCCCGTCAGGGTAGGGCAAGTCGCGAGGACATGCAGGGTGGGAGCTTCACGATCACCAATCCCGGCGGGCTCGGCGGGGTCAGCTTCACGCCGATCATCAACCACCCGGAAGCGGCCATTCTGGGCATGGGCGCGGCCGGTTTGGAGCCGGTGATCCAGGGAGACATCGACGATTACCAGGTCGTGGCACGGCTGCGCCTGCCGCTATGCCTGGTATACGACCATCGGCTGAACGACGGTGCTGTCGCTGCCCGCTTCCTGCGCACGATTATCGACCTGCTGCGCGACCCGGAGTCTTTCCTCCTGACCGTCTGAAGCACGTACTGCGGCGCGGCCGCTGGAGTGCAAGGTGGACAATGCGACACGTGCACGGAGACGACGATGACGGACACGGCACGAACACAACTGCTCGTGATCGGCGGTGGGCCCGGGGGCTACGCGGCGGCACTGCGCGGGGCGGACCTCGGCCTGGACGTCACGCTGGTCAGTGACGAGGAACGCCTGGGTGGCGTCTGCCTGCTGCGTGGGTGCATCCCCTCCAAAAGTCTGCTCTCGCTGACTGAGCTCCTCGGCGACGCGGCCAGTGCATCGGACAAGGGCATCGGGTTCGGCAAGCCCGACATCGATCTGGACGCAATGCGTGACTGGAAGCGGAAGGTTGTGGACACATTATCGGGCGGGCTGGCCGGACTGTTCCAGCAACGTGGCGTCCGGCGGATCCGTGGGCGGGCAAGATTCGAGAGTCCGGGCCGGGTGTCGCTGCAGGACGCTGATACCGATGAGATCCGGTTCGAGCATGCCATCATTGCGACCGGCTCCCGGCCCATCCCGCTGCCGGACACCGGGTTCAAGGACGGCGGCCGCATCATGAGCTCGGACGGGATGCTGGAGATGGCGGATATCCCGGGCAAGCTGCTGGTGGTCGGCGGTGGCTACGTGGGGCTGGAGCTGGGGATGGTGTACGCCTCGCTGGGCAGCGAGGTGACGCTGGTGGAGATGACCGACCAGCTGATGGCCAATGCGGATCGCGATCTCGTAGAGCCTCTGGAACAGGCGGCCAGGAACGCTTTCGCGACGATTCATCTCGACACCGCGGTCAAGGGCCTCGAGGAGATCGGGGACCGTGTCAAGGTCAGCTTCGAGGCCGAGGAGTTGTCATCGGAAACCTATGACCGCGTGCTGGTTGCGATCAGCCGAGAGCCCAATACCGACGATCTGGGGCTGTACGTCGTGGGTGTCGAGCTCAACGAAAACGGCTTCATTAAAGTGGACGCGCAGCGCCGAACCTCGGTGCCAAACATCTACGCCGTCGGCGACGTTACCGGCGGCATGCTTCTGGCGCATGAAGCCCTTTTCGAGGGCAAAGTGGCGGCGGAAGCCATTGCCGGGGAGGCCGCGGCGTTCGACGTGCGTGCGATCCCCGCAGTTGTCTACACCATTCCCCAGGTGGCCTGGTGTGGCCTGACCGAACAGCAGGCACGCGAGGAGAACCGTCAGGTCGAGGTGACCCGTTTTCCCTGGCACGCGTCCGGACGGGCTGTGTCGATGAGCGCCACAGAGGGCCTGACCAAACTCGTCCTGGAACCCGGCAGCGGGCGGTTGCTCGGCATGGGCGTCGTCGGCCGCGAGGCCGAGACGCTGATTGCGGAAGGGGTATTGGCGATCGAGATGGGCGCCGTGGCCCGCGATCTGGCCCTCTCGATCCATCCCCATCCCACCCTGTCTGAAACGGTCGGTGAGGCGGCAGAGCTTTTTCTCGGCAGCGCCATTCACTTCCATGGGTAAAACGGATGAGCGAACCGAAGAAACCGATCATCCTGATCACCGGCGCGGCTGGTCGCATCGGCAGCGCGCTGACGCGCAGCCTGCAATCGGAATACTTCGTGGTGGGCCTGGATCTCGTGCCCGCGAAGGAAGCGGATCTCAGCTACACCTTCGACCTGACTTCCGAGGAGTCGGTGCAGCTGGTGCTGGAGAAGATGGCCCAGGGACGCACGCGCAACATAGCGGCGGTGATCCACCTGGCGGCCTACTTCGACTTCAGCGGCGAGGACTCGCCGGCCTATCGGGCAGTCAATATCGATGGCACGCGGAACCTGCTCAAGGCCCTTCAGACCTTCGATGTCGAGCGGTTCATCTATTCGAGCACCATGCTGGTGCATGCGCCGACCGTGCCCGGTCGCAAGATCACCGAAGACAGCCCCCTCGGTCCGCGCTGGGTCTATCCGCAATACAAGGCCGAAACCGAAGCGGTGATCGAGAAGGATGCGGGTGGGATCCCCTATACCCTGCTGCGACTCGCCGGGTTGTACGACGACCAGACCTGCGTGCCGACACTGGCCCACCAGGTCGCGCGGATCTACGAACGCAATCTGCAGAGCCATCTCGGGACCGGTGACACCAGTGTCGGCCAGGCCTTCCTGCACAATGAGGACATGCTCGACGCCTTTGTGCGCACCGTCGACCGGCGCCAACAGCTTCCGCAACGCCACGCACTGCTGATCGGAGAGGACCGCACTGAGAGTTACGAGGCGTTGCAGAACCGGATCGGCGAATTGCTCCATGGTGCCGAGGACTGGCGCACGATCGTGGTGCCCCGGCCTCTGGCGAAGACCGGCGCGTGGCTGGAAGAAAAAGTCGCCCCGGTGATCCCGGAGGACTTCGAGAAGGGGCAAATGCCATTCATTCGGCCGTTCATGGTCGAACTCGCATCGGATCACTACGATCTCGATACCAGCCAGGCGGAGGAGCTGCTCGGCTGGCGACCACGGCACTACATCTACGAGGGCCTGGAGAAGATCACCGCCAGCCTGAAGGATGATCCCGCCGAGTGGTATGGCGCGAATGGCATCAATCCGCCGCAATGGATCGACGCGGCTGCCGGCCGCGGCCAGAATCCGGACAGGCTGCGCGAGCGGCATGAGAAGGCCTACGCCCGCGCTCACTACGACAACCTCTGGGCGCCCATGCTGAACGTCGGGGTCGGTGGCTGGCTGGTCACCTCGCCGGCGATCCTCGGCTATGGGTCCACTGCGATGGCGGTGAGCGATATCGTCGCCGGCCTCGCGCTGACGGCATTCGCCCTGTTGTCGTTGTCGGTCCACCAGCGCTGGGCGCGCTGGGCGAGCGCAGCGGTCGGTGTCTGGCTGCTTTTCGCGCCCCTGGTTTTCTGGGTACCCGGTTCGGCGGCCTACCTGAACGGCACGCTGGTGGGGATGCTGGTGATCGGGCTGGCCGTGGCCGTCCGGCCCGCGCCAGGCATTTCCCCGGTGGCGGCCACGACCGGGCCAACGGCTCCGCCCGGGTGGAACAACAACCCTTCGGACTGGTTTCAGCGCATTCCGATCATTGCGCTGGCTTTCGTGGGTTTTTTCCTGGCTCGCCACATGGCCGCTTACCAACTCGGTCACATCGACTTTGCCTGGGAACCGTTTTTCGCCGGCACGCGGCCCGGCCTGAACGGCACCGAGGACGTGATCACCTCGGAAGTGTCTGAAGCCTGGCCGATTTCGGATGCCGGCCTCGGCGCCATCGTCTACGCGCTGGAGATCCTGATCGGGCTGATTGGCGCGGCGAACCGCTGGCGAACCATGCCCTGGGTGGTCGCGGCCTTCGGCGTGCTGATCGTGCCCCTCGGCGTGGTGTCGATCACCTTCATCATTATCCAGCCGATCATCATTGGCACCTGGTGCACGCCCTGCCTGATTGCCGCCGCCGCCATGCTGTTGCAGATCGCGTATGCATCCAACGAGTTCGTCGCCACCGGCCAGTTCCTGTATCACCGCTACCTGCTGGGCAGACCCGTCCTCAAGATTTTCTTCGTGGGCGACACCGCGTCCGGCCGGGCCGGTGTGGGGCGCGACGACTTTGCGCAACCGCCGCTCGCGGTACTGAAGCGTTCATTCAGCACCGGTGTCGGTCTGCCCTGGAATCTGGCGCTGTGCATGCTGATCGGCCTTTGGTTGATGTTGACGCGCATCACGCTCGGGCACGATGGCGGCATGGCCAACTGGGATCATCTGATCGGGGCGATGGTGATCACCGTGGCCGGGATCGCGATGGCCGAGGTGGCGCGCCCGGTGCGCTTTCTGATCATCCCGCTGGCGCTCCCGTTATTCGTGACGCCATTCGTCTACGGTGCCGGCCCGGTGTCGATCCTCGCCAGCGCGGTCGCAGCCGCAGCCCTGATCGGGCTGTGCATCCGTCGTGGCCCGATACGCGGGCGTTACGGGGACTGGGATCGCTGGATCGTTTAATAAGATTTCCGCTCAGTGTAACCAGCCCCCTTGGCGACACGGGGTGCCGAGACCTCGCGTCCCGTCACAGGTCGTGAATGTTTCGCCGCCCGGGATGTCCAGATGGGTAGGGCCGACGCAAGGCGGCCGCCGAGCGCATCGTTCGCCTCGCAGTCATCCCGCGGATGTGGTCGATTTTGAGGATGAGAGAAAAACCCGGAGGGATCAATCGTGGCTGACAATGCCAGCGGACCCGAAAAGGACCCATCGCCACCACGCGTCCAGTGCAAGGAATGTCTAAAGGAGATTCCGCCGTCCGAGGCCGATCAACCCGAGGCGGAGGAGTATGCGCTCCATTTCTGCGGCCTCGAGTGCTTCCAGAAGTGGCATGAACGCGCGGATAAGGAAATCACGCCGGGCAAAGACAACAAGCAAAACGACAAATGAACGGTGATGCGCCAACCGATGATCACGAAAGCTCCACGGAAGCGCCACCCACAACCAGAATGGGCTGAGCCGGACGTCTAAAAAAGTGGTTCTTCGTCGTTTCACGTGGATTTGAGGATGGAGCCCGCGGGACTGCCGATCAGGTAGATCATGGTGATGAAGGTGTCCGCGGGGCCTGGGGTCAGGTCTCACATTCCAACACGGACCGCCCCGGATGGTTGGATTGTCAGACCTGACCCCTCCCAATCAATCAGTCGCCTTCGGCATCGTCCTCCCCGCCGCCCGGGGTAACGGTACGTGCCACCGCGCCGGCAGCCTTGCCGGTCGTCTTTACGGCTCCGGTGGTGGCGCTGACGGCAGCGCCACCGGTGGCACTGGCGACCTTCACCGCGGTGCAGCCACTGGCCAGCGGCAGGATCAGTGCGAGAAGGGGCAGCAGGCGTGCGTAAGCGTACGTCGGCATGGGGATTACCTATTAAATTTTGAGCAGGATACCAATGATCGGCCGCCGCCGGCCGCCCGATCGCGGCGAGGTAAAAAGCTTCGCATCCGGGGGTCCCCAGGAAAGGTCGATGGCAGTCAGGGATCGCACGGATTGTATCCCGACCGCACCGCCACCGCTGCTCTTCGGTGCTCGGACATCGGTCTCCTCGGTGCGGAACGGGTGTAATGTCCCCGGAAAAGGGGAAAGGTAACGCGATTGAGAAGCGGGTGCGCGGAATGCTTGGAGCAGGTCAGTCAGGGCCATTAGGCTTCGGCGAGTTGATTGCTGACGGAAGCGCGTGATGGACGTTACTGAGACGGGTCTGCGTCGATGTCCTCGTACGCATCGCGGGTAAACCGCCGGGTGCGGAGGACGAGAAAGGCCAGATCGCAGGCGCTGACGTTGCGGATTCGCTGCGACGCGCCCGGGGGTACGACAAGCTCGTCCCCCGCACTGCACAGGGACTTGACTAAATGGTACCAATAATGGAACCATTATTTGATGGCGACGATCAGGAAGATCATCGAACAGATGCGGACGGAACCGGCGAACGTTCGA
>SL_8KL_010_SEDDRAFT_10004279_pt1 | contig 11547 bp, 13 predicted proteins | sample SodLakKL_010_SED_4_FD_11160 | JGI IMG/M metagenome (IMG submission 11160) | reverse complement strand
CTTGGCGATTTCGATATTCGCCGAGAGGGCCTTGAAGGGTGAAGACTTAGAGATTTTCGGCGACGGGAAGCAGACGCGGGACTTCACCCACGTCGAAGACGTTATCGACGCTCAGAACCTCTGCCTGGAGGGGAGGGTCGGAGGTGGCGAAGCCTTCAATATCGGCAGCGGGGAGAGAGTCACCGTGGAAGAGTTGGCGGAGAAAATCATCGAACTGACGGATAGCGATTCGGAAGTCGTCCACACCGACCCGCGGAGAGGCGACGCGAGGCACACGTGGGCGGACGTCTCGAAGGCGGAAGAGGAGCTGAACTGGAGTCCGAGATACGGCCTCGAAGAGGGGCTGAAAAGCTTCATCGGATGGGTGGAGGGGGAAGGGTCGGGGTGAAATTTTTCACGGGCGGTTTTCGGAAAGCGTGGAGAGGTACGACGTTTCCGACCCGCTCGAAAAATATAGAGGGTCTACAGGTGCGAAACCGGGGGGTACTGAGGACCATTTCTTCGACCGGATAATCCATTAAGGGGTTATAGGTGAAGGTAGTTCACCACAGAGGGATCTCACCCAGGTAATACAGTCCATCGTCCTCGAACTTGAACTTGACGGGATGAACCTCGAGACCCTTTTCGCGAGCCCTTTCGAATGCGTCCGCAAATTCAGGATCCGTATCCCTGTTCGGTCTAAAAAATTCAGCGTCCGGCCTGAAAACCAAAATAATCAAACCCGCCGAATCTCCAACCTCTAAAACCTTTTCCAGTTCTTCGACGTGTCTCTTCCCCCTCTTCGTCGGAGAATCCGGGAACAGAGCGACACCTTCTCCGGCCAGTGTGCAACCCTTGACCTCAACCCAAACCTTATCACCGCCACGTTCCAGTAGAAAATCGATCCTGCTCTCGCCGAGCTCCTTCTCGGGGATTAACAAATCGATATTTTTATAGGGACTTATCCCGTCGTCCCGCAAAACGGTTTCTGCAATTTTTCTGTGATATCCGGAATTGACGAAAACCCAATCGTTACCTACCATTCCCGCGATCAAATCCCAATCCGTCCTCCTATCACCGTTTGACGCCCTCTTCAGAGCCACGGTATTTCCTTCGTAGAGTATCTCGTTCAACCTGCCGGGATCCCTGACATGGACCTCCTCTTTGCCAAACCCGTCCGGAAACTCTATATCGACGATTCCGAGAAATCTATTCACCCTCTCCACGAACCTCCCCGTCGCGTCCGTCTCTACATTTAAAATCAGTTTCTCCATCGGCCAAATCCACCTCTACAGTCAGATAATAATGCACACGTCTCTAAACCTTTACCCCGGAAAGCTTTCTAAAAAAACGCGAGGGGAATTATGCCGTTTCATCGTGAATAAGTTTCAACTGATCCGGTTTCCCTTTCCCCGTCCGATATAACTGAAAACCCCATCAGTTCAAGCTCCTCTAGTAAATATTCGGCGAGGTCGTTCGGTATGTCTTCTCGTGCCAAATCTAGATCTTCGGAAAACCTTTCTCCATTATAGACCTTCCAAATACANGTTCCACCCCGAAAGAGTAGATTGGGGTAATTGCGGTAAAGGAGTGCAAGGACATGGTCCTGGAGGTAATCCAGCCATATTTGTTCTATCAGTTTCAACCCTCGTTGGAATCCGTACCTTTTCAATTCTTCCGGAAGTAGCATCAGCCCAGAACCTCCTCCACTTTTCTCTTTACCCCTCGACCAGCTCTCGAAGCATAATCTTTTAGCTTTTTCTCGTCCGAGTCGGAAATAACTGCCTCCAATTCTCCCAGTGGAATCGCATCGAGGTATATTCCATCCACGATAGCTTTTTCCGCGAATTTTTTGAGAATTTCGGACCGACTGAACGGCGTCAGCGCCCCGCTTTTCCGGATTCAAAGGAAGGCGCTAGGCATCAGTAGGTCTCCACTTCGGTTCCATCAACCCTTTCGAAGTGTTCGGGATTTCTCGTTAGGATAGGTTGTTTCGCGTTTAGCGCAATAGCGGCTATCATGGCATCCTCCAAGTCTATCATTTTCCCCTTCTTCGTCAAGTCGGCGTTTATTTCTCCCGAGAGTTTCCCGTCTTCGATATTGAAATCTTCGGGCGTTAGCCCCTCCAACAAGTCTCGTATTTTCTCCAGTTCTTCCTCGGTTTGATTCGAGAGATGGGCGCCTTCCCACAGTTCCATCGCGGTAATTGGGTTTAGGATAGGGATTTCTTCATTCGAGTCGAACTTATCGATCCAGTCTTCGATGTCTTCTTCCCCCCTAAGAAGGTCGATAACAAAAGAGGTATCTAGAATCACTTCGTTAGGCCCCCGCTAACCGGTCGATTCTTCTTTCATGCCTATCCCGATGTTCTTCACGTTTTTCCCGGATGATTTTTTCCATCTTTTTCGCGGAATCTTTCGACAGAACCCCGTGAAAGTCCCTTAGCTTCACGCCGCTACATAGCCTTTTAACGAGGTCGCTGAAGCTTTCGTTCTATTTCTTCAGTGCCTTCAACCTATCGTACGCATCCTCCGAGAGCGATATAGTTTTCGTCGACATCGTTCCGTTTCTTGAAAATACACATACGTGTATTTATAGTTTTTCTTCCAAGAACCCACTTTTAACGCTTCAAATTTTCCATCAGTTATTTCCCTTTCTCATTCTCCTCCGCCCGGAGGAAGGGGCTTCCAGCCATAGGCGAGGGTTCCCGTATCGCTCGTCAACTCGCCGAAAAACTGTAGTCTCGTGAAAGTTATGGTTTCAGGAGTGGGGAACTACTCCAGGATTTCGAGCACGATATCTCCGCCCTCCTTCCGGTGGGCCGTGAATTGTCCCCTCCGATCTCGAAATTCCCCCGAAAAATGAGATTTCGGAATCCGGCAACCAATGGAGAAGAGGCTAGAAATCTAAGGGTTAGTTTTTATTTCGAAAAGTCACCGATATTTTTCCGCATGTTTAAAACTGTTATTCCGACCAGTTCTTCGTCATCGTAATGGTAGACGATGTCGCCTTCAATGATGCTGTCCTTTGCCTTGGGAGGCTTTCTGAAATTTAGGTACAATACATCGGCCTCTTCGTCGTAATCTTTCCAAATTTTTTCCTTCCCCGGGAAGAGGTCCTGTAGGCCCTTTACAAAGGAATAAATTTCTTTCTCACCCTTTATATTTGCCATGATTATCTCCCCTCAATTAACTTGTCTCCCTTCGAAGTCAAAAAAGCTGTTATTATGAACCTCTTTCTTTTCCTTTCTTATAAACCACTACACAGTGTTTATCTTGTTGAGCCGAGAAGACACCTTCCAAATCTTTGATTTGGTGGGTGATGAATCGGTTTGGTTGGTTCTGCAGACACTTTCAAGTTAGTTTTGTTGGCGTGATGTGCAGGTACGTTTATTTTCACTCTCCCCTCCCGGTAGAGGTTTAAAAGGAGGGGAGGGTTTTTTGTGATGATGAAAGTTCGAAAGACGATCAAGTGCAAGATTACTTGCCTTACGGAAAGGAAGAAGGAGGCTCTTGAGAAGGAGTACGAAAATCTTCAAAAACATCTTCAAAAAGAAGAAGACGTGGAGTTATACTCCGCCAATAAACAACAGGCGGATAGGTATTACGATGAAATCGAAGAAGGAAAGGAGTACCCCATTTCCGTTAGAAAGGATTTGATAGACGTTCGCAGAACCGATAACAGGATAGCGAAATATTGGCTGACAGTGAGGGTTGCTTCGGTATATGGAGGGATTAATGTTCCTCTAAAACCTCACAAGTCCATTCCAGTTGAGGGTGGTGGTGTGGAATATTGCGAGTCCAAGATATTGAAGAAAGATGGAGAGTTTTACTTTCACCTCACGCTCGTTAAGACCGTCAAGCCTAGAGAAGAATACTCCGGTCTCCTTGCCATAGACATCGGGCAGAAATATCTTGCGGTGTCGGTGGCATCGCATAGGGATAGGCCGAAATTCCAGGGCAGGGAGATTAGAGGTGTACGAAGGCACCACAGTTGGTTGAGGAAGAAGCTCGGGGAGAAGAAGCTTAAGAAGGAGATAGACAGACTGTCCGACAAAGAGTCTCGTAAAGTGGAGCAGAAGATTCATGAGATAACGAAAGAGCTTGTGGAAGAGGCTGATGAGCACGATGAGTTGATAGTCGTCGGAAATTTGAAAGGTTTGCGAGAAAGTAATGGAGATAAGGGGAAGACGATGAACAGGATGATCAGCAATTTTCCGCACTACAAGTTTGTCAGATATTTGGAGTATAAGGCTAACGAGAGGGGTATCGAGGTTGTCAGGATGAATGAGCACGGGACTAGCAAGGAGTGCAGCAGGTGTGGTGCCGAAGGAAACAGACCGAACCAAGGACTGTTCAAGTGTCCCCGATGTGGGTATGAGGTTAACGCCGATTTCAACGGAGCTAAAAACATTTTTGAAAGAACGAAGGTGGCGCTGGGTAACATTCCCAGCGCTGGGGCTGTGAGTGAGCCAGCCCTTAACCCTTCCGATATGGTTTCCACCTCTGGCTCGCCAAGTGGAGAGACCGAGAAGGGAAGCTCCTCCCTAACAAGCAAAGCGAGTTAGGTAGGAGTAGTTCACAGACAAGGCTTTGTATTTCGCCGGGCTTTTGGGGGTCCCAGCGACCTTTATTGGTATTACCGTTACTGCTGTCGGGAGCTCGCTTCCGGAACTCACAGTCGCTATATCGGCGGTTAGAAAAAATTTGGAAAGTTTGGCGATAGGAAACGTTATAGGGGCAAATATATCCAATATTTTTCTTATATTAGGGGTTTCTAGCATTATAAATCCTGTTTCAGTTCTCAGATCTACTCTGATTTTAACGTCTCCCTTTATGATATTGATAAGCGTAATATTGTTGATTTTTATAGAATCAAGTTGGGAGATAAGGAGAAAGGAGGGAATCGCTCTATTTTTCGCCTATACGATTTTTGTGTTCCTGGTTTTTTATATGTATTAAGACTGAGAAATTATTTTTTGGGTCTATAATCCTTGGAATGTTCTCTCTACAAGTGGCGTCTATGGAGACCTTCAAAAAGTAAGGGATTTTCTCTCGTCTAACTTTGAATTTTGGAAGATTCAAGAAAAGCTAAAATTGGTACTGGACGAGGCTGGCTGATAAATACTTATACTCTCATATGGGACTTTCTCGGCGAATTCTTTCAATTAACCTATATTTCTTAACAATATGTTTACTTTGTGTTTATTTATTTTTACAATTAGAAAGGATATTGGGCAATTCCTTTTATTCATGGAAGTTAGAAAATTTGGATGATAAGATGAAAAATCCGAAAAGGGTAACGGTGGCTCTCGATGAAGAGACTTCCGAGATTTTGGATGAGATAGTTTCCGAGAACGACGTATCCCGAAGTGAGGCAGTTAGAAGGGCGATAAAATTCTACGGAGGTAGCAAAGATATCAGAGAACGGGGTGACGATAGACTTTCAACGTACTTGGACATGCTGTCCAAAGGGGAACATGTTATACTGGACATCGATCGATGGTTGCTTTTATTGGAGCTTTTAGAATCTTCGGACCAGAAGGAGGAGTTCTGGGAGAAGTCCAAAAAAGTGGCCGATTCTCACGCGGATCAGTTAGACTCAAAGATAGATTCCTTCGAGGACCTTTTGACCAGGTTAGAAGTTTGCAACTTTTTCAGTCTAAATAAGATTTCCGATAAGGAATATACTCTGGTGGTAAATTCGAAGGAATCCAAGAAGTTCGTAAAGAGGATAGTGGAGGATTTTTCCGAAAGCATGGGATTTGATGTGGAGATAATGGAAGATATAGGGAAGCTCAGGACCAGAGTAAAGGACGACTGACTTCTCCCACCGCTAAAGCGAGTAGCCTTTCTGGCAAAACTTTGTAACCGATTTTACAAAAATTAAAATTATATCTTATAGATAGTGCTTTTTGTTAAAACTTCATAAAATATATTAACTTTTCTCAAATATCCTTTTTAAAAAGAACGGACATGTTAGCACCGTTGAAAAATGTCGAAAGTCCAGAAAAATTCATCCTACCTAAACGAAATGTCGACGACCGGGACGAAGACGAGAGCCCGGGACGTCAGCCCGACAAGTGGGATGTGTCCAATCTGTATTGAGGAGTGCCCGATAGTTTGTGAGATAGGGCTGTCCTCCTTTAGAGGTAGAGAGACACTCTATCCAGTTCCGGAGGAGTTCGGAACCAGCACCGCAGCTTCACTGAAGGACTATAGGCTCGACTGGTCGCATCTAAATATTTTGTCGAGATTGAGAGGTGCCGAGGGCGTGGAGGCCGACTCGGACAAGGCTTTGTTTCCGAAAGTGGACATATCTTCGGAGATGGGAGGTGTACCGTTGGAGGTTCCAATCGCGTGCGGGGCTTACGGGTCTACCGCGGTCGCCAAGGATAACTGGGACGAACTGGCAATAGGAACAGCCCTGTCGGGAAGTTTGCTCGTTATAGGGGAAAATGTCTGTAGAATGGATCCGAACGCGAAGTTTTCGAACGGTTCAATTGAATACTCAAAGGATATGGAATATAGAATCGAAAAATTTAGAGAATATTGGGACGGTGAGCATGGGGATGTGGCTGTTCAGACCAACGTAGAAGACGAAAGGTTAGACGTGGAAACCTATGTCATATCGGATCTCGGAGTAAACATAATCGAAAGAAAATGGGGTCAAGGGGCAAAGGCGATAGGTGGTGAAGTAAGGATAGACAGTTTAAAACGGGCAAAAAAATTGAAGGAAAGAGGGTACATCGTTCTTCCCGATCCGGAAGACCCCTCAATTCAGGAAGCTTACAGGGAGGGAAGTATAAAATCCTTTGAAAGGCACAGTAGGGTTGGAATGCCGAAGAGAGCGGGGTTTATCGAGGACGTCGAGCAGCTCAGGGAGAAGGGAGCGAAAAAAGTAACGCTTAAAACCGGAGCTTATCGCCCCTCCGATGTAGCTTGGACGATGAAGGTATCGTCCGAAGCAGAGGTCGATTACATAACATTTGACGGCGCAGGCGGCGGAACGGGGATGAGTCCAGTTCCTATGATGAACGAGATGAGCACGCCGACGGTGTATCTAGAAACACAAGTTCTTGAATGTGCCAAGATACTCGATGAGGAAGGTAAGTACGTTCCGGATATAAGCATCGCGGGAGGGTTCATACAGGAGACTCAAATTCTGAAGGCGATGGCCATGTCCAACTTCGGGGACGGTCCCTACATAAAATCGGTGACCATGGGTAGATCGCCGATTACAGCGGCATTTAAAGGTTCATACTTCGCCGATCTGGCGGAAGAGGGGAATCTACCTTCAAAATTTGAGGATAAATACGGAGGCAAAGTTGAGGACTTTTTCGTGACGATCTCCGAACTGAAGGATAGATATGGGGCGAAAACCGAGGAGATACCTCCCGGAGCTATCGCTGTGTACACCTACCTGTCCGACAGGTTGGGCACAGGATTGAAACAACTTCTCGCCGGGACCAGGAAATGGAGACTGGAACTCGCAGGTCGGGACGATTTAGCTAGTCTGACCGAGAGGGCCGCGAGGGTTACGGGCATATCCATGATGGACGAAGTTGAAGACGATGTTTACGGAAAAATACTCAGAGACTAGAATTATTAAAAGCGCAACCTTTTAGTTTTGGAAAGGTCGGCTTGTGAAATTGCCTAAGATGTGTTAATGTTTTTCAAGGAAATTTATCAGTTAAAATCTTCAGAAAAAAGTAGTGAAATGACCTCGGTAACATTTTACGGTGGAATTGGAACGATCGGCGGAAATGTAATTGTGGTGGAATCCGAAGGATCAACAATTCTGCTGGATTTCGGAAAGGATTTTACCGCCGAGAATGAGTTCTTCTCGGAATATCTAAGACCCAGGAAAGCTCACGGAATAGGGGACTTCTTGGAGCTTGGTTTCCTCCCTCCGCTTGAAGGGGTCTACAGGAGAGATTACTTACGACATTTAGGCGGGGACCCAGCCGAAAATCCCGAAATAGACGCCGTTTTCCTGACGCATGGACATGTTGACCATATCGGTTACGTACACTTTCTGAGATCCGATATCCCCGTCTACTGCACGCCTACGACGAGAGCCATCATGAAGGTTAGACAGGAGACGGGAAGCATGACCTTCAACGAATATTGCGAGAAGAAGAAATCTTTCTATTTGAGGAAAAAGTCGAGGAGCGATGAGCTAACGAGGCTGACGAAGAGAGACGGGAAGTACGAATCCGTTGATATAAACCCCGTGGAAGAGAGGAAGATCTACACAGTCGAGGACGGCGAAAGCGTGGATATAGGAGATTTGACTGTTTCATGTCATGGAGTCAATCATTCTCTTCCAGGTGCCTGCGGTTATCATGTAAAGACTCCGGACGCCAGGATAGTGTACACCGGAGATCTCCGTCTTCATGGATATCGTAGCGAAAATACGGAGAATTTCATCCACGAATCTAAGGATTTCGATCCGGATGTCCTTATCTGTGAGGGAACGAACGTAGGGGAGAAGGAGGTTACTTCGGAACGAGATGTAGAGGAAAAACTGAGCAGCTATCTGGGGGGAGAGGAGGATTCGGCCTTCATAAACTTCCCGAACTTCGATTTAGAGAGAATGGTTTCGGTCGTCGAAGCCGCAGAAGAGAACGGGAGGGACTTTATCTTAAGGTGTAAACAGGCGGCATTGCTGAGGGCACTCGAAGAGGAGGACCTACTTCCATTTGAGAAACTTTCCCCGAATAAAGACTCGATAAAGGTCATGATTCCAAAGAAGGGATGGGGGAGCATTATACATAGGTTTAGATCTCCGAGGGGAGAGTGGAAGAAATTGGACGAGATGGATATCTCACCGGATAACAAAGACAAACTCGTCGCTAGAGATTACGGGAAATGGGAGAGAGAATTCGTCTTTGAAGATGGAAACGTCACCGTGTATGATCTAAAGGAGAGGCTGGATGAGGTGTTGATCTACATGGACTATTACAAACTGAATGACCTGATAGATTTGAGCACCTCCGGGGGCTCCTTTTTTTGGTCAAAAACAGAGCCGTTCACCCCTGACATGAGGATAGATCAACGGAGAGTTCATAACTGGTTGAATCATTTCAATCTGGGTCTGGTAAAGGCTCATGCCTCGGGACATCTCTCCGAATGGGAGCTTGAGGATATGGTTAAAATGGTGGATCCGGAGGTCGTTCTACCGGTTCATACCGAGGAACCTCAATGGTTCAAGAGTTTCGAGGTTGATTTACCAAGTATAAGGTACGGGAAGAAAATAAAAATCAGTTGATCCCCGAAGTATTTTTTGTTACGGCCGTAACAAAAAGATATTCAAATAAAATCAAGATTTAATAGCCTAATAAGATGTCATTATTAGATTTTGAATCATTTCGATTCCGTGGCTAGTTTTCTCAAAGATGGGATCATTTATCTAATGGGAAATTTTTGTGGTATTGTATGGTTTCAAAGTGATCTCTTCGGCACGAAGCAATGGCTGAGGGGAGGTTGGGATTCGAGTGGAAACAATATATTGGGGCGAGCTAGTGGATCTTTTAGAGCAAAGAGTTAGGGAAAGTATGTCGATGAAAGTTAACGATCATGGAAAAGAGATGATTTTCGAAGAAAGTAGAGAAACTAAATTAGTTTTTCCGCAGGAGTTAAAGACGCTTATTAGGTTTATTGATAGTTTTGAGTTTATAGGTTGGTTTAGTCCTGATGGATCAGATATTTTAGAAAAGTCGTCGTGTATAAACATTTTCGTTTTGAGAAAGGGTTAATATCAGTTCTAATTTTTTACCGGCTCATAAATTTATGATTTCCAAATCAGCTTTGATCTTGTAAGAATTTTTTATGATAAATTTATGAACGGATTGAGGTGGGTTTTTATGGCAGTTTGTTTTTTCGTTTGTCTGCGAGTTTCGATAAAGCTATATATCGGTACCGATACTTTATAAGTTAGTCAATTTTTCTATTTCTTAGGGGATAGAGTTGGAAAATCTTGAATTAAAGGGCTATCTGAAACCCGTCATACTTAAAATTCTGAGCGAGGAGGACGGAAAAACCGGGAGCGAGCTGGCTGAATATATAGGGGAAAAAATAGGTTCTAAACCTTCCTACGGTTCCGTATATCCTATCCTGAAGGATATGAATGAAAAAGGACTTTTAGATTCTTTTAAGGACGGGAAGGAAAAAAGGTATTCTTTGCTTGAAAAGGGAGAAATTTTTGTCGAAGAAATGGAGCACAGAAAGACGGAGTACACTGAAAAAGCTATTAACCTTCTAAAAACTTTTAAGACAATATTTGAGGACAGAGAGGTAGACCTTTTGATCGAAAGTATTGAAAGAAAATGTGATGAAGAAGCGATTCCGATACCTGAAATTTTACAAATTCATCATCTCCTTATAACTCGTGAATCCGTCGATCAAAATAGGAAAGAAGTGAGGGGTAGGCTAAGGGAGACACTGGAAGATCTCAAAAAAATATTGGGGGGTGATGGTACTGATTGAGGCTCGGAAGGAAGTACAATCGGAGTTAGGGGACTACGTTTTAGAATTGGAAAATGTCCGTAAGGTTTACGGGACCAAAGTTAAGGTTGAGGCTCTGAATGGGGTAAGTCTAAAAATACCACGGGGAGATTTCGTGTCCATTATGGGTCCCAGCGGAAGCGGGAAATCTACGCTTATGCATATAATTGGTTGTCTTCTCAGACCTACTGAAGGCGAGGTGAGAATTGACGGTGTCAAGATATCTACACTTTCGGAATCCGAACTGGCGGAGATAAGAGGTCGGAAGGTAGGGTTCGTCTTTCAACAATTTAATCTACTTCCGAGGTTGACCGCTCTAAAAAATGTCGCCTTGCCGTTGAGCTTCCAGAATTTTGATAGGGATAGGAGAAAGGAGAGGGCGAGGGAGTTACTGAGAGAAGTTGGCTTGACGGATAGAGCTGATCATTATCCCAACGAATTAAGTGGAGGTCAAAAACAGAGAGTTGCCATTGCTCGTGCCCTGGCCTCGGATCCATCTATAATCCTGGCCGACGAACCGACGGGGAACCTTGACACCGAAACAGGGGATGAGATTATGAATATCTTCAAAAATCTGAACGATAAAGGCAGGACTATAGTGATGGTAACGCACGAGATACATATTTCGGAATGGGCGAAACGGAAAGTTTTCCTCAAAGATGGAAATATTGTCGACCTTCAAGAGGATTCGAGTCATAAAATTACGGGTGATATTTTTGCCGGATAAGAAAACTCGGTACATTATCATATTCGCATTTTTGACCTTCGCGATCTTTTTTTCCTTTCCACGGGCAGCGTCCGCCGGTAGCGACGGCTCGGTCTTTTTTGAGGTCGATATTATAGACTGGGACGAGGAGGTGATCGAGGGTCAGGATCTCGAGGTAAACGCCGAAATTCATAATGTTGGTGAAAATGAAGGCGTACAGGATGTAGAACTTTTGGACATTTACGGCGACGTCGCAGATTTTAATGAAGTTACGCTCGACAACGGGGAAAGTGAGAATATCGTTTTGGTTTGGGAAACCGAATCGGGCGACGCTGGGACTGGAGATATCAGTGT
>SL_8KL_010_SEDDRAFT_10004278_pt1 | contig 11548 bp, 7 predicted proteins | sample SodLakKL_010_SED_4_FD_11160 | JGI IMG/M metagenome (IMG submission 11160) | reverse complement strand
ACCCACCATAATTATTTTGAATCATGGTGGGTCTTTTCTTTATTAAATTTGGTTATTGATTTATATTTTGTTCACTGAATTTATCATCTTGCAGTATTTGCAAAGCTTTTTGAAAACCTTCGTCTTTATCCATACTAATCTGTATAGAAGCGCTAATATCCCATAAGTTACGTGCTATAAGAGCTTTTAATCGATTTTTAAGGAAATCATCGACTTCATCTTCCTTAGCTTCAATTTCATGGGTTTCTGCATATGTTTCAAGTTTGCTTAATATACCTTCATCTATTTTGAATTCATTTTTAAATTTTTCAAATTCAGGATAATTATCCAATAAATCGTCCCTATTATCATTTGAGTATTCAAAACTGAATGTATTAAGAATTCCCTTTTGAAGCAATTCGGAAAAATAGTCTGAGACTCTATCAGCAGTGTCAATAGGTATATAATAATCAGGCATTATTCCGCCACCCCCATAAACTGTTCTTCCTTTTGCTGTTTCGTACTTCAGTGAATCGGGAAAAGTTATATTCTCGGGGCTTATCAATTCACCACTTTCAAGTCTTTGAGAAAGTTCTTTGTAATACTCTTCAGCGCCTTCATCATATGGTTTTTGGATACTTCTGCCTGAAGGAGTATAGTATTGTGCGGTTGTTAGTCTTATTGCCGAACCATCCGGAAGATCAAAAGGCCTTTGTACTAGTCCTTTACCAAAAGTACGTCTTCCTACTATAAATCCTCTATCCCAATCCTGAACTGCCCCTGCCAGGATTTCACTGGCGGAAGCACTGCCTTCATTTACCATTACAACCAGGTCACCATCTTTAAAACTGCCTTCTGATGAAGAGTCAAAATCCCGTCGTGGAGTTGCACGGCCATCAACGTAAGTTATTAGCTTGTCTTGATCGAAAAACTGATCGGTCAATTTTATGGCTACATCCAGGTATCCACCCGAATTATAGTTTAAGTCAAGTATTAAATCTTGCATACCTTCTTCACGCAGGTTATCTAAAGCCTCTTCAAACTCGTCCATAGTTGTTCGTGAGAAGCGGTTTAGCTTTATGTAACCAATTTCAGGGGTAGCCATAAATGCAGCATCAAGACTGTTTATTGGTATTTCGTCACGTGTAATGGTGAATTCAAGTATATCATCTCTACCCTGTCTGATAACTCCAACATCTACTTCTGAACCTTTTTCTCCGCGTAACTTATCTTGTACGTACCTATTGTTAATTTCACTACCCGTGGACTCTTCTCCATCAATTTTAACAATGCGATCACCGGACATGATTCCAACCTTTTCAGACGGTCCACCAGAAATAGGCGATACAACGACGATAGTATCCCTGATAATATCAAATTGCACCCCTATACCCTCAAAACGGCCCTCTAAAGGTTCTTCTGCTTTTTCCAACTCTTCCCTTGAGTAATATACCGAATGAGGATCAAGCTCCTTAAGTATCCCGCGAATAGCATGTTCAACCAACTCTTCTTCATCAACATCTTCAATATAGCCAATATCAATATATTGCAAAGCCCTTATTATTTTTTGATGGTGCTCTTCTAAACCATTACTATCTTGCGCTATAGTATGTGTTTGGAATGAGGTTAATAAAAAACCTAATATTAGAAACCATTTTAAAAAACCTATGTTATACTTCATTTGTCTGAATTTTTATGTATTATAAATTGTAAAAAATACTCTGCGCTGGCGACTATTAAATATAGCAGAATCAACATACAAATTTAGCCTTTTTTAACTGTATTAACAGGATTTACATGATAAAAATTATTAAATAACACAAAAACAATTCCAAAAACAATTTGTAAATTTGTTTTATTAAAGATTTTAATATAAAATAACAACATTTTGAGCCCCGATAAACAATATTTGGATAGCAATATTAAGGAAGAAAAAAACTCATTTTTTAAGAGCTTATCGTACGGATTATATTTTGTTGCGATTTTATGGTTTGTAAAGTTAATAGAGCTGATATTTAGTATAGAGCTCACTTTTCTGGGAGTTTACCCTCAATCATTTAAAGGATTGCCTGGCATTTTCTTTTCGCCATTAATACATGGTGATTTTTCTCATTTGTTTTCCAATAGTTTCCCTTTATTAGTATTAGTACCCCTTTTGTTTTATTTTTATAAAGACATAGGATTTCGTGTTTTTTTATTAACATGGTTGATAGGTAATATTTGGTTGTGGATAATTGGGAGGGATTCATATCATATTGGGGCCAGTGGTATAATATACGGTTTGGCTGCATTTTTATTTATTAGTGGGATTATTCGCCGCCATCCACGTTTGATGGCTTTATCATTATTGGTAGCTTTTTTGTATGGTGGTATGGTATGGGGGATTTTGCCCTTACAGGAAGGGGTATCATGGGAAGGTCACCTTATGGGAATGCTTGCCGGAGTAATGTTAGCTGTGTTTTATAAAGATGAAGGGCCACAACGAAAAATATATGAATGGGAACTGGAAGAAGAAGAGGAAGAAGAGACTTTTGATGGTAAAACCTTGGCCGAGTGGGATGAATATTTTGATCAAAAGGCTAAAAAGTGATATGAGTTAAATATTTTGACGCTCCATTTCTCGCTTCATGTCTTTTTTCTTAATATCCTGGCGCTTATCATACATCTTTTTTCCTTTTGCAAGCGCTATTTCAAGCTTTGCCAATCCTTTTTCGTTTATAAATAAAAGGGTAGGTATAATAGTAAGACCTTTTTCGGCTACTTTGCTTTTAAGTTTTTTCAATTCACGGGCTGTAAGTAAAATTTTGCGGTCACGCTTGGGCTCATGATTATTATAGGTGCCATGGCTGTATTCCGAAATATGCATATTTCTTACAAAAAGCTCATTTTCTTCAAAAACACAGTATGCTTCTTTAATGCTTGCTTTGCCGTTACGAATAGACTTGATTTCCGTACCTGTAAGTACTATTCCGGCAACAAAACTTTCTAATAAATGAAATTCAAAAGAAGCTTTTTTGTTTTTAATTCTAATTGTATTTGACATAATAACTAAACTTTTTGTAAGAGTACAAAAGTAATAAAAACTATAAATTGAATTTTTTGAGGTGATAAATCGCAATGTTTATATTGTTAATTTAGATGATATTATTTAGAATTTTTATACAATAAATTATAAACATATACGATGTAAAAGGTACAAATTTAAATTTTCATTGAATTTAATTGATTTTTTGTGAAAATAAAATCAATGATGTATTGAATTATTTATTTTTCTAAACAAATAATTTTGATGATAAAAAAATCTAATTTAGTTAAAACGATGTTATTTTTCTTGACAAAACAATAAAAAAAATTACTTTTGCAAAAAAATTAAACTTTTATTCATATGTATTGGACGCTTGAATTGGCTTCTAAATTAGAAGATGCTCCTTGGCCGGCAACCAAAGAGGAGCTTATTGATTATGCACTTAGGTCAGGTGCACCCATGGAAGTCATTGAAAATCTTCAGGAAATTGAGGATGAGGGTGAAGTTTATGAAAGCATAGAAGATATATGGCCCGATTATCCGTCTAAAGATGATTTCTTTTTTCACGAAGATGAATATTAGAGTTTTAAAAGAATAATTAATAAATAATCAATAAGAGCCGGCTTTGCCGGCTTTTTTAATATAAAATAATACAAACAGAAAACAACTGAAATTAAATTGTCAAATAAATACAAAATTTTAATTGATAAGTATCTAAAAATAAGAGTATAAATATCAAAATGTATTTTTAGAATATAACTTTATCATTTTTTGGTTTATTTAAGTTAAATTTGTGTTGAAATAAAACCCTTACTTATTAGTTTTTCTTATAGATTACATATTGGTTTAATACATAAATAATAATTAAGAAAATTATTGAATAAAAATATATTATGCTAAAATTATTAAAACACTTTTTTGGAAATAAGGCAGAAGGGGATTTTCGTGAAATACTTCCGTTATATGAAAAAATACATGAGGTTTACGAAGATATAAAAAACCTTGACAATGATCAACTTCGTGCCAAAACTACTGAGCTTAAAAAAACTATTAAGGATCATATAAAGGTAGAGGAAGATTCAATCCACGATCTAAGAAATATGGTTGAGGACAATTATGATATGGATATTGATGAAAAGAGGAAGGTATATGATCAGATAGATGAGCTTGAGAAAGTTATTACCAAAAAAACGGAAGAGGTCCTTGAAAAGATCTTACCTGAGGCATTTGCTGTAATTAAGGATACTGCTCGCAGGTTTAAGGAAAATGAAGAAGTAGTGGTTACTGCTACGGATTTTGATCGGAATCTTGCTGCAGAACGTAACAATATTCAGGTTAAAGGTGATAAAGCGATATATAAAAATCAGTGGATGGCGGGTGGTAATATGATCACCTGGGATATGGTGCATTATGATGTTCAGCTTATAGGTGGAATACACCTTCATAAAGGTAAAATTGCTGAAATGGCCACAGGTGAAGGAAAGACTATAGCAGCCACATTACCGATATATCTTAATGCGCTTCCGGGCAAAGGTGTACATATTGTCACAGTAAATGATTACCTGGCTAAACGCGACTCTGAGTGGATGGGAATGCTTTTTGAGTTCCATGGCTTGAATGTAGATTGTATTGATAAGCATAAACCAAGTTCTGAAGAAAGAAGAAAAGCATACCGTGCAGATGTTACCTATGGAACAAATAATGAGTTCGGCTTTGATTATTTGCGTGATAATATGGTGCGCAGCCCCGACGAGTTAGTTCAGCGCCCACATAATTACGTAATTGTTGATGAGGTGGATTCGGTTTTGATTGATGATGCACGTACTCCATTGATAATTTCGGGGCCTACACCTCAAGGTGAAAATCATGAGTTCTATGAGATGAAACCCAAGGTTGAAAAGCTTGTAAATGCTCAAAGAAATCTTGTGAATGACCTTATAATAGAGGCACGTCGTTTGTTATTGCCAAAGGAAGGAGAACCTGATGAAAAAAAAGGTGGAGAACTGCTGCTGCGCTGTCACAGGGGTTTACCTAATAACAAAGCGCTTTTAAAGTTATTAGCTGAACCTGGCATGAAAACTGTCCTGCAAAAAACAGAAAACTTATATATGCAGGAGCAGGGTAAACATATGCATCTTATCGACGATGAGTTGTATTTTGTTATTGAAGAAAAGAATAATGTAATTGAGTTGACTGATAAAGGTATTGATCTTATTACCGGCGAGACTGATGACCCGGAATTTTTTGTAATGCCTGATATTGGTTCAGAAATGGCTGAGCTGGAAAAATCAAATATGGATCAGCAGGAAAAACTTGAAAAGAGAAATAAGCTTCTTAATGATTTTTCCGTAAAGTCATCAAGAATACATACCATAAACCAATTGCTAAAAGCTTATACTTTGTTTGAAAAAGATACTGAATATGTTATCATGGATAACAAAGTAAAAATTGTTGATGAACAGACAGGTCGTGTTCTTGAGGGTAGGCGTTATTCTGACGGTTTGCATCAGGCAATTGAGGCAAAAGAGAATGTTAAAGTTGAGGCGGCAACACAAACTTATGCTACAATCACTTTACAGAATTATTTTCGTATGTATGAAAAACTTGCCGGTATGACTGGTACTGCCGAAACAGAAGCCGGTGAGTTCTGGAATATTTATAAATTGGACGTTGTTGTTATTCCTACCAATAAGCCCGTAATACGTTTTGATAAAGAGGATATGGTTTATAAAACCAAGCGGGAAAAATACAACGCTGTTATTGAAGAGATATCTGATTTGATTAGTAAAGGCAGGCCTGTATTGGTAGGAACCACCTCAGTTGAAATATCTGAAGCTCTTAGCAGGATGCTTAAGCGGCAAAGAATTCAACATAATATTCTTAACGCCAAGCATCACCAAAGAGAAGCCCAAATAATAGCAGAGGCGGGTATTGCAGGTAATGTTACAATTGCTACTAATATGGCAGGACGTGGTACGGATATTAAGTTAGGTGAGGGTGTTCGTGAGGCAGGTGGCTTAGCAATAGTTGGTACTGAAAGACATGAATCAAGAAGAGTTGACCGTCAGCTCCGTGGTCGTGCCGGCAGACAAGGTGATCCGGGTTCTTCACAATTTTTCGTTTCATTGGAAGATGACCTGATGCGAGTTTTTGGCTCTGACAGAATATCCAAGATAATGGATAGAATGGGTATACAGGAAGGTGAGGTTATTCAACATTCAATGATAACCAAGTCTATTGAAAGAGCCCAGAAAAAAGTGGAAGAAAATAACTTTGGTGTCAGGAAAAAATTGCTTGAGTATGATGACGTTATGAATGCTCAAAGGGAGGTTATTTATACCAAGCGCCGTAATGCATTATTTGGTGAAAGACTTGCAGTAGACTTGGCAAATATGATGTATGATGTTTGTGAACAACTTGTTGGGGAATACCGGGAAGCTGTTGATTACGAAGGCTTAAAGTACGAAATGATCAGTACATTCGGTTTTGAACCACCTTTTGATGGTGACCAACTCATAGAAAACAAACTCGACGATCTTACTCAGCAATTATATGATATTGCTATCCAGGAATATAGAAATAAAGGAGAATTAATTGCCCAAATGGCATTTCCCGTTGTAAAGCAAGTTTATGAGAAAGCTGGTGATAAATATCAAAATATAGCTGTACCTGTTACTGATGGAGTGAAATCCCTTAATGTTTTAGCAAACCTCCAAAAATCTTATGAAAGCGAAGGACAGGAAGTTGTAATTTCAGTAGAAAAAGGAATCACTCTTTCTATTATTGATAATTCATGGAAAGAGCACCTTAGGGAAATGGACGATCTTAAACAATCTGTGCAACAAGCAGTTTATGAACAAAAAGACCCATTGTTAATATATAAATTTGAGTCTTTTAAGCTGTTTGAACAGATGTTGCTTAAAGTTAATAAGGAAGTTATCTCATTTCTAGTAAAAGCCAGGCTACCTATTAAAGACCCCAGGCAGCTTACTACCGTTGAAGATGAACAAAAAACTGATATGGATAAGCTGAAAGCAGGCAGAACTGATCCTGCATTGGGCGCCGGAGGCGGCCGGAAAAAAACTGAACCTGTTAGGGTTGAAAAGAAAACAGGACGAAATGAACCCTGCCCATGTGGAAGTGGAAAAAAATACAAGCATTGCCACGGAAGTAGTTAATTTATAAGAATTTTTACTAAGTGAAAATAAAGCAACAATTACGGTATTTTATAAGACTGAAGATACTTTGATTGATAAATAGCATCATAAATGGCTTGTTGAATTTCTGTTCTGATATTCATTTCTATCAGCTTTCTGTTTGATGAATCCGGATAAACCCTGTTTGACAAAAATACATACACCAGGTTTTCTTCAGGGTCAGCCCATGCATAAGTTCCTGTAAACCCGGTATGTCCAAAACTCTCGGGAGAAGCGCTAGGGCAAGTCGGAAATTCGTTTTGCTCAAGACTTGGTTTATCAAATCCTATTCCTCGACGGTTTTGATTTTCCGGGTATTGTATTTTGGTAAATTCATGGATTATTTCTTCACTAATATATTGTTTCCCACCATAAAAGCCATTTTGTAAAAACATTTGCATCATAATAGCCACATCCATAGCATTGGAAAATAAACCGGCATGTCCTGAAACACCCCCAAGAATTGCCGCTCCCGGATCATTAACATGACCATGAAGAACCTGGTTTCTGAAAAGTGTATCCTTTTCAGATGGAATAATACGTGTACTATCGATTTTTCCCAGGGGATTAAATGTCATAGTATGCAATCCCATCGGTTTATAAAAGTTTTTCTTAACATATTCATCAAGAGGCATACCACTTAACTCTTTAACAATTTCAGCCAGAAGATAAAAACCTAAATCGCTGTACCTATAATTTTTTTGATCCGAAAGTGGTTCTTTAATAATTTTATTAAAAACCGAATCACTATAATTTTTGTGAATATAAAGCTCTTTAGCTACCTGAACATTGTACTCGTTACAAAATTTATCGCTGTATATTGATGGATTGAGTTTTCCATTATCATCAATGGTTTCTAGATGAAAAGGTATCCAGGATCTTAATCTTCCCTGATGGGTCATTACATCCCTCAGGCTTATATCTGATACATTTGAATTTTTTAACCATGGCAGATAATCTCCTAAAGTTTTGTCTATTTCTATTAACCCATCATCTTTTAAATGCATAATTGCGGAAGTAGTGGCAGTTATTTTTGTTAAAGAAGCTAAATCATATATGTCAGAATTTTTAACTTTTCTGTTTTCTTCATAAGTATGTGTTCCGTATGATTTGTTTACTATAACATTTCCATCTTTTATAACTACTACTTGTGCCCCTGGGTATGCTTCAGCAGAAATTCCTTTTTTAACAATCGAATCAATATCATTTCCAATATCCGGAGATATCCCGGCTTCCCCTGGAGAAATACTCCTGATTCTAAAATTTTCCGGTGTTTCAATGCCGGTTCCTGCAGGAAAATAAGGAGTTATACTTACCGGTAATTTACCTTTGGCAGGTAATCCGCCAAAAACTACATGGGCTGAACTTTCTTCATAAACTTCTTCATCCTGGTATGAAATAATTATTGATTCTATTTCTTCAAGATTATCTTTATCAAAATAATTTAATATATAAGGATTGCCAAGTAAATTAAGGATTACATTATTCTTTTTGGAAATTTTTTCGATCATATTTTTTATTTTATCCGTCATGCCATAATCAGCAACTGCAAACCTTGAGTTGTCGTGTAAAGAAACAATAACCAGGTTGTATTCCTTTAAATCTTCAAGAATAGCTTTTGGATCAGTTTTCTCTAAGTCCCTGGAAACAGAAAAAATATCCATAGGATAATACTTTGATAAAGTATTTTGAAAATGGTTATTATCCCTTTCCTTTTTCTTTTCATTTTCATTTTCATTTTCTTTTCCCTCGATTGATAATGATGCTATATTAAGGGTATCAAGATTTTTAAGGGGTATAAGGTCGTTTGAGTTTTTTATTAGAGTTATTGCATTTTCAACTAGCTTTTTATTTATCAGTTTGGCTTTATTTGTATTAAGGTCATTATATAAATTATGCTCCTCAATTGGGTTAAAATTGTTAACTCCTGCCATTTCCTTATAAAAGAGCACTTTTCTGCATTTGTTATTAATATATTGCTCAGATATTTCTCCGTTTTCAACTGCGTTTTTTATAGCTTTAATAGCAGCAGGAACATCTTCGGGTAAAAGTAAAATATCGTTTCCGGCTTTTAAAGCTTTTAATTCAAGTTCTCCGGGTTCAAAATAATCACTTACACCTTTCATATCAAGGGCATCGGTTATTATAAGGCCTTCAAACCCTAAATCATTTTGAAGTAAATCAGTAACAACATTTTTTGATAGGGTGGAAGCAAGGTCCTCTGTTGGATCGTATGTTGGTATATGCAAATGAGCGGTCATTACAGATTTTAAGCCCTTATCAAAAAGTTGTTTAAAAGGGTAAAGGTGTAATGAATCTATCAGGGCATGATCATGCTCTATTATAGGCAAAGTATAATGAGAATCATCATGTGTGTCGCCGTGTCCGGGAAAATGTTTTGCATTTGCTATGATTCCCCAGTCCTGTAGTCCCCTCATATAAGCAAGGCTTTTTCTTGTTACGTTATAACGGCACTCTCCAAATGAACGAAAGTTTATTACAGGGTTTAGTGGATTACTGTTTACATCTACAACCGGTGCAAAATTAATATTTACCCCAATTCTTCTAAGCTGGCGTGCTATTTCCATACCCATTTCATATATGTATCTTTCATCTTGAATAGCCCCAAGTGTCATTTGATAGGGAAACGCTGTTGTGCTGTCTAAACGCATATCTAAGCCCCATTCGGCATCCATTGCAATTAGAAGTGGAGTAGGGGCGTTTTTCTGGAAGGTATTGGTCATTTGCACCTGGTGATCAGGAGTGCCACTAAAAAATGCAACACCACCAATATTGTATTCTTCTATAAGGTTTACAATACTGTCATAAGGAGTTTGTTCTTTCTCAATAAGTAATTGCAGCATCAAAAAATCAGTCATAGGCTTCACTTCTACCGGCTCTTCATCAGTGTGAACGCGTATCATCATTAACTGACCAATACGTTCTTCTAATGATAAAGAATTAAAAACAGAATCAACCCAGGGGGTGGAATATCTGTCATACAACTCATATTTACCCGTTTCTTTATGTTCATGAGATGCTGTTAAGTGTAAAGTATTTCCCGGTAAATATGCTATTAATAAACAGAAAAGTGAAATAAATAACCTGATTGACATAGCACAAAACCCTATTTTAAATTGATATTTATTATTTGAAATTAAACCTGAAATTTAATTGCAAAGATAATATAATCCATGATATTTTAGGTTTGATAGGGTATTAAGATTGAAAAAATATAATCAAAAAATTAAATAAACATATATAATTATATATTATGTACAAAATAATTCATGCTTTTATTTTTTTAATTTTGTAAATTTCAACCCCGTGGGTTTACTTGCAAATCATTGTTAACCAATTTAATAACCATATTTCAGCTTTGAGCTTTTAACTGTTAATCAATTTAATAACCCTAAATTATACAAATGAAAGACAATTTAAATGATGTTTGCCCTCTTTGCAAAAGCAGTACTTCCATATTTAAAGAATACAAAAAGAAAGTGTTTTATAGATGCACCAATTGCTTTGCTATTTTTCTTGGAAGAAGTGCAATTCCCGATCAGAATAAAGAAAAAGAAAGATATCTGCAACATAATAATGATGTAAATGACCCAAGGTATCAAAAGTTTGTTGAACCTATAGTAACAGCTGTATTAGAAGATTTTACAGTTGAAGATCATGGTCTTGACTTTGGTGCAGGTACAGGGCCGGTTATTTCAAAATTACTGAAAGATCATAATTATCAAATTGAGCAATATGACCCATTTTTTCATTATAACCCCGATTTACTACAAAGAAAGTATAACTATATTGTTTGCTGCGAAGTTATTGAGCACTTTCATTACCCCAAGAAAGAATTCGAGCTACTAAAAAGTTTATTATTACCTGAAGGCATATTATATTGCATGACAGAAATATATAATAAAGACCTCGAATTTGACAAATGGTATTATAAAAATGACCCTACTCATGTTTTCCTTTATCATGATAAGACCCTGGAGTGGATTAAAGAGGCTTTAGGTTTTTCAAAACTTACAATTGATGGGAGGCTTGTGAAGTTTTTTGTATAATTTGAATTGTTAAAGCGATTATTTATAGAAGGACCTGTTGGAAAATCCAAAATCCAAAATCCCAAATCCAAAATAAATCCAAAATCCCAAATCCAAAATAAATCCAAAATCCCAAATCTAAAATCCAAAATAAATCCCAAATCCCAAGCTCTATACCTCAAACCCAAATGACTAATGACCAATGACTAAAATCAAATCCAAAATCCAAAACCCCAAATCCAAAATAAATCCAAAATCCCAAGCTCCAAACCTCAAACCCAAATGACCAATGACCAATG
>SL_8KL_010_SEDDRAFT_10004277_pt1 | contig 11549 bp, 12 predicted proteins | sample SodLakKL_010_SED_4_FD_11160 | JGI IMG/M metagenome (IMG submission 11160) | reverse complement strand
GGTACGCGTCCGAGCCGGACTCGGTAGACGACCAGTAGCCGTAGGAGTCGCCGGCCTCCGATCCTTCCGATCCGTCGTCGGGCCGCTCATGGAAGAACTTGTAGAGCTGCTCGGGAATATCCGACTCGGCGCTCGAGTTTGAGCCGACATCGTTCTCCCAGCCTTTCTGGATCTCCCAGAAGTAGTCGGCCTCTTCAGAGTCGTCCCGCGTGTCGCTCTCGCCGGTGCCGTCGCCCTCGTGGTTATCGGTGCTCTTCTGAGCCCAGATGTACCAGTCAGACTGACCGCCCACCCCCTCCTCGCGCATCTGCCGGAGCGCGTGCCAGGCGGGCCAGTCGGACCATGAGTCGGTGCCGTCGTGGACGCGGGAGGCGATGAGGGCGAGCACGACTTCCGAGTTGAATAGCCCGTCTTTCCCGCTCGGGAACTCGCTCTTCCAGTCGTCGTTGCCCGGGTCGCCGTCGCTGCTCCACTTCTCGTTCAGGTCTGCGAGCCGCGGGACCACGGCGCCCTCGTCGTAGCCGTCATGGTCGTCGCCGATCTCGTCGAGGTGATCCGCGACCTCGACATCGTCAGCGGACCAATTCACCTGGCCGTCGCCGCCCTCGTCGAGGTTGCCGTCACTGTCAGCGCCGCGCTGCCAAGAGTCGCCGTCAGCGCCCGAAAGGATGAAGGCGTAGGATCGGCCCCGAATGTCGGCCTTGCCGCCTTCGCGGAAGCTGATGTGATAGCCGCCAGGGGCTGGATCGCCGGGCTCGGTGTTCTCCGGGTCATAGAACTGATCCTCGGTCACGACACCAACACTGTCCGGCTCGGACCAGCCGTACGCCTCGCCCTTAACGCGCACCTCGATGGTGTACGACAGCTCGCCCTCTTCGAGGATGCCGGACGGCACGACGTACTCGGCAGCACCCTCGCCGGTCTTCTCCTGGTGGACCTGCTCGCCGTCGCCGTCGTAGATCGTGACCTCGGTGTCGACGTGGGTATCCTCGCCCTCGGCGCCGAAGCTGATCTCGATGACCGGCTGCTCAAGGACCTCGTCGCCATCCTCGGGGGATGTGATCGACACGGTCGCCTTACCAGTCTGGAACGGCTGCCAGGGGCCGCGGTCACTCCACCCCAGGTCTTCGCCCTCCTGCTCGGCGGCGACCTCCAGGTCTTCGTACTGAGGCAAGTCTTCAGTGACGGTGTGCGCCGTCAGGTCCTCGGTCACGCGGCCGGACTCGTAGATGAGCTCCTGGTCGGATGCGCGCCGGACATAGAAGCGCGAGGCGATGTGGGTATCGCCGTCCGGGTGGTTCGCCACCGAAAACGCATCCGTCTCGATCGTGGGCCGGATGGCGACGCCCGTCTCGTCCTCACTAGGGGAGCTGATCGATGGCGCCTCGACGTAGCTGTCAGCCGTGTGGAGGCTCACCGTCTCGCTCATCTCAGAGCGGGTGCCGTCGGTGAGCACGTCCTGGATGCGAAGGTGCAGCTGAGTGTCGATCGGCAGCATCACCTCGATGCTGTCCGCGTCCTCGCTCCACTCGTGATCCGGATCGTCCCAGTCGCCGCCGTCGTAGATCGCGATGACGCGCCGATAGTCGCGCTCGTCGACGGAATAGAGGATGGCCAGCTCGCTGCCCTCGATGGTGACCGACGGTACGACCTCCTCGTCCCCGTCTGCAGGAGACAGGATCTCAGGGCGGCGCACCCTCGGCGCCGAAGCGTTGGCGAGCGCTTCAGCGACCGTGTCCCCATCGACCTCTGAGTCGTTCGGGATCTCGCTTGCCTGGGTCGTGATGTCCGCCTTTTCGGCCACCATCTTCCAGGTCGAGGCGGCTCCGGGCTCGTCGCCGGGGTCCGCTCCCTCCGGGGCTACATACGTCGATCCCTGGTGCTTGACCACGGCCATCAGACCGTAGCTCCGGTCATCTTCCCACTCACCAGCGTGGTGCATGCCGGCCGAAGCGAGCGCCCACTCGTCCGCATCGCGCCGGGGCTCGACGCCCTGGATGCCGTCCTCGTTGGCGATGAACAGGCTCCCCTGGTGCGGAACCAGGTCGAGGCGGTTGTACGTCGCCTCCGGATCGTACTCCGAGCGCGGGTTGAGCACGGCGCTCGCGCCGCTGTCGCTGTCGATGTACAGGCTGACCAGCGCCCGCACGTCGCCACCGTCGGCGTGAGCCTCCACGCGATCCCCGGGGCCGAGGTTGACCACCGGGCCGCGGTAGTCTTCCCCGGTATCGAGCGTGACCTCCCGGAAGCGATCGCGGCCGCCATCCTCGGCGCGGTACAGCTCCAGGGTCACAGCGGCCGTGTCGCCATCGTTGTACAGGTGCAGCGTGTGGACGCTGCCCTCCTTGTCGACCGGGGCTTGCGCGATGGCCTGGCGCTCACTGGTTAGGGTGGTAATCGCGTTGCGGAACATGGGCTAGCTGCTCCCGAAGATGATGGACATGGCTGTGGCGTGGGCGCGGCTGTCGCGGATCTCTCGATGGACCGCGCGCATGCTGCCGGCGGTCAGGCGGAGCTCTACCGGCGCCAGCTCTTCATGGCTGCGCCGCTCGCCCTCGATGCCGCGCTCGACATAGAGCGCGTTGCCGTCGACCTGATTGACCCGCACCACCTCGTGGTCGTGCTCGACAATGCCTGCGTGCCCGTACTCGCGGCGGAAGATGGTGGCGCGGAACCACTCATCGCCCGATGGGGCGGGGAATGTGTGCCCCTCACGCAGCTCGATCACGGTGTCATCGGGGCCGATGCTGGCCGCGAGTTCGCCGCTTGCGTTGTTGGCGTAGATCTCCATCGGGCTACCTCACGGCGATAAAGAACTGGTCCTGGCGCACCCGCCCCTCTCGTGAGCGCATGACCGTGGTCACCTGGTAGCGCTTGCCGGCCCGGCCGCCGCGCACCCAGATCTTCACGCGCTTGCGCTCGTAATCGGGGGTGACGCTTACGATGTCCAGGTCGTCGTCATCGTCGTCGGGGTCAGCGGTGACGTCCGGCTTTTGCGCTTCGGACAGGCCGTCGCTGTCGGGCAGCCACTTGCTGTAGTCGATGTCGAAGTCCCACTCGTCGGCGGGGTGCATGGTGTAGGTGCCAAGTACGGCCATCAGCGCGCCCTCACTGTCATGACACGGTCCTCTCGGTTGACGACCATCACGCGATCCTGCTCTGACACCGTCATCCGCCGGTGCTCCGGGGCCGGGTCCGTCAAGTTGAGCAGCGCCTCGGCTGAGGCTCCCGCACAGGCCTGCATACCGATCTCTGGGTAGAGCATTCGCAGCCCCCGAGCGCGCATGTCAGAGACGGCTGCGCCCTTGACTGGCCCTGGCGTGCGAACCCTCCACGGCCGGGCGTCGACCTCTGCCTTTACGTCGAGCGTCCGGCGTACCCCCTTGTAGAAGCCACTCGTGCTCTCAATCTCGGCGCGCCCGTCGAAGTAGGCGAAGCCTCCGCGGTCGAAGCGGGGGTTGGCGTCGATCTCGGCCGTGACTGCCGGCTCGGCGTGAGTTGGGCGGTAGACGATGGCCCGGGCCTGCGCCTCGGCCGCCGGGTACATGGTCTCGACCAGGGCGCCCCGCCCGGGCAGAGGCTTGGGCCGGAACTCCGCGATCACGTCGGCGTGGGCCCGGCCGCCATGGAGCTTCTCGGCCTTGGCGGCCATGGTGCTGGCCGCATCGCCCTCGGCGTAGGCGGTGTACACCCCGTTGACGCCCGTCTCGGCGGACATGTGCGCGCCGCCGTCGACGTATACGAACCCGCCGGCGTGGATCCGGCTCGTTTCCTCCATCCACGCCTTAGCCACCGCCTCTACGTGGCCGAGCTCGAAGCGCTGGTCGCGCGGGTCGAACTCGGCCGCGGCGTCCAGGGCCACCTCAGCGTAGGTGTACCGGAGGCCGGTGGCCGTCAGCGCTGACCGGGCCTCGAAGTCAGCGAAGACGGTGTGCCGGGTGGCGCTGGCCTCGACCGATGCCTCGGCCCGCCCATCCGCAGCCGCGGACCGATCCACCCAGGCCGAGGCGGTGACCGTGGACTTCGCCAAGCCATCGGCGAAAGCGAGATCATACGGCCAGGGCGGGTCCATCCGGGCCCAGACGAGGGCCTCGGTGTGCCCGACGCGATCAACCCACGCGGCGGAAGGGGCAGTCGAGGTGACCGTGGCCTCGGCGCCGCCGGAGCGATCCACCCAGGCGGCGACGGACACGCTCGCCGAGACGGCCAGGGCGGCCGACGCCGACCACACACGCAGCCGCCGCGGCGAGGTGCCCAGCGCCGCTGAGTTGATTGCTTGCCGGTTGAGCATGGATCAGAGGGTCAGTCGAGGCGGATGATGACGGCGTTTTCCGCGAAGGAGATGACGTCACCCTCCTCGAGGGTCTTTGGCGTGGTCAGCGCCTCGTGGTAGAGCAGGTTGCCGCCGCTCGATGCGTCGTAGACGCCGACGTGCGTGATGGTGATGGTGTAATGGCCATCGTCGAAATCTCCGGAGTAGTCATCCTCCGACTCGTTCGGCTCCTGGACATCGTCGAAGGTGATCGCGCTGGAGTTGTAGGTCCGAGTGCGCCCCTCGTCATCAACGCTGGGCGAGGTCCATGAGCCGGTCGCCTTGCGGCTGTACCACGGGTCTTTGACCTCGTTGTCGATAACGTTCTCGTCGGTCGGATCGCCAACGAACAGCGCCAGGTGAAGATCCTCGACGTCGGGCGCCGAGAAGCTGGTCCCGCGCAGAGTCGCGTTGATCATCTGCGCCTCGAGGTAGTCGCTCATTGCTCCCATGGGTGGAACCTCCTAGACAAAGCGACGTGGACGGACATGGGTCGGGGCCGTGGAATGGCCGCGCCCCTGGGAAATACGCTCCTCGCGAACGTAGTTGAGGTAGAGCTCCCGCTGACGCTGTGCCATATCCGGGTGAGCCCATTCGGTGCGGGTCTGGTTGAGAAGGCGATACAAGGCGTAGGCGACAATCGCTTCCTTGTAGTCGCTGTGCAGCAACGCCGGAAGCCTTTGAGCGGTGCGCGTCGGCTGCAGCGCGCCGAAAACTGAGACGCTTTCGCCCTTGGGGTCCGCGCCCAGGTCGAGGCGCCTGCGGTCCCACTTGAACTGGACGCTCTCCCCTTTGATGCTGACGTCCGTCAGCGCCACGATCTCCGCATCGCTGACCATCAGGAAGAAGTCGAACCCCAGCTCGTAGCGCAGCTTGCCGGGCTCAGAGGCAAACGCGTCGATCTCCTCGCGCCAGGCCATCGTGTCCCGGCAGAAGCGGATCGCTGCATCACGCACGGCTTGCTCGACCTGCCCGTCCGGGCACCCAGGAACCTCGGGCAGGATGTCGGGGAAGAAGTCCTCCGGATCGACCATCAGTCATCCGCCTCCGCCGCGCCTGGGTTGCCAACACGGTGCAGCTGGGACCTCGGATCCCGATGCCGACGGCTCTCGACCTTTCCGGTGACAAGCTGCAGGAATCGCGAGTAGAACTCCTGGGCGTGCCTCGATGAGTACGCGCCGACGTCCTTCGACAGGGCCATCGCAACGACGTACTCGTGGATCGCGGGCTCGAAGTGATCGCCGAGCGAGAGTTCGTCGTCTTCGCCTGTCACGGGCTCCGGCGTTTCCACGTAGGTGATCTCGACATGCCCCTCGCCGGTATTCGGCGGGTCACAGAACCAGATCCGCGGCTGATCTTCCGTCCACATCCAGTGGCGAACTTCGTCCGACTCACGGTCTGCGCTCGACCAGTTCGGCATGTGCCGGTCGAGGACATGCTGGTCGACGCGCCGCACCGCCCGCCCCGCCGTCTGTCCGTCAGTGCCCATATTCCGGACCACCTGGGTCAGGGAGATGCTCTGGATCTTCTGGTTCCGGACCACCGAGATGCCCGGGACCTTCTGGACGACGCCACGACTCAGCTGGATCACTTCGGTGCGGGGGTTTGCGCTCGGGTCAAGTACCACCGCTGCCCTCTGTGCGGAACTGATCAGATCAATCAGTTCCCGGTCGGTCCACCGGCGCTCACTGTCGGACTCGGAGACGTCCAGCAAGGTGGCCCGGGCCCGCGTGATGACGTCTCCGGCCTTCATTTACCCTCTCCGGACTCCAGCTCTCGCACCTGATCGGCCAACTGATCGCGCGACCGGCGCTTATCCAGGTCGACGCCGTGCTTCTGGTGCGCGTACTCGGCGAGCTCGTCCTTGGTCATGGAGTCGATGGCGGGGGCGTCTTTCTCGCCCTCCGGCGGAGCAGAGACGCTGCCGTGCTGGGGTTTGTCGATATGCACCAACTCCATATCCGCCCGGGTGGCCAGCTGCTCTGCATACGGGAACACGCGGTCCGTGCCCTTCTTCCGGAGGGCCCGGAGGGCCTTGTGCTGCTCAGCCATTGTTTACTCCTTGGGAGTGGCCCTGGGGCCGAAGCCCCAGGGCGCCGCCGGTTACTTGGCCACGGCGTAGAAGTGACCAATCGCCTCGGGGTTGGTGGCCTTGAAACCGAAGACGTTCAGGCCACGAACGAACTCGCCGAAGTACTGCTCCGACTTGATTCGCTCCGTCTTGGCGATCTGGCTCGCGTAGGTCAGGCCAGCGGTGTGGCCAAACACGCAGTTGAACGCCTTGGAGCCGTCTTCGTCGGAGGTGGCGAGGTTGTTGCTGCTATAGACCGTGAACCGATCGATCTGGCCGATCCGGCCGTTGCGCATGATCGACGTGCCGTCACCGGCAAGGGACGCATCCCGCAGGTCCGACTTCTTGATCTTCCCTGCGATTTTCGGCGGGAGAACCAGCCAGCGCCCCTGCTGCGGGACCGACTGCTCGTCGAGCACGGTGCCCATGTCGACGATGTAGTCGAGGACGTTGTCCTTATCGACCTCAACCGGGGAACCAGCCTCGCCGAGATTGATTCCGCCCGACTTCTTGCCCGCATCGGCGCCGGCGTTCTTGTCGTCGGCGTCGCCGTAGACCTCGCCGAGGATCTCCGAGTCGATGCTGATCTGCATCTGCTCGGTGGCGTCGTCCGTGAACTCGTCCATGAGCTCGATATCGCTCTGGACCTCGTCCACGTTGTCGACCAAGACATTGAAGTAATCGCCTCGGTCGATGGTCAGCTCGACGTGGTTGCCCTCGGGCACCTCCGGGTCGAGCTTCTCGCCGCGCTTGTACTTCTTGATGGTGATATCCGGGCGCATCCGGATCATCACCTTGCTGCCTTGGTCGGTGATCTCCCCTTCCCAGTCGGTGTTGGCGATCTCGCCGAACACGGTGGTCTCGTAGAACTTCGTGTTGATCTTCGAGGACCAGATCTCGGGGATGAAGTTACCCTGATAGTCGGGGTGCCCACTAGCTCGATCCACCATGGGTGCTGCCTCCTTTGATGGTTACCGCCCGCAAGCACCCCGACACGGCTGCTGTGTCATAGCTTTATCCGTGGAGTGCCTGCAGGATCTCTCGCTCTTTCGCTTTTGCTTCGTCCTCTTTTCCGCGCCACTTGCCCCGGCGGATTTCTTCCTGCAGAGCGGTGTAGTCCTCCACCGTGTAGCGAGGACGCGACGATGCCGGCTCCGGGTTGCGTGACTTGCCCGGAGCGACCTGGGACTGAAGCTCCTCTTGCCGCGATTGCTGCTGCTGGCGACGGGCACCGTCGACCTGCTCGACGAATGCGTTGAATACCTCGGCTACGCGCGCGGCGTCCAGGCTCTGGTGGGCGCTGTCCAGGAGCTGTTGGCGAGTCTGCCCGGTCAGCCGGTCGACCTCGCCGAGCCACTGCAGCCAGTCCTGGCGCCGGTTGATCGTCTCCCACTGCGGGCAGAGGGCAGACAGGTCCCGCCAGAATCGCTGCTGATCGTTCTCCTGTAGGCGCTGCTCCAAGCGCTGGACGTCCTCTTGGACCCTGCTAGAGCTATCCTCCTGGGCCGGGCCGATCTCCTGCTTGGCGACCAGCTTCACGGCCTCGAGGAAGTCCTCACCAAAGTCCTGTCGGATCCTCTCCAGGCGTTCATCCGAGATGCCCGAATCGTCCCCCTTTCTTTCCTGGCTGGCCTTCTCGTTGCGGGCCTGCTCCAGCTGCTCACGAAGACGATCGCGCTCCTCGGTAGCCTCGCGAAGCTCCCGCTGCAGGCGGGGCACCTCGCTGTTGTACTTGCCGCGGAGCGTGTCGTGCGCCTGTCGCAGCCGGTCGTACTCAGCCTGCAGGTCGCTGCTGCCAGCGGTGCCAGCGGTGTCACCATCGCCCCAGGGCTGCCCCTCGAGCTCGGTGGCCGCGTCGGCTTGGGGTTGATCCTGTTGCGCTACACCTTCGTCGCCGGTCTCGCCGGCGGCCTCGTCGCTCTCGGGGGCCGTAGCGGTATCGTCGCCGGTGTCCCCGTTGTCGTCGCCGCGGAGCCCTGCCATCAGCTCCTCGGCCTTCCGGTCCTGCTCGCGTACAGGCTTCGGCTTGCGTGCCATGCGGCCCTCCTGGGTGTCGCATGTGGATGTCGTCCTGCCGGACACGAAAAAGCCGCCCGGAGGCGGCTACACGGAATCGCTGACGGCCCGTTCGGGTGTCGTCAGCGCTGCCCCCGCTTGAGTGATTCGCGGGCGCTTTGCGTGTGCTCGATGAGCTCGTCGAGGGCCTGCGCCGCCCCTTGGGTCTGGCGCAGCTCCGCCTCGTCGCGCTCTTGGATAGCCGCGTTGACCTGGCGCTGCCGGCTGTCCTGCAGCCACCCGATCACGCGGTCGAAATCTGGGTTGCCGTCGAGCCGGGCCAAGGCCTGCAGGACCTCTCGCCCCGGGCGATCCATGCGCCTCATCCGCGCATCTCCCCGGCCGGGGCACCGTCGAGCTCGGCCTCGCGCGGCGCCGGCTGCTGCTGTGCCTGCTGCTGTGCCTGCTGTTGCTGCTCCTGCTGGATGCGCTGCTCCAGGGTCTCCTGGTCCGGCACTACGTCCTCGCTCGGCACGTCGAGGTCTTGGGCGATCCGGGCCAGCAGTGCGCGCCGACCTTCCAGGCCGACGATCTGCGAGTCCATCGGGTTCGCCGTCTGCTGCAGGAACTCAAGCCTTCGCATCTGCAGCTGCTCCTTTGCCACTAGGGCCATGGCGCCGCGAGCCACCACCTGGGCGTCGCCCTTGTTATCCGGGTTCGGGTGGTAGCGCATGACCCAGTAGAAGTAGCGCCGGACCGTCGGCACGATGATGCCTTGGTCAATGTGACTGACTACGTTCTTGATCGCTTTCGACGCAGCGTTCATCAGCATCGAGAGACCACTGGCCGTGCGTCCGCCGCCGCCCACGTCGCTTGAGCCGTAGGTGTAGGCCGGGATTCCGCTGTGCTCGTCGGCGATCTTCGAGTATTTGTCGTAGACGGCCATTAGCGCGTCCGTCATGGGGTTGGGCTGAAAGAAGTGCAGCGGCACCTGCTTCCCGCCCTGGCCACCCGACGGGAACTGCATCTGCCAGATCTTCCACGGGTAGACCTGCGTCACGTCCTCACCCGGCGGCAGCGAGTCACATCGATGGCCACCTGGGGGCCGGATGCGATGCCCATATTGTTTACCATCGCCCGAGCTGCTGCGTTGCAGATATCCTGGCAGTCCGAGATCAGATCCGGTACGCCGCGGCCCCAGAAGCTGCCCGGGATCGGCTCGAAGCTCGCCTTGCTGTAGGGCTTGCGGCCGAGCGGGTCCGGGTTGATCTGGATCTTGATCACATGCCTGCCGATGAGCCATGCGCAGACGGAGACGTCGCGGTCCGGGTCGCCCACCTCACTTTCCGGCATGCCCCAGTCGATGAGCTTGCTTCCGGGAACCTCGCCCCAGTACTCCAGAGCGTCGATCCAGTCCTCGTTGAGCGTGGCGGTGTCGTCGTCGTTAGCCCGCGCCTCGGCGTCGTCCAGGGTCTGCGTCAGCCACTCGGTCAGGCCGCCGTCCCGGTGCTCGCGTAGCGCTTCCCGGATGGCATCCTCGTCGTAGCCGGGCACACCGATCAGCCCGTACAGATCCGAGCGCGTCAGCCGATGGCGCTGAATGATGTAGCCGTCGTCGACACCCTCGGCGCCGGGGGCCGGGTAGATATCGAACGGAGACACGCGCTCGACGGTCGGGATGAGGTCGGCGTACACCTCGGCTTCTCCCGTCTCGCCCCAAACCAAGCGCTCCTGCTGCCGGACGACCGGCCCTTTGAGAATCGCGGCCGGAAAGTCGACCAGGTCGGAGATGACGGCGTCGAACTCCCGCGACCAGCCGCCCTCATCCAGAAGGCCCTCGATGGTCTCGGCCATGCGCTCGGCGCGCTTCTCGGCCTTCTGGCGCAGGTCTTCGCGGACCTCTTCGCGTGCCTGCTGCAGGACCTGGTCGAACATTTCCGGCGTGACCTGCTGCCCGGTGCCGAGCATGAACTCCTCGGCCTCGCGCTGGATCTCCCCGAGCACGCGCTGTTCGATCTCGGGCGGCAGATCGGGCTCGCTGGTCGGCTGCAGATCCCACGGGCGGTCCCCGGCAGGCATGAGCACGTCGCGGATCCACGACTTCGCCGCCCGGCACTTCACGGCAGTCAGCATCATGTAGATCTCGCTGCCGCCCTGCTGCCGGATCGCGGCGAGCTTGTCCGGGTCGTACTCCCCGTTGCGCTGGCGCAGGTTGGAGAGCATGCGCCGCTCGGCCCGCTGCTTTGCGCGGTGCGCGCGCTGCCACGCGTGGCGGATGTGGCCGACCAGCTGGCTTTCGATCGCCTGCTGCCGGCTCTGCGCCTCCGCCTCGCTGCGGCGCTGCTGCTCAATGTCCTCGTTGCTGAGGACGACTACCAGTCCGCGTCCGCTGCTAGGCATGGGTCACACCGTAAGTGGGGAGGATGATGCGACTGCTGCGCTGCTCCGCCGCGCGCTTGCGCTCGAGGTCGATCATCAGGTGGTCCATCATCTCGTCGATGTAGCGCTTGCTCGTCGAGTTGATGTCGTAGTCGATGTCGAGCCGGTATTCATCCGCGGTGACCAGCCGGAAGCGGACGATGCCGTTGCGCTTGCGCGAATAGAGCACGGCCACGCCCAGGTCGTCGCGATACCCCCAGAGATTGCTGGTCAGCTCGCGAGACGCCAGGCGCGACAGCGTCTTGCCTACCGCCTCGATGATCTCACCCACCGCTTCGACGCTCATTAGGTCCACCCCTTGCTGCCGACCCGACGCACGGGGCGCGCGGTGCGCCCGCCGGTCAGGCCGGTCTGGATCGCTTCGTCGACCATGGTCGTCACCAGCGCCTCGGCCGCATCCGGCGACGCATGTCCACGCCGCTTGATCATGTCTTTTGACTCGATCTGCAGGCGCAGCTTGTTGTCGTAGCCGTATTGCGGCGCGAGCAGGTCATGCTCTAGCTCGTCCGAGTCGGCTAGGTCGCACTCGCCTTGGATCCACTCTCGGGTGCGCCACCAAGCCTGGGCCCGGAGGTTCACGAACTGCCTCGGGTCCGACGCCTGGGCTGCGAACTGCACATCCACTACAGGGATGCCGATCTCTCGCAGCCGATCCACCACGCCAGCGCCGACGCCGGTGCCGTCGACCGTGACCACGTCGGCATTCCACTCCCGGTATTGCTCGGCGACGTG
>SL_8KL_010_SEDDRAFT_10004276_pt1 | contig 11550 bp, 10 predicted proteins | sample SodLakKL_010_SED_4_FD_11160 | JGI IMG/M metagenome (IMG submission 11160) | reverse complement strand
GCAGTAATTTTCACATATATTAGAAAAAACCCTTGATTAAGACACAAAATGTGTTAAAATATATAATTAGTAGAACTTGTCATAAGCCTGACGAGAAGGGGCAAACCTTCCGAAAGGAAGAGGACGCAAAACCATGGGTCTTTAGCCTGAACGAGGTATGACTGCCAGGTTGCCGAAACAGGTGATTTTTATTTGTGATTAAAACTGCCCGGCGACCGGGTAAAGGAATTTTACCGGCACAAAACCTGCCTTTCTAGATTGCGAGGTGTTTTTCGATGCAAAACGATGATCCGGGTAAAGATCTCGATTTCAAAGCGATGCCGATATTTAAGAATAAACGGTTCATGATCATCGCCGGATCAATACTGCTCCTGGCTGTGGCCGGCGGCTTTCTAAGCATTATCATTACCGGTGATCGCGCCACAGACGGATCTGCTGCCACCGAAGCCGGTGACGATGAAACTGCTTTAAATGACTTCGCAGCAGCCGAAGAAGCAGAAGTGCTTCCCCAGCAGCGGCGCGAAGACGAAGAAGAAGACCGCGGCGATGATGATCAAGCCTGGACCATGTTTGATCCCTCGATTGATCCCTTTACCGACCCGATGCGTTTAACCGGAACCGCGACCGGCGGCCGCAGCGGAACCATGGCCATTATCGAGTCGAGCGGCACTTCCTATATTGTTGCTGAAAACGATTACGTCGATGACTTGTGGGCGGTTCGCGAGGTATGGGCCGACAGGGTCATCTTACGGGCGCACGACAAGGAAGTGACCCTCTACCTGGATCAACCGCCGGTGACCAGGTCTCTTGACCCCGATGACGGAGACGACCAGGGGGAGGATGAATAAATGAGAAGGAAACGCAAAAAAACTGTATCCTACAGCATCGACCGGCGCTTACTTTTCGGCGCTGTAATTTTCCTGGTCCTCGGTTTTGCCACCGTAAACTGCAATATCATGCCGGGCGGATACTTGGCAGGTGATCACGCCGTGACCGCGGCGCTTAAAGACGATGCGGCCGAAACTGACCTGGAAAGCGCTGAACCGCAAACAGGGCCGCAGGCAGAAGCAGGTGAAACAGAGACCCTTGATGATAAAATGTGGGCCGATGCTCCCGGTGTACCGGGCGAACCGCGGCCGCGCCCGACCAATGACACCCCGGATTATATTTCTCTTGATGTCCGTGACGCCGACTTGCGTGATGTTTTTTCCCTGATTGCCTATAAACTCGACGCAAATATTATTTATCTTGAAGAACCGACCACGATAACCATCAAAACTTCCGAACTTTCACCGATTACCACCCTCCAGACAGTATTACAGAAGGAAGGGCTCGATTATTTGACCGTCGGCCGCAACTATATCGTCGGCGAACGCGGCCGCTTATATGAAGACTTTGCCAACCGGATGTACTTAAGCCGCTTTAATCTCTTCTATGTCTCCCCCGAGGTGATGGAGGGATTTATTAGCGAATTAAACGTCCCGGTGGAAAGCCTGACCGTCGGTCCGAACCAGCAGTCCCTGTGGATGCAGGGCACACCGATGGCCCTGGGCAAGGCCCGGGAAGTGATCAACTCTTTGGATGTGATCGAAAATGCCGCTTTTGCTGAAGGCGGAAGCCGGCATATCCGCATGCCGGTATCCATCGCCACCGGAAATATGGCACAAGACGAGTTGCATAAACTGATCGATTTTCTAAGCATCTTGCTTGACGGTTTTCGGGACGAAAGAACCGATCTCGGCTGGGGCACCTGGGATCACCCCGGACCGGTTCCCCGCATCCATATGGATTGGAGCAGCCCGGTAATCAAGCCGCATGATATCAAGATGAAGATCACCCCCGATCTTGACCCCAATCCTGGCAGTTACCTTCATTACCTGGTCGCGGAAGGAACACCGGACAATATCGATCTGGTCAACCAGATGATCGAAGAAATAAGAGGTACTCCCGGTTCGCCCCTGCATTTTGAAGGCGACCCGGATATACCGGAAGTGCCGGTTTTCCCCGATCCAAACGATAATAATGATAATGACATTAATGATAACGATAATGATATTGATAATAATGATAATAATAATGAGGTCGACAACCAGGGGCAGGGGGGCGAAACCGGGAGGTCTTCGAACCCCACCCGGGCCTACCATGTCAGCTTAAACGCCGTTCCAACCGCAGGCGGCAGTTTAAGCGGCGGCGGCTCTTACCTCTCGGGCGCAAGTGTGAGTGTGACTGCCGTTCCGAACGAAGGCTATAAATTTATCCGCTGGATTGAAAACGGCGCGGAGCTAAGCACCAGCCGGTCTTATACATTTACCATCTATGATAACCGTAACCTGGAAGCCGTATTTTCAAAAACGGCGGCAAACGAGGAAACTGGCAAGAACGAGAAAGACGAGGCAGAAGAAAACGATTCTTTTGCCGCTGGAGAAGATAATTAATGCGCAGTGAAGAGGTTCAAAAATGAGTAAAGGCAATCCTTACCCGCTAAATATGGATCAAATGTTGACCATGGCGGTAGAAAAGAAGGCATCTGATGTCCATATAGTACCCATGGAACCGCCGATATTTCGCATCAATCGCGATATGGTCAAGCTTGATTACCCGGATTTAACGCCGGATAATGTAAAAGAACTGCTGGTTCAGATGGTCAAACCGCACCAGATCGAGAATTTTAAAAAAGATTTGGAACTTGATTTTTCTTACGCCATACCGGATGTGGCCCGCTTTCGGGGCAATGCCATGTTTCAACGGGGCACGGTTGCCGTGGCCATGCGGATTGTACCCTTTGAAATTCCTGAACTGGATAAACTTGGAGTCTTACCCGGGGTAAGAGAGCTGTGTTCCCTGCCCCGCGGGTTGGTATTGGTCACCGGTCCCACCGGCAGCGGTAAATCGACCACCCTGGCGGCGATGATCGATATCATCAACTCGGAACGCGAACTAAATATCGTTACCGTCGAAGATCCGATTGAATTTTTGCATTCGCACAAGAAATCGTCGGTGAAACAGCGTGAGGTCGGTTTCGATACCCGTACTTTTGCCGAAGCCCTGCGCCACGTCCTGCGTCACGACCCGGATGTGATCCTGATCGGGGAGATGCGCGACCTGGACAGTATCAGTATTGCCCTGACTGCGGCAGAAACCGGGCACCTTGTTTTTTCGACCCTGCATACCCAGACAGCGCCCTTAACCATCAACCGCATTGTCGATGTGTTCGCCGAACACCAGCGCGACCAGATTCGCCAGCAGTTAACCGGCTCCTTGCAGGCAGTGCTTTCCCAGCAGTTGATTCCTAACATCCAGGGCGACGGCCGGGTCATGGCCATGGAATATTTAAAGGCGAACAACGCCGTGCGGTCCATGATCCGCGAGGGAAAAGAGCATCAGCTTTATTCGGTCATGCAGGCCAGCAGCGCCACCGGGATGAAAACGATGGATCAATCCCTGGTCGAGCTAAGTGTCGCGGGAAAGATATCCCGCGCTGAAGCCCTTGGTAAGTGCATCGATCTAAAAGAGGTGGAAAGATTACTGCAGAGGCAGAGTTTTACAAGCGTTTAAAAAAAGGACCGGACAGGGAGTGTAGTATTTATGGGTTCTTTTTATTACGAAGCAATTAATAGAACCGGCGAGACCACGAAAGGCAAGCTTGAAGCAGACAACGAATCCGCCGCCGCTGAACGCCTGAGCGGTATGGATTTGATGGTCATGGACATAAAAGAGATCAAGCAGTCTTCGTTCAGTAGCTTGCTGCAGTCGGGCGGTAAAGTAAAGCTGGGTGATTTGAGCCTTTTCAGCCGCCAGCTGGCGGCAATGATCAGCTCGGGCATCCCGCTCACCCGGGCCCTTTTTACCCTGAGCAAGCAGGTGTCCAATCAAACTTTAAGCAAGGCTTTAACGGCAGTCGCCCAAAATGTTGAAGGCGGGGCCAGTTTAAGTGAAGCGTTAAAAGATTATCCGAAGATTTTTTCCAACCTGTATGTGAACATGGTCGAGGCTGGTGAAGCGGGCGGCACCCTGGAAAGCACCTTATCAAGGCTGTCGCTGCAGCTGCAGAAAGATAAAGATCTGCGGGACAATATTAAATCCGCCACTTTCTACCCGGTCGCTGTTTTTGTTTTTGCGATCATAATCTTTTTTGGAATGCTTTTTTTCCTGGTTCCGATTTTTGTCGGGTTTTTCCCCGAGGGCGCCGAGTTACCGCTGCCGACCCAGATAATTGTCAGTTTATCTGATCTTTTGCAAAACTATTGGTACATCGTGTTTCCGCTTCTTATTCTGGCAGCGTTTGGACTAAAGACTTATGCTACCAGCAAAAATGGTAAAAAACGGATCGATCGTATTACCTTCCGTATGCCAATTTTCGGGGATCTGATCCAAAAATCAGTTATCGCCAGCTTCGCGCGGACTTTCTCGACCATGCTTTCGACCGGTGTTCCGGTAGTGCAGGCGCTTGATGCTTCCGGTAAAGCATCGGGGAATACATTGGTTATGGAGGCTACGGCGGATGCCGGTGAAAAAATCCAGGAAGGCAGCAACGTGGCTAATCCCTTGGAAGAAAGCGGCGTATTCCCGCCGATGGTTACCCACATGATTGCTGTCGGCGAAGAAACCGGGGATATTTCGACAATGCTGGACAAGGTGGCCCAGTTCTTCGAAGAAGAGGTGGCCACGATGACCAAGGGCCTGACTGCCTTAATTGAACCGATTATGTTGGTTTTTATTGGAGTCCTGGTCGGGGGAATGCTTCTTTCCCTTTACCTGCCGATGTTTACCGTGATCACACAGATGTAAAAAGGAGCAATCAGCAGATGGTCTCTTCCATTGGAAAACGCGCGGTCGGACTGGAACTTGATACCGGGACCGCCCGAGCAGTCGAATTAACCGGCAAAGCCGGTTCTCCCGGGCTTGCTGGCCTGGGCAGCGTAGAGCTGCCCGAAGATGCAATCAAAGAAGGTATGGTTTTACAGCCGGAGCAGGTCGGTAAAGGCTTAAAAGAACTGTGGCATAAAGCCGGGTTAAAAGGGCGGGATATTATCCTGGGCGTATCGAACCAGGGAGTTTTGGTCCGCCACATAACTGTGCCTAAAGTGCCGCCGGCAAAGCTAAAGAACGTGATCTTGTTTCACTCCCGGGAGCACCTGCCGATAGCGCTGGAAAGTGTCAACCTTGATTACCTGGTGCTCGGCGAGGCCCCGCCGACAGACGAATCCGGAGCAAATCTTGAAATATTACTGGTGGCGGCCAGAAAGGACATGCTTGATATTTTCCTGGAAGCGTTAAAAATCGCCCGGCTTGAACCGCTTGATATTGATGTCTCCAGCATGGTTATGATTCACATGCTGCCGCAGCAAGCGCTGAACATGACTGTGGCCCTGGTCAATATCGGCAACGGCCTGAACAATATTTTAATATCGGCACAGGGAAAACCGCGCCTGGCCCGCCTCGGCATGGTCAAGTTTAATGATCTGGCCGAAAGCCTTGGCTATTCACTTGAGGGCGTTATCGATGATCAGGCCTCCTATGATGACGGAGCAGAAAAGCTTTTGACCGGCTGGATAAACAACCTGGCTGCAGAAATCCGTTCTTCATTGACTTATTACCAGGATCAACCCGAAGCGACTGCCGTGGAAGGAATACTAATTAGCGGGCGGGGAGCGCTGTTAGAGGGCATAGAAGCCAAACTTGAAAAAAATCTTGAACTGCCGGTCCGCAAATTCAATTACCTGGAAGCATTCAATCCGGCCAGGCGCAGACTGGTGAACTCGGACGATGCAGCGATAGAATATGCGATTAGCGCCGGTCTGGCGCTGAGGGGTCTGGAGGGATAACTGTTGGAAAAGATCAGCTTACTGCCCCCGGAAATTAAAGCCAGGCGGCAAAGCATGCGCAAACTGCGCCGGCTGTCCCAGTTGTTATATTTAGTTTTGTTGATTGTAGTTGTCGTCAATGTATTTTTCCTGGTCACCAATCATTTGGTCAATCAGAACCTGCAGTCAATAAAAAGCGAGCGCGAAGCGGTGGAAAGCGAAGCGGCCGCGCTGCAGGAATACCAGGATCTTTACGAAGAGCTCAGGGCTGCTGAAAATTCCCTCGCGGGGGCCATGGGCACAGTGCCCCTTTTTAGCGAAATATTTCAGGACGTAAGTCGCACTATGCCGCCCAGTGCCTGGCTGTCGGATTTAACGGTCAGTTATTCTGCTCAAAGCGGCACCTTGGACTTAAGCGGTTGGGCCCACGATTACCGCCGTCTTGCTGAAACCCTGGAGCAGCTCCATACCCTGGAGCAGCTGGATCAGGTCCGGACCCGGACCACCGCCAACGTGGAATATGACGGTCGCGCAGCGATCCAGTTCCAGGTTGATGCCGAACTTTTGACCGGGCCCGAGTTTATTGAGAATCATGATACTGATGTTGAAGTTGATGATAATGATATTGATAACGATCAGGGTGGTGAATAAAGATGGCCTCATTTTTATCGTCTTTAGCATCTTCACGCAAACCTTTGATCGTTATCGCTCTGGTCGGGGTGGCAATCATTGTCGGCCTGGTGCTGATCTATTCGCAGGTTAATAATTTGCGGCAGCTGAACCAGGAAATAGAAGAAGAAGAAATCGCCTTAGAACAGGCCCAATCGCTGCTTGCCCAAAGGTTGGAACACCGGGATAATGCGCCGCAGTACCGGGAAAGAATTGACGAGCTGCGGCTGTTGTTGCCCGGCCAGCCCGAAGAAGAAAATGTTTTTCGCTATTTTGAACAACTGGCGGAAGAGTATGATTTCCGCCAGCTGGATATCGATTTAGGAGAAAGGGATCCGGATGAAGAGCAAAACTATGTGCGCATGCCCCTTTCAATCAGCATGCAAGGTAGCTTAAGCGGTCTGAACAACTTTTTGCACCGCCTTTATCACGGGGAAAGAGCAGTTCGCGTCGATGCTGTAAATATAACTGCGACCGGAGAAACTCAGGCCAATATCAGTATCAGTATTTCGGCCAACGTCTTTTACCGGCTGGAGGATTTTTAACAGCTGTTGCAGTGATCAAGCACAGTCCGGATAACTTGCAGCTGCGTTAGGCAGCTAAGGAGAATCATTTGTGAATCGAGGCAAGCCAAGGCAAAGCAGTGAAAAAAGAATAGGACATATACTTTTTGAAAACGGCTCGATTACCCGCGAGCAGTTAAAAAAAGCGCTGGATGAAAACGAGGCGGCCAGCAGTAACGGCCAGCGAAAATTACTCGGGCAGACTTTGGTCGATCTCGGGTTTACCTCTGAAGAAAATGTCACCCGCGCTTTGGCCACGCAGGCTGGTGTGGAATATATTTCAATCGAGTCCTGGGATGTCGATCGCAGCGCCGTAGCGATGATCGATCCCGATTCGGCCCGGCGCTACCGGGCTTTGCCGATCGGTTTTGAAAACGACCGCCTGGTAGTGGCCATGTCCGACCCCAACGACATCCTGGCCATCGATGACATCCGCCTGATCACCGGTTATGAAATCAAACCGGTTTGTGTGGCCTCAAGCGAGCTGAAAGCTGCCATCGACCAGTATTCCCGGGTTACAAACACTATGGAAGCCGAAGATTACGAAGAAGGTGAAGTCTCTTCTGAAGCCGTTGACGAAGAACCGGTTGTTTCGGTCGGCAAGCCGGCAGTCCAGCTGGCCAACATGATCTTGAACCAGGCCGTTCATGACGGGGCCAGCGATATCCATATCGAACCGCAGGAAAGAAGCATGCGGGTCCGCTTCCGCATCGACGGCGTACTGCACGAAACGATGCAGCCCCCGTACCGCCTTTTCCCACCTTTGGTTTCCAGGATAAAAGTCATGGCCGGCATGGATATCGCCAACCGGCGCATTCCCCAGGACGGGAGAACGACGCTTAAAATCGATCGGAAGGTGATCGATTTCCGGGTCGCCTCCCTGCCGACGGCCCACGGGGAAAAGCTGACCCTGCGCTTGCTCGACCGCAGCGCCCGGCTGATCACCCTGCCCGAACTTGGTTTTCCGGACAGCCAGCTGAAATTGATCCGCAAATTGATCAACACCCCGCACGGCTGCGTTTTGGTCACCGGCCCCACCGGCAGCGGTAAAACCACCACTTTATATGCCGCTTTAACCGAGTTGAATAAAATTGAAAAGCACATCATCACGGTGGAAGATCCGATTGAATACCGCCTGCCCGGGATCAACCAGGTCCAGGTTAACCCCCAGGCCGGCCTCACTTTCGCTACCGGCCTGCGCTCGATCCTGCGCAACGACCCCGATATCATCATGATCGGAGAGATCCGGGACCGTGAAACGGCAAAGATCGCCGTCGAATCAGCCCTGACCGGCCACCTGGTCCTATCCACCCTTCATACCAACGATGCATCCGGGGCCGTTTCCCGCTTAAACGAGATGGGCGTCGAGTCTTACCTGACGGCATCGTCGGTGATCGCCGTTTTAGCCCAGCGGCTGGTCCGGCTCCTGTGCAAACAGTGCCGCCAAGAATACACTGTCAGCCGGGACGAACTTTTATCGAATGTACCCGATTTTCCCCTGGCAAAAGATGAAAAGCAGATCACCCTCTACAAACCGGTGGGCTGTTTACGCTGCAGCAAGACTGGCTATAAAGGGCGAAAGGGCGTTTACGAGCTGTTAATTGTCACCGAACAAATAAAAAAGCTGGCCCTGCAGCACAGTTCTGCGGGAGAAATTGCCGCGGCGGCCGTTTCCGAGGGCATGGTCACCTTGCGCCGGGACGGGCTGTACAAAGTTAGGATGGGCCTCACCTCGCTGGAAGAAACTTTGCGGGTGCTGACTTAAAGAGCAGCTTGCTGCCTGTAAATATTTCTTAAAAGCTTTTGTTTTATTAAAAAAAAGAGGGGTATGTATGAGCACAGGAAATTTAGCCAACCAACCGCCGGATCTGGAAACAGCCGTGCAGAATTATTTAAATACGGGCAGCCAGGAGGCGAAAAAAAGCGTAATCAGGGTTGGCAGCGCCCTTGTCGACTATTACGCCGGCATCTACAGTCCTGCCGGCGAACCGGATGAATACTTAAAAAAGGCCGCCCGCGAGGGCTTTCTCCGGGCCTTAAAAAAATTTGATCCTTCGCGCGAGGTCATGTTTTCCACCTATGCCACGCACTGCATCATCGGTGAAATTCGCCAGGAACTGCGAACCAGGAATTTGTTCAAAGTGCCTGATTGGTTAAAACGCCTGCAGGACGAAGTGGTTAAAGCCACCGATGAACTGGCCCGGGAAAACAAAACCATGCCTACTTTACAGGATGTTGCCCAGAAGATCAATATTGCTGAAAAAGGAATCACTGAAACAATGCAGGCCGGTAGTATCCCGGTAAAAGAGATCGATTTATCTTCCCTGAAAAGCCTGCGCCGGGAAACCTTCAAGATGCCGATTGAAGACATGATCGCCATCCGCAAATCAATGGACCGCCTCAGTGACATACAAAAAAAGGTCCTGGCCCTCATCTCGGTTAACCTGCGCGAGCTGAGCATGGCCATGGAAGAAGAAGAACTGGCCCTGACCAAGGAACAGGCCCGCTATCTGCGGATGGCTGATAACAGCGGTGTGGATCCCGGCCGCCTGGATAATTTAAACGGCTATATAATGAACTTTCCGGAAGTATTTAAAGAAGAAGAGCTGTTGCGCTACTTTGAAGTATTAGCCGATGAGTTCGGCTTGCGCCTGCTAGAACACCGCTTTAAAGGTATACAAAAAGACGAAGATGATTATTATTACAGCATCCCCCTGGAAATCGATCTCGAAGGCCGCTACCGGGGGCTGCTGCAGATTTTGGATCACCTGCGCAGCACAGAAAGAGCGGTTCGCGTCGATCGGGTGCGCACCACCCGCGAAGAAAAAGTTCCGGCCCGGATCAGCATTTATATCGCCGTAAGCGCTTTTTTCAAAAAGAGCTATTAAAAAGTGGACGGCAGGGTCTGCACATAAGCAAAATAGTAATTTGACAATTACTACGATTTGGAACATACTATAGTAAAGAATTGTTAAAGGCAAAACCACCGAAAGGTGGGGGCGCAAAGCTAGAGGGGCTACAGTGTTAACGCATTAGGCCAGCCAGCTGCCGGTTCGCAGGGTATAACAGGCTACCCCGCCTACAGCAGCAGGTGGGGTAGCTTTTTAAAAAGTTCCATTTTTGCTCTAAAAGGGCCGGGGTGAGGGAATGCGAAATCCAGGAAATAAATGTAATAAGCAGGAGAGACTAAAAAATGACCGTTATTAAAAAGAAAGAACAGAACAGGGCCCTGGAAAAGGCTGTTCAAAACTACCTGAATAAGAACAGTGATGAAGCCAAGGCTGCGGTGGTTAAATCCGGTGAAGCCATGGTCAATTACTACGCCGGCCTGTATAGTTCCGGGAAGGTGGACGAAGATCTGAAGCAAGCCGGGTATGAAGGCATCTTAAAAGCGCTCAGGCGCTACGACCCGGGCAGGGACGTGATGTTTTCCACTTTTGCCTCTTACTGCATTATCGGTGAAATCCGCCATGAGCTGCGCGGCCGCGGTCCCTTCAAGGTTCCCGAATGGATGAAAGGCCTGCAGGCCAGGATTATTAAGGCCACCGAAGACCTGGCCCAACAAAACGGCTCCATGCCCACCTTAAAAGAAATCGCCCGGCGGGTAAACGTGAACGAAGAAGGGATCGCCGAAACGATGCAGATCGGCTGTGTCTCTTTAGACGAAGTCGACCTGACAAAAGTCAGAAGCCTGCGGTATGAGAGTTTCAAACTGCCGATCGAAGATAAAATCGTGATGCAGATGTCTTTGGAAAAAATGGATAAGCTGCAGCAGCAGGTGATCAAGCTGATCTTTTTCGAAGGCCTGACCCAGGAACAGGTTGCCAAACGCCTGGGCCTCAACCAGCGCAAAGTGTCCCGCCTCCTCCATCGCGGTCTAGATGAAATGCGCTTCCAGATCGGCTAGGGCCAGGGCAGTATATATTAAAATAAATAGTCATCCGAGTGTCTAAAANATTAAATTCCCGGTATAACTANATATAGAGAGCAAACAAAAATGCTCTTGAGCGGGTGTGTTATAAACAAGCCTGACGATAATGGCAAACCTTCCGAAAGGAAGGGGCGCAAAGCCATGGGTCTAAGCCTCTTAAAGGGTATGACTGCCAGGCCGCCGAACCGGGATTTATTATTTTAAAGAAGGAATTATCGTCAAGATACAGGCAGTAGGAGGTGAAAGCAAGAGCAGCAGAGGTCTTTTTTGATATCTTTTTGGTAAGTGTTAAAAAAGGACATATCCGGTAGAAATAAAATATGAAAGGGGATTTTAAAAAATGCAAAAGCTAATGAAAGCGATGCATAAGGAAGAAAAAGGTTTTACCCTGGTTGAATTGATGGTCGTTGTAGTAATTATCGCAGTATTGGTGGCTATCGCCATCCCGATTTACCAGGGCGTCCAGCGCACCGCAGCAGAAAGCGCCCACGANGCCAACGTAAGAACCCTTAAAGGTGCCGCCAGCGTCTGGTTTGCAGAGCATGGACCAGTGGCTGTTGAGCATTTGCCCAGTGGAAATACT
>SL_8KL_010_SEDDRAFT_10004274_pt1 | contig 11552 bp, 8 predicted proteins | sample SodLakKL_010_SED_4_FD_11160 | JGI IMG/M metagenome (IMG submission 11160) | reverse complement strand
GCAGAGCGGAACCTGGAGGGTGGACGGCAAGCTGGAATCCGATGTGGTCTCGCGCATACTGGGCCGCAAGAAGCACCTCGAGGACACGCTCCGCTTCTACCNTCCGCACCTGCGTGAACTGAGAAAGAGGTTCCCCAGCTGCTTCACAATCCTCTACATGCCCTGACCCTCTTTCGGCNGAGGCAAGGCCAGGGGCGGCTAAGAAACTTTAAATACCAATTGCCATGTAANGGAAGTTGCGCGATTGTGATACATCGCGTCGCCCCGTATTCGGAGGCGATTGGNCCGGTGTTGGGAAAGGGTTATATACCACCCCGATAATCGGGACATTCGCCGGTGGCCCAGTAAGATGGGCCGTGAATACTGGCTAACGATTAACAGACCGTGCACCCGCGAAGCAGCATGTTTCCCGGGGAAGAGGTATAGAACCCTGATTCAAGGAAGAGGTCGGGTGTTTCGATGATTACCGTTCATACGCAACCTGGACGTGTGCTAGATCATACGCCAGCGGCGATGCTACGCCGTATGGGGGATGGTTCGGCTCGAGCGCCGAGGAAGGTCGTGCCAAGCTGCGATAAGCGCCGGGTAGGTGCAAGGAGCCTAAGATCCGGTGATGGCCAAATGGGACTTCCTATTCTTCGGAATGAACAGTAATGTTCGGGAACGCGGGGGATTGAAGCATCTTAGTACCCGCAGGAAAAGAAATCAATTGAGATGCCGCTAGTAGAGGCGATCGAACACGGCATAGGGCAAACCGAATCCCTGCAGAAATGACAGGGAGATGTGGAGTTTGGACTCGTTTACCTCTTCGTCCGGTTATCCGAAGTTGGCTGGAACGCCACACCATAGAGGGTGATAGTCCCTTAGGAGAAACCTGAACAGAGGATTTCCGATGTTCCAGAGTAGTGTGCGTTGGATATCGCGCATGAATTTGGGAGGCATTCACTTCCAACCCTAAATACGTCTCGAGACCGATAGCGCAATAGTAGCGTGAGTGAAAACTGAAAAGTACCCCTGAAGGGAGGTAAAAAGAGCCTGAAACCATACGGTAATAGATTTATATAGCATCTAAGGGAAGAAGCCAATCATATTGGTGGACCAGTGTTATATTGTCCGTTTAGAAAAACGGGCCAGGGAGTTCTGGTCAATGGCGAGGTTAAGTCCGTAGGGACGAAGCCGAAGGGAAACCGACAGCCCGCAGCTTTACAGCGAGGGGCGAGGTGTGCTCGCCTGTAGTCATTGGTGCAGATACCCGAAGCCGGCCGATCTATGCCTGGGCAGGTTGAAGCCTCTCGAAAGGGAGGTGGAGGACCGAACCGGTACTGATGTTCAAATCGTTCGGATGACCTGGGTATAGGGGTGAAAGGCCAATCTAGGCCGGTAATAGCTGGTTCCCCCCGAAACTACTCGTAGGTAGATCTCAGCCGAGGCTGATCATGAGGTAGAGCACTGATTAGGTATTTAGGGGGAGAAATCCCTCGGTACTTTGTCAAACTCCGAACTTGTGATCGTCGTAGACGCTGGGAGTGAGGTTGCCCGGGGTAAGCTTGGTAACCATGAGGGAAACAACCCAGACTGTAGTTAAGGTCCCTAAGTATCGGCTAAGTGTAATACGAAAAGGCGTCGGTAGTCCAAGACAACTGGGAGGTGGGCTTAGAAGCAGCCATCCTTTAAAGAAAGCGTAAAAGCTCACCAGTCGAGATTATGGGCCCTGAAAATGGACGGGGCTAAGCCGATCACCGATACTACAGGACACCGCAAGGTGATTCGGTAGGGGGGCGTCGTGCGTGGGTAGAAGTGGGGCCGTGAGGTCCTGTGGACCGCGTTCGAACGAGGATCCTGGTGAGAGTAGCAGCATAGAACGGTGAGAATCCGTTCCGCCGTAGGGGCAAGGGTTTCTTGGCAATGTTCGTCAGCCAAGAGTTAGCCGATCCTAAGGTAGTTCTTAATCGAGACTATCGAAAGGGAAGCAGGTCAATATTCCTGCGCCAGAACAAATTTTGCCTGGTCTTGACACATCGGGATAGTCCGAGTATGTTCGCCAGCATATTCAAGCACAGAAGCTCGTGGAGAACCGTAATGGTGAGAAGCGGGTGAATGTGTGGTGAGGCGGGCGAAGGCCCGCTTCGGACGATTCCTGGTGTCCGTGAAAAGAGACACAGTTACACTTGTTCTGTTCGTACCCAGAACCGACACAGGTGCCCCTAGGTGAATAGCCTAAGGCGTGTTAGCGTAATCCAGGCGAGGGAACTCGGCAAATTAGCCCTGTAACTTCGGGATAAGGGGTGCCAGCGATGAAAATAGCTGGTCGCAGTGACAAAGGAACTCCGACTGTTTAGTAAAAACATAGGTCGCTGCTAGTTCGAAAGGATGTGTATAGCGGCTGAAGTCTGCCCAGTGACGGTATCTTAAACTCTGTTCCAACGGAGCGAAGGACCGTTAAACGGCGGGGGTAACTATGACCCTCTTAAGGTAGCGTAATACCTTGCCGCTTAATTGGCGGCTTGCATGAAGGCCCAACGAGAGTTCCACTGTCCCCGCCTGGAAGCTAGTGAAATCAATATTGTCTGGTGCACAATCCAGACCCCTCCATCTGAAAGCGAAGACCCCATGGAGCTTTACTGCAACCTGTGGTTGTGTTATGAGTCCGCTTGTGTAGAGTAGGCGGGAGTCGTTACCAGGAAGTGACGCTAGTCACTCTCCGAGACACCGATGAAACACCGCCCTTGCGGATTCGTAACACTTACCTCTCCGGAGGAACATCTATAGGCAGGCAGTTTGGGTGGGGCGCCACGCCCTCAAAAAGATAACAAGGGCGCCCAATGGTCAGCTCAGGCAGGTCAGAAATCTGCCGGAGAATGCAAGGGTAAAAGCTGGCTTGACGCGGATCCAGACAACAAGGATCGGTGATAGGAAACTATGGCCTAGCGAACCAATCGACCTCCTGAATGGGGGTGATTGATGACAGAAAAGTTACCCTGGGGATAATTGAGTTGTCACCAGCAAGAGTTCATATCGACCTGGTGGCTTGCTACTTCGCTGTCGGCTCTCCCTATCCTGGTGGTGCAGCAGCTGCCAAGGGTGGGGTTGTTCGCCCATTAAAAGGGATCGTGAGCTGGGTTTAGACCGTCGTGAGACAGGTTTGTTGCTTTTTGATGGAGGTGTTGGTGCCTGATGAGAAGGACCTTCTAGTACGAGAGGAACGAGGGTTCGTCGCCTCTAGTTGATCAGTTGTCTGGCAAGGCATTGCTGAGCAGCCACGCGATAGCGGATAAGCGCTGAAAGCATCTAAGCACGAAGCCGTCTTAAAAAAGAGGCACCAATGGGACGCTCGTAAATGACGAGCTTGATAGGAGCGGGATGTAAGCACCGAGGTTCGCCGAGGTGTTCAGTCCGCGCTTACTAACGTCCCGTAAGCGTCGCTGGAGTGTGATCTAGCAGTCAAACGGGTTGCGTATGAAGAAGATCTTCCTAAACAAACACCTTAAACACCCCACCCTTTGAAGGGTACCGTTATTTTGGTTGAAAGCTCACAATCCAGAGCGCCAGCGCTGTGATGCCTTTTCACTCAGTAGCCCGAGTTCGACACTTAGGGTCCTGAATTGAGCGCCTACAATCAATTTCTTCAAGATGCTACGGGACATTCTGGGGAAGGAAGAAGAGTGGCCTTTCGATTGTCGTTGTCGCCAAACATCAAAACAGATCGAAAGGCCGTCTTCTGCATGGGAATGGTATGCATTAAGGTTGCGGCCCTCGACCTTCGATGTTCGGCGGGAGGAACGATGAGATGTCCCGCAGGAGAAGCCGCATTCACGCCCGAGTACCGCAGCCGAATGAGAACGTGACGATGACCGCAGGCAATCGAATCCTAACGGAATCGGTGTTCAAGGACACCGGTTTGGATGAGTTCCTGGAAGGGTTGAAGNGGTCTCAGGGCAACTCNGTTGCCGCTGAGACCATCGCCCTCGTGGCCAACTCGGTGGAGATGACCGGCCTCTCGATCAACAGACTCGACCGCATCCTGGCGGATGAGCATGTCAGGAAAGAGTACGGCCTAGACCGCTCCGCTCCTCGCTCGATTCGTCGTACCGTTGAGCGCCTAGGCCGAAACAGCGACGCAATCGTCCGTTTCCTCGGAGATGTTATGAAACAGCGGTACGGCGTGGGCATGGACACAGTCTTCATGGACTGGACGTCCATGTACTTCGAGGCGCCGGAGAACGCCCTCGTACGTTTAGGATTCTCACGANAGAATCGCCCCNACCGTCCGCAGGTGACCGTGGGACTGAGCATGGGCCGTGAGACCGGAATGCCGATGGGCCTAACGGTCAATCCGGGAAACATGATGGACGTGACCCATTTCGACGACACCTTCCGGCAGGTGCTGCCGCTCCTGCCGGAACACGCGACCATAGTGTTCGACAACGGCGCCTACTACAAGGACAACGCCAAGGTCCTCGACTCCTTCGGCCTGGGATTCGTGACCCGGCTGCAGCTGAACAAGTCGGACGATGCTTTCGTCCTTAAGCACGAGGAAGACTGGGATCCATTGGACGGCGACATCTCACCTCAGAATCAACGGGAACCTAGGCCGCATCCGCTACATCTTCCATTCTCAGAAGCTTGAAGAGGAAGCCCTGGTACGCTACCGCAAGCGAGCGGAACGCGACTGGGAACGCATGGTGGAACTGAAAGGCGCGTTGAACAAAGGAAGGAAACCGAGGAAGAAGTACCGCATCTCCAACTGGTTCGTGGACACCTACCTCTCCTACCGATTCCCTTTGAGATTCAGCTGCAAGGAGGGGGCGGTTGAGCATGCGGTACGGTCGATGATCGCCGGCCGGGGGGCTTTTCGTGCTGCTAAAGAACAAGGAGTCGTCAGCTTCCGAGACCTTGGAGATGTACCGGTCCAGGAATGCGGTGGAGGCCGCATTCCTGGACCTGAAGCATGGCATCTACTGGAGGCCAGCCAGGTGCACCTCCATCGATGCGATCAAGGGACGTATACTCGTGTCGTTCCTCGCCCTCTTCTGCCTATCCATGGTCCGTTTCCTGTACCCGGAGTTCAAAAGAAAGACCGCAGAATCATTGGTGGAGGATCTGAGCTCGTTCTCACTTACGGTCGTGAAGTAGAGCGGCGTATTGAAAAGGCGGTTCTTTAGCAACTTCGGCCCCATAATCAGGCGTTTGAGGGGTGGAAAACCGCTTGTCACGGCGCCGAAGGCGCCCGGACAGGCGGTCCTAGACGCGTTTCCCGCTTGAAAACCGCTAAGTGAGAACGAGGAACGTTTCCGGAGAACGCATTTGCTTCAGCGGATACGAGGCTTAGAGATGGCTAAGTGTCGAACCCGGGGTCTATGTGAACAAGGACAAGAGAGAAGGATCAACAGCATAGCGAACAATCGACAGGAACAAGGATGCGACAATGGGGTTGGAACAGGGATCGTCTTCACGAAGAATCCGCTGATAACAACCACATGGAACGGCAACAGGGATCAGGAGCATCGCTTGTCGGCCTCTTGTCCGCAATGCCATGAGGGCCTCAAAATCGGCGGCTTCGATTCGAGGAAACAGAGCTCACCTTCTCCTCAGCACGGAAGACATCCCGAGCACGAGCATTAGGGTGATATACATTGGGCAGATTTAATCATTAAAGACGCTATTTTTCAGATATTCCCAATTGTTCAAGTTGAAGAAGGCCCACCAATCCTGTTCAAAATCGACGAGGTAGAAATTTATGTAAATAAAGTCCTCAGTCGCATTCATTTTGTATAAAACCCCATCTTCGCTGCCAACGTACATCTTTGTTGTCATGTTCTCTTCGACATCGATGTAAACGTCTACTTCCTTCTCTCCCCATTCGGTGTGAATCGTCTCAGTATGGTTCTTTACAGATGTATCGGATGCGCCTGTTTCCTTGTCGATCAATATGTTGCCAACATCACTCTCTCGTTCACCCATGAAAATCAATGTAGTCTTCATTTCGACTTCAAAATTAGAATCAGATTCGTCCAATATTTTCCATTCCATAGCCGTCTATCTCGTAGATATATGTGTTTCCCACGTTCAATTCGCCTGGTTGACTCTGTAGAATGTTTGGAACTATCAAGACAACAGCCGCCAGTAATACCACTGCCAACACTATTTTTGTCTGTTTTGATAAAGCGTCCATAGCCGTAACTACCCCACCAATAAGATATTGTTACGTCAGAGTGAATATTAGTACTTAATCTTCGGGTTGCAGAACATGTATTCTCATCAGTTGATTCAAGGTCGAAGAAGGTCTAAGTGTCGAACTCCAGTCAGTAGCAGTTAAATAATTGTTCTCAATACCTTCAACCGATGTCGTTCAGAATTCTGGAGCAGACGCTGTTGTTCGACGCGAACAGGATATTCGTCGACGGCGACCGCCCTTTGCTGGTGGACGCCGGCACCGGTTTCAAGGTAGAGGACGCCATCGCCGAGCTCAAGGACCTGCTGGACGGTAGGGACCTGGAGCGCATCGTGCTCACCCATCGCCACTTCGACCATGTCGGCGGCGCGAAGAGGATCGCCGACGAGTTCTCCTCCGAGCTGCTGATGGCCCCGGCGGACGCCGAGGTGCTGCGCCAAGGCGACTCCGAGGCCACCCTGGGCACCGACTTCGGCGGCCGCATCGAGCCCATGGAGGTGACTGACCTCGCCGAGGGCGAGCTGTTGTCCACTGGAGGGCACGAGCTGAGAGTCATATACTCGCCCGGTCACAGCGCCGGTAGCATCTGCCTCTACGAGGACAGCAGCGCCACGCTGGTTTCGGGGGACACGGTGTTCGTGGGCGGCATCGGCCGCTATGACATGCCATCGGCGTCGCGCGACGACCTGCAAGAGTCCCTGCGCAAGCTCTCCGCCTTGGAGGTTAACGCCCTCTACCCGGGACACGGGCCGGAGGCGAAGAGCGGCGGAGGCAAGCACATAATCAACGGACTGAAAATGCTGGAGGGTTACTTATGAGGGTTTTGGACTGCGGTGCCCCCGCAGATGAGGGCGGTCTTTCCGACGCGCGGCTGCGCGAGGTCGCCGAGGAGCTGCGCGATGGGAAGCTTGTCGTCTATCCCACTGAGACCGTCTACGGCATTGGCGCCAACATCTACGACGAGAACGCCGTCAAGAAGGTGTACGTGGCCAAGAACAGGCCTTTCGACATGCCTCTCTCGGTGGCGGTGTCCGACGTGGCGATGATGGAGGAGATAGCGTTCATAGACGACAACGCCCAGCGTTTGGTCGACCGTTTCCTCCCCGGCCCGTTGACAATCATCATCAAGAAGAGGCCCGGCGTCCCGGACATAGTCACCGCCATGTCGCAGAAGGTGGGCATAAGGATGCCCGACCACCCGATGGCGCTGCGCCTGGCGCGGGAGTTCGGACCCATCGTGGCCACATCCGCCAATCTCCATTCCAAACCCGACGCGGTGACCGCCGGCGAGGCGGTCAAGGACCTCGGGGACCATGTCAGCACCTATCTGGACAACGGCCCCTGCCAGCTCGGCGAGCCCTCCACCATCGTGTGGCTTATGGACGGTGAGGTGGAGATCATCCGCCAGGGCGCCATATCCCGCGAGGAGATCGAGGCTGTTCTAAATGAATGAGGAGGACCTGAGGAAGCTCCGCCTCGCCGGCGGCATCGCCGCCCGCGCCCTGCGTAAGGGCCTGGATATGGTAGGCGAGGGCGTGAGGCTCCTGGACGTGGCGGAGGAGGTCGAAGGCCATATCATATCCCAAGGGGCGAGGCCCGCCTTCCCCGTCAACATCAGCATCAACGAGGTCGCCGCCCACTACACCCCCCGGTCCGGGGAGCGGGGCGTCTTCGATGAGGGCGATGTCGTGAAGATAGATGTGGGAGCGCACGTGGACGGCCTCATCGGGGACACCGCCGCCACCGTCGAGGTGTCCAGCCGCCGCAACCAGGACATGATAGCCTCCGCCGAGAAGGCGCGGGACATCGTCATGGAGATCATCGGCGAGGGCATGCCCATCAACACTCTGGGACAAGCGGTGGAGTCCAGCGTCAAGGCCGATGGTTTCCTACCAGTGGCCAACCTCACCGGCCATCAGGTCAAGATGTACGACCTGCACGCCGGGCTAACGATACCCAGCGTCGACGACGGCAACAAAGACCGCATCGAGGACGGCACTGTCCTGGCGATCGAGCCCTTCGTCACCAACGGCGAGGGCCTCATAAAGCCGGGGAGGCAGGGCAACATATACCGCGTCCGCGACGGCGGGAAGGTCCGCGACGAGTCCGCCCGCGAGCTCTACCGCCTAATCAACGAGGAGTTCGGCACCCTTCCTTTCTGCGAGCGTTGGGTGCAGGGTCTGATGCCCAGGGCGAACATCCATCTGAACAAGCTCGTCCGCCATGGCATGGTTTCCGGATACTCCACGTTGGTGGAGGTGAAGCGCGGATGCGTCACGCAGTCCGAGCACACCGTCATAATCCGCGGCCGCAAGGGCGAGATAAGCACCCTGCCGTGAGAGCGGACAACTTTATCTATGGATTTGGGCATGCTGGTTCTCATGCGAGGGTTGCCGAGCCTGGTCAAAGGCGACAGACTCAAGATCTGTTCCTGCAGAGGTTCGCCGGTTCGAATCCGGCCCCTCGCACCATAACCGCCTGATGGGACCTCATCGCCGCCGGGCCTCCACTTCTCCTACGTACGGCGGCAAGGCTCCGCCGCCCAGACAACGACACGATGGGCGGCCGGCGGCATCAAAAGAGAAGCAGGACCGGAAAGCACGCCATGAGCGCGACCGAGAACGCGATGAGGGCCGCGAAGTTCAACGTCGCCCCTTTGTACAGGGCCTCCGCGTCCTGGAGGCCCTCCTTCATTCCACGGAAGGCGAAGGGCAGGAGCGGCAGGTAAACCAGCAGGGGAAGAAGCAACACCGTGCCTCCGGGAAAGAGGGCCGCGGCGACGATCAGGTTGGCCACCGCCGCCGTATGAAGCAGCGCCATTACCCACAGCGTCCTCCGCAGGCCGACCCTCAGCACTATGCCAACCTTGCCCGCTTTCTCGTCGAAGGGGAGGTCCACCATCTGACCGTTCAACGCCACCATCAGGGTGACGATGCCGCTGAGGGGCATGATAGCAACGATGTTCGGATGGTACAGGAGCCCCTGCGCCGCCGCGGCCAGCATGATGGCCATAGGGCCGAAGGCCAGCCACACGAAGAACTCCCCCGCCCCTCGGTACGCCAGCTTGACAGGCTCGGCGGTGTAGTATTTGCTCAGGAAGGCGCCGATGGCGTAGATGCCGATGAATGCCGGCCAGAGGTAAGCATCGCTCAGCCGCATGAGCCCCAACGTCCCCAGGGCGGCCACCGCCAAGCCCCCGCGGGCTATGGTGAGCAGGGCGCCCTCCAACCCGGGATTCAACAGCAGGGCTCCCGAGCCGCCGCTGAACATGCTCCGGCTGGACTCGATGCTGTCCGACCCTTGCCTGGTGTCATACACGTCGTTATAAATGTTCATAGAGATGTGCAGGCTGAATCCGACCGCCGCCGCCATGACCATGGCGACGGGAAGGAACTCGCCGGTCACGGCCACCGCTGCGGCGCTGCCCATCACCAACGGCACCAGGGTGGCCAAGAGGCCTTGGGGCCGCATGGCCGCCAACAGCTCCGGGGAAACAGACGCCATCAGCCCTCCTCCGCGAATGCTGATGGAGGCTCATAGCCTCCGGGCCTTCGGCCACNATGGGCAACTCCCGGCATCAGGGAGCTGCCTTTTATGGATAATGTGGACCTGAGCTTTCCCTCCGGCCCCCTGGATTTTGAAGTGGTCTTGTGCAACTGATACGCTAACAAGTTATTGGGTGATATTTTTTTTCTTTCAACGGAAATGAAATAAGACGGTCAGGCGTCATCGCAAACCGCTTCCCCGCTGCCGTTCCTTCCCCGCATTCACCGATGCATCGCCGCAACATCAAGTTTATTTATCCCCCTCTCTCATCATAATGCCATGGACGCTGACCGTTCGGAAGCCCCCTCGCCGCCCCATGGGGAGTGGACCGTCGCCGAGGCGACGGAAAGGGCCATGGAGATGATGGAGGAGGAGGGCTTTTTCGAGGGCAAGGACAAAAGCTACATCGATCACAGCCGAGAGGACCTCGCGATCCATTTCCGTCATGTCATCGAGGCGCTTAATTCTGGATCCCGCACCCTGTTCGCCGATTATATGCAATGGAACAAGGTCTTCTTCGAGAGCATCGGATTGGGCCATATAGTGGAGCCCACCTTCAGGACGATCGCCGACGTGTTGTCAGAAATGGGCATGGAGCGCAGCGTCGAGACGGTGATGAGGCCGGTCATCCGGGCCTACGACTCCGTCTCCGGCCAAGGGAGCGATTTTGACGAGGAGGCCCCCATGTCAGATGTGGCCGCCCTCTTCACCGAGAGGTTGCTGGGTGGCGACAAGGAGGCAGCCATGCGGACGGTCAAGGACGCGATGGAGGACGGGGCCACAGTGGCGGATGTCTACAAGCATGTTTTCCAGCCTTCGCTGCGGCAGGTGGGCCATCTTTGGCAGACGGGGGAGATAAGCGTGGCCAAGGAGCATTTCTTCACATCGGCGACGCAGACCATAATGGCCCGGCTCTACCCGGAGATATTCGCCAACCCTCCGCACAAAGGAAAGGTGGTAGCGGTCTGCGTCTCTGGTGAGCTTCATGAGATGGGCATACGCATGATATCCGACCTGCTGGAGATGGACGGTTACGACACCACCTATCTGGGAGCGAACACCCCCGCCGCCGCAGTGGTTGAGGCCCTCAAAGAGCTGAATGCCGAGGTCCTGTTGGCGTCCACCACCATGACATACCATCTCGACCGTCTGAGGTCCTTGATATCCTTGGTCAAAGGAGACGATGCGACCAAGGACGCCAAGGTTTTCGTCGGCGGGAGGCCCTTCATCATCGACAGGGATCTATGGCGATCAGTGGGGGGCGACGGTATGACCGCCGACATGGAGGAAGCGGTCATGCTGGTCAAGCAGACCCTGGGTGATGGCTGATGACCGTGCACTTCACTGTGATAGCGGACTATCACGGTCGCATATTGCATGTGCTAAGCGGCACCGTCGCCAAGTCCGCGAGGAGCATCGACGAGCTGGTCTCCGGAGATGTGCAGACCTTGCTGTCGAAGGCCCGCGAACAAGGGGCGGATTTCTCCGGCGAGGTGGAACTGCGAGACAGCGGCGCGAAGGCGGCCATGGCGGCCGTTCATTCGTCAGGGAGCATACTGGTGATATCCGCCTCCGACACCCAGGAGCTGACGGCCCATTTCCGCAGCATAAAGAATCCCAACGACCCCGTCCTCATCGATGGGGACATCGGTGAGGGCTCCTACGACCAGATAACCCGCCTCAACAACGAGCTGATAAACACCCAAAGGGAATTGGCCAAGCTGAACGCCCGCTACTCCCGCGACCTGGAGAGGCTGGGTGAGATCATTGGCAACATCGGCAGCGGCATAATAGTACTCGACGGCAAGGACAACGTGGAGATGATGAACGATGC
>SL_8KL_010_SEDDRAFT_10004273_pt1 | contig 11553 bp, 7 predicted proteins | sample SodLakKL_010_SED_4_FD_11160 | JGI IMG/M metagenome (IMG submission 11160) | reverse complement strand
CCTCTTTGAGTGCTTCCCACGAGCCCCCCTACATGATCATCTCCGCTTACCCCTCCCTCAGAATATGAATCCACCACTGTATCGCTGTTCACCCCAATAAGCCCACCTACATACTCGGTCCCGTTCACTTCAGCTGTGGCATTAGAGTTTTCGACTGTGCCCGCGTTAGATCCTACAAGGCCACCGACATGACTGTCTCCACTAACCTCTTTTGTAGTAGCTTTGGAATTTAACACTTTTCCTAAGTTTGATCCCACGAGTCCGCCTGTAGCATTGTTTCCCCTCACATACCCAGTCGCATAAGAGCTAACCACCGTTCCTTCGTTTGTGTTTAGACCCACAAGCCCACCTACTACCTCATCACCACTTATGGCTCCTGTAGCATACGAGTTTGATATCTTCCCAAACCCTCCTCCAACGAGACCACCAACAGCTTCATGCCCGTTTACATCCCCTGTTGCATAACATTGCTTGACAATTCCCCAATTATTCCCTACCAGACCGCCTACGTTGAAGACTCCGCTCACATCTCCCATGGCGTAGGAGCTCTCAATCGTGCCATAGTTCACTCCAATAAGCCCACCTACTCTACTTCCTCCACTTAACTCTCCTACTGTGTGAGAGTTTTTTACTGCGCCCTTATTTTTCCCCACAAGAACTCCTATAGTTGGCCCACCCACCAAGTCTGGTTCGATAATGCCAACGTTCATAATTTTTGCTTCCTCATCAGTTTCACGAAATAGTCCAACATCTCTCTCTGTAGGTCTATTGATGTATAGGCCCTCTATCTCATACCCATTACCGTCAAAAATCCCCGTGAAAGGATCGGAACCATCTCCTATAGGGTTCCATCCTAGTGTTATTTCTTTATTTGTCCTATATTTGATGGAGATAGATCCTTCTAAATTTTCTTTCACTTCTATTATTCCTTCTTTAGCATCGATAATTTCGACCTCGACTTTAGACTTATCCTGATTATCTATCGCATCGATAATTTCATCTACAGGAGTGTAGACGAGTTTAAATTGATCTCTAGTGTTAATCTTCTCCATAAATTTATCCTTGATTTCAACGAAGTCTATCTTCGTAGTTCCCTCCCTAACATGTTCGTCGTAGCCCTCTGTATCTTCATCCAAGTCGTTCATCAGGACGTAGTCTCCATCCAGATCTTCTCTGATTTTATCTAAATCATTCCAATCATAAATTTCAGTTGTCATCTTTAAAACCTCCTCTCAAATCAACTATCGATGTCAAGAAAGGATAGCCATCATTAATCTCTTCCTCCTCATCTATATCCCAAATGTTCTCCCCACCTTCATCATCATTTGGATCGCCCACGAAATCCCACGGCTCATCTAATCCATCACCCCTTAGATCGGTGAAGGTTGCTATGTCTTTCATCTCAGCGGTACTCTTGGCCATTCCACCATCATTTCCGTCCTGACAAGTGGTATTGACATCCCGAAAAGAGCTTTCTACCATGCCACCATTATCTCCTACGAGGCCACCAACAATAGCCTTTCCATTAATTTCACCCGCGGCATAAGAGTTATTAACTGTGCCGCTATTTGCTCCTAATAAGCCTCCTACTTGTTTAACCCCTTCCACATTTCCCCTGCTATAAGATTTTTCAACTGTGCCATCATCGTTCAATCCTATCAGTCCTCCTACAGAGGCTTCCCCTTCAACATCGCCGATTGCGTAAGATTTTTTGATGATACCTCCCCAATTAGCTTCCACCACTCCCCAGTTATCTCCCACAAGTCCACCTATGTTTTTATCTCCCTTCACATCTCCTATGGAAAACGATTTTTCAACCGCGCCATGGTTCGTTCCTACTAATCCACCTACATGCCATACTCCCTTCACGTCACCGGTAGCATAGCAATTTGAAATCAGGTATCCTGCGTTAAATCCAACTAGTCCACCCGAGCTCGTTTTCCCGTTCACATTTCCTTTTGCGTGAGAATTTTTAATAATGCCTTCAAGGTTATCTCCCACAAGACCCCCTACACTACTTTCTTTTCCAGTTACATCTCCAGTTGAGTAAGATTTATTCACTGTGCCTTTATTAAACCCAACGAGCCCGCCGATATCCCTTATTTCACCTTCCACACCTCCTTTTGCATGGGAATTTTTCACTTCCCCTTCTACGTTCGATCCAAGGAGTCCACCAACTTTTTTTTCGCCGCTCACGTCCCCCTTAACTGACGCATCCGTAATTATCCCTTGGTTAATTCCAGCGAGCCCGCCAACTTGTGAACCACCCTTTACCTCTACATTTACGTGAAGATTAACTATTTTCGCTTTCTCTACAACTTTCCCAAATAAACCTATGTTCGATTTAGAAGGTCTGAAAATATATAAATCCCTTATTTCATGTCCGTTTCCGAACAAAGTGCCACAAAAAGGATATTTATTTCCTATTGGGTCCCACCCCAGCCCTATTTTTTTTGCTGATTTATACTCTATCCTTAGAAAACCCTCTGTCGCTTCCTTCAACTTTATTACACCTTTCTTAGGATCAACGACTTCCACCTCAACCTCCGATTTGTCTTCGGTGTCTTCCGCAATATATATATCCTCTAGAGGTGCATGAAAGAGATCGAATTTTTCCCCTACTACATTACCATAATTCCCCAAAGTTTCTTCGAACTCATTTTCTAGATTAGCTGATCTGCTAGCAAGTTCCTCGTAACCTTCCGTGTTCTTATCTAGGTCTTCTATCAATTTATATTCTCCGTGTAGATTATCCCGCACCTCGTCAAGATCGTACCAATCGTGAATTTCGATAACGTCGTTTTGGTTTCTGCTTTTAGCGTTTTTTCTTTCCCCTTCACTCTTACTCATTTTTATTCCTCCTTAAGCACCCTTTGCTTTATACTTTCCTGCAAACCTGAATCTAGATCCTCTTCTTTTATGGTGTACTGCTCTCCGTTTTCCATAAGTAAATCCGGATTACTAACCATCTCAAGTAGATTTTTATCTTTATCTGAACCGTTTAACCTTCTCATTACCGCTTTAGCCTTAGCTATCTCACAAGCTCTGATGATCTCTCTATGTGAGAGAGATTCCCGGGAAGCTGTAGCTCCTAATCTATCCCACTCGATTTTTCTATAATCTTCAACATCATATCCTTTTCCAACGGTACCGTGAATGAAAAGTTTTCTCGAAACCTCTGCATTTGGAAGAGAGAACTCAAAGGGGATAGATCTACTTTTTAGTGCCTTTCCAACGACATCTTTTTCATTAATATTAAATATCCATAATACAAATGACCTAGAATGGTCGTCTGAAAGATAATCTCCGGAAAGTGCAGAAAGAAGAAGGGGGAGAAGTTCTCCATAACCGTCGTTGTCGGAATCTTCACCAAAGAATTCTTTCTTTCCCCTCAGAAGGATTTCAGCCTCTTCACACCGTATTATAAGGGGTTTAGGATAGTGACTTTTTGCAGCCATCAGAGCACCGTCGATAAAGCCTCGAAAATTGTTTTCTCCCACGCCGACATATTTTGACTGTATCCTTTCCAGTCGAAGTGTCTTGAGTTCAGTTGAGAGAGTATTAGCTAAAACTCTACTCATAACGCTCTTACCCGTCCCAGGTTTTCCTTGAAATATGAAGGATAGAGGCCTCCTATCGACATCTCTTTTCGTTGACTCGACCATCTTACTGATTATCGGCCTCAACAATCTCTCTAGAAATCCCTTTTTGATTCCTACAAGATTTCGGAGTGTAGTGTCCTCGCGGTACGGAGGCTTGAATTCGGGCACTCCCTCTTCTCTAAGGAACTTTTTCTTGTCTGTGAGATCTTCAAGAGATTCTTCATCCCCCAATTCAAGCAACTCATCAAAGTCTAGTTGAGTGCTTTTTGTTTGGTTCTTTGCTTTTCCATCAGACATCTTTTTCACCCTATATATTTATGTCTCTTCTCTTTTTTAACATGTGAAAAGAGCTGAGCCTTTTCTAGATCTATACCACACGCTCTCAAACGGACAATTTTTTTGGCTGATCTGAAGTCCTCCGGTTCGAGTCTTTTAATCTCCTTTATATCGTTTTCAGAGAGATCGAAATCTTCTGCCAATATATCGATGAATTTTTCCACCTTCTCCTTTTTCGGCTTATCTCTCCTTATCGTCAGACAGCGATTTTTAATGGCCCGATCTATAATTTTTGAATCAGCATTGGAGGACATCACCCCTATTGCCTCCTTCTCTTGGATCTTGTCTAATAATAAATTGAGAGAGGTAACGCTTTCTAATAGATGGACTTTAGAATTACCCGCACTTGTTCTTCTTTCCCCACAGATACTATCAACCTCGTCTATCAGCAGAATAGATGAATCTGTTACATCTTCCTTCAGTTTTTTGATCTCTTCAGCAGTTTCTCCAACATACACTCGGTTCAAGCTAGGCCCATCTATGAATTTTGCCCTCCAACCTTTACACTCACCTAATTTCTGAAGAGCTTTCAGTATTTCGGTCTTCGATGTTGAAGGTGGGCCCTGAAGAAATATAAGAGAAGGAACTGGAATATCCTTCCCGTCAAGTCTTTTAGAGAGTATTTCCAATATTGCTCTTTGTTTATCTCCTAACAATTCTAGGATCAAGAAATCAGATATGCTAGCGTCTTTGTCTAAATCATCCATTTCGCTATCATCTCTAGAACCTTCTTCTGAAGGTTCCTCATCTAGCAGTTCTATTTCCGTACCATTTCCTGAAAAGCTCGCCTCCGAGGGCTCTACTTCAACCAATAGGATTTCCCATGAGTTGATTTCAAATGTTTCTCCTGCGCTAGGTAGGTAACGATCATTTCTCAGTTCGGCTTTCAGTTCCTCCCGTCTATCCTCATACAAATCCTTTGATGAGCATATCTTTACAACGATTCTTTCTGCGTCCTTTTTCATTCGTCATCGCCTCCATCACTCCATACTTCTAAACTCTTTAGTACGGTCATAAGCGAATCTACATCTTCCTCCGGAAAAACGAAAGCTTCTTCCCCTTCCATACTTTGTGAGATGAACCTCCTGTTGAAAGTATCGTCTTCATCCCCGGCAAATATGTACAAACCTCGCTTATCTTTTGGAAATTCACCGATAATTTCTCCACCACAGGATATTGATCTTCCATATATACACTCGACTTCAAGCTCGTTAAGCAACTCAGGAGAAAAACCCATCATCTGAGCGTACTCACGAATTTTTAACTCTTTACCTAATGCGTGGTATCCATCCATCATGGGTTGGACAATTTTAAGTGAGGCCCCCGTAGTGTCCGCTATCTTTTCAATTACCTTTCTATTAAACTCCCTTATGAGTTTCGATTGATGGGTAAAAAATTCTTCCATTTTCTGAAATACCTCTTTTCTTTCTTCATCGATTTCATTAATTCTCCTCTTATATTGTATAGCTGTATCCTTTATTTCGTCGTCTCCGCTCTGTAGGTCGCTGTTGTACTCCTCCCATACCTCTTCCCAAGATTTTGAACTCTTCCCAGCTAACGCCTCTTTGAAAGAATCTAAGATAGATGTTTTAAGATCAAATCTTTCTTCTATTGTTCGAATACAAGTTCGGCATGAACAGGAGATATCTTGAGCGCTCTCTCCGATTGGTTTAACAATTTGATAGTAATATACTACGGTATCAATCTCGAATTTATTGATTAACGCTAAGATCTTGTCGAGCTGTCCCATAGCGTCTTCACTCAAGGCTCGTGATGGACACAGATCCCCTCGAAGATCATCTATCCTGGGCTGTTCTCCAGATAAATCCTCAGGAATACCTTTTCTAGCCAAGTAGTTATTATTTTCACCTAAGATATCGGCTGGATCAAACACAACCTGATTTACTTCGCTCAGGACTGTTGTGTCCCTTAACCACCATTGAGGTTGTGGTGCAACAGAAACTTCAATATTTTTCACTTCTTCTTTTATCTTTTCAGCAGGATAGTTATCCTCCTTAGTAGGGGCTAGGTAAACTTTCTTTAGCACTTGGAATGCCAATAGTATTAATAGAAAACTTGCTGAATAGTCCTCAAGTTTCTCCAGTATACCTATACGACCTTTACTATTTTGAGAGCTTTTATCTTTCGATTTTTTCATATATATCACGCTTCTATCCCCAATATGAGAGTAAAGATACTCGGGATTAAGGGTTGTTTATGTTAATGCAAACCAACAACGGACAAAAAATCACCCATTAAATACCGATTATAATAATTATAGAATCAAAAAGAATTTTTCTTCTTTTAATTCAGTTTATTTGTATTCCTGATAGAAAGGTTTTCCTTTAAACCCTTTCTCTAGAGTTTTTACTTCATGCCAAATTAATGATTTCTTATTCTTTTCCTTATGTTTCTTTTTGTTCTTGTATTTAGGATTAAATTTCTTAACATACTCTCTTCCGTTCCAAACTCGAAAACCGAACAGGAGAAACTCGTTAACGAAATTATTGTCGACTAAAACCTGACAGTCTCCAATAGCTTTTTCTTTCCTCCTCTCGTCTAGCTTTGAGAATCTTTTCTTCATATCTTCTAGAGTCGATCCAAAAGGAAAAAACTTCTGAACGTCTTTACTCCTATAGATTCTCACTACAGCTTCAGAGATTTTTTCTGATGGAATCTTAATGATAATGAGCGATCCGTTAGAATCCTTAGGTTTTGAACTTTCGGGAGGAAGAGCAAATTTCATAGGACTAGACCCTTTTCTTTCCCATTCAGTTAGTCCCACCAGACATGGTTCGGGAGAAAAGAAATCAACAGGTCCCAAAAAGTAATACCAGTCCTCCCATTTGGCCTCAATTTCTATTTCATCATAATGATCTCCAAATGGACCTTTTTTCCTTTTTATAACGCTTTTATCCCCCTTTATATCAGGTTTGTTTTTGAAGCCATCTTTGATAATATCCTTAGCATTTTCCTCGCTAGTACCATGAAAAAGATACATTTTTCCAATTCACCTCATTTAGAATAGAACCTACTGAGACTTCCTTCGTTTTTGTTTACTCTATACTTATTATCCTCTCTTAAAACAATGTCTTCTAGCATGTTTTTTCTCAATCACTATATGTAGCTTCTACAACTCCGAATTACGGCTTGCTCAATTTAATGCTAACCGTAACTATCTCAGAGTAATTTGAATGTAAGGAATACTCACATATAGTATTTGAGAGATTGTAGATATGAAGACAAAAAGTTCTCTCCTGTGCCTTTAGATTCGGATTGATAATTGATGTTATCCAACCTCTCTTTGACAAAAAGAACATTGGTTTTTTCCTGTCGATTCTGTGACTAAATGGGATGGATAATCCTCATCCGTGATGTTATCTCCTCAAGCCCTTTAAACCTCCTAGAACTAATGGTCTTTCTTTTCTTTGAGATAATATTTCTCTTTTAATGTAGCTAGTTACATGTATCTAGAGAATTCTATTCTCGCTTATTGAATCGTAATATTTCATCGCTCCCTTACTACTGTCCAATTCACTAAGAAACTACCTTTTTAATATTGCAATTATGATGAAAAAATCCATGGGTTTTATCAGTCATCTTATAACAAATAAGTGCCTCTTGGTACTTTCATTTCTCCATATGTCTTTTCTTTTTTAAAGATTAGATGCTTTATCTTTTTCTTCTATCTCAATCTTTAATTCAACATTCCCTCTAAGAAGGTTTGAGAAGAATCAAATTTTATATGCCATCTATGAGGTAATTCACAATTTAATCATTTAGAATCTTTTTGAAGGTAATACTGCTTAACTTGATCCTCACTCGTGCCGTCCTCGCAAATATAAGGAAAACTCTTGCCTTCATCCGCAAACTCGTTATATCTTTTCAACATAACATCGAAATAACCTCCTCCTGTGTATACCAATATCTCCTCTCCATCAAAAATCTTTGAGAGTAGATAGTATCCACCAAGATCACCTTTTTCCTGCTTGAATATCTCCTCTCCATCTTTTTCACCTAAAATCTTGTATCCCCTTTGCTGTTTAGGGAAGTCGTCTACAAATCTGCGATATTTTTTTCGAGTTTCTTTTGAATTTAAAAGGACTCTTAACAGTGATGTAAAATCCTCCTTATCATTCGAGATGTTTTTTATTTCAGATCGAATTTTTGATCTTCTACTTTTATCTTCTCGAGTCTTTTTAATCAATTCATTCCATTCTTCAGGATCACTCGAATCTGGTAATGAAACCTCCCCTAAACCATTTTTTTTGCTATCTATCTTGATGATACTATCCAAAAAAACCTCCTCTTCTTTGGTTTTTCCATCATCTTCCATCTCTTCTATCTTGAACTCTAATTTGTTCTCCCGTCCAATCAATCGATTTACTTTTCTGATAGTTAGGTCTACTCTCTTGTTTGACCTCTCTGAGAGGAATTGAAACTTTTCACCTTTTGAATCTTCAGAGAAGCCGGCCTCTCTTAAACAAGTTATGATGAAGCCTTTAGAAAATTCAGTTGATAAAGTTTTTTCTTTTTCATCCATATTCAATATTATCGAAGCCATAAGACGGAGTTTATCTTCTGAGAGTCCTCGGCTAAATCTCTCAAGCAACATCAACAACTTTGAATCTTTGAGTCTAAGGATAAGTAATAGTATTATGAAATAGATAGCCGACAGAGTCCAACCAGATAGTAGAGTAAGAAAAGTAGGTATGAGTAAAGTAGATAAATATAATCCTCTAAAGAGAAACCCAGATTCAACATCTTTTCTTAATTTTAATGTGAGTGGGATTAGACAAAATATTACGATCAGAATCAAAATTTGACTCTCTATTGTAGGGGCCAACCCTGGGTTTATGAAATTTATAAGAGTGAATAGGAGGAATATAGGCATTACAACGACTAAAAAATGTGATTCAACTATAGAAGGAAGTTGAGATATTTTTGATAAGACATAATATTTGTTAGAGTAAGAGAACATTTTTCCACTCGCAGATATAAAGAACCACAGAAAAAGGAAGATAGAAATCCCTCTGAGATACAATTGGGTTTGAGCATGGAAAGCTCCGAAAGACAAAAATCCCAAAATAGATATAGTTGCGAATAGAAATGCCCACATAAGATGAAAAGGTAGGAGCATCGTGAAGATGAGTGTTTTTTGTCCAATTATTGTGTCGCTCATCTTTTTATCTATTGCTGACCATCGTTCTAATTTTGATGAAAATTTGCTTCCTTCTAATGCTCTTGTCATGCTTTTTTTGTTTCTTAATTCTTTTTTTGCCTCTGCACTGAATTCATCTTTAGCCTTCATAAATCTAGATAAGTTTTGGAATCTGTCTTTTGGATTAGAAAAAATCTCTCCTATCTGTTTTCTTATGGAGGGGATTGGATAATTCGAAATTCCCTTCTTTATCTCTTGCGGACTAGCCTCTAAGTCCAATTTAGAAAGGTTGATATTCACAACCTTTGTTCCAACTAACAAAAAATCGGCCACCTCCCGTTCATCTATGCTAAATGTTACAAACCCCTCATCTCGCCTGTTCGGTATGTTTCTCTCTATCTTTGCTCTCTTTTCATCAGTTTCAATCAATACCGTATTGGGATTTACTTTCTTTACATTTGCATTTTCCCAACCAGTCCTATTGGCTAATTCTCGGATTATGGAAACAGTTTTATCAGGTTCACTTTCTATTTCTTTCCAATCAAACAGTATGTCAAGAGAGTCTAGACTGCCATCTCTGAATGCAGGATGAAAGTAAAACCTTGTTTCCCGATAAATGAAGTCATGAAAGTTCTCGAATGAGAATCTTTCTTTCAGAAATAGCGGATTATTTATCTTCTCTATCTTTATTGGAACCACCTTTTTTTCTCTGATTCCTATTTGTTTGAATAATATCTGAAATGGGGCAACGTTATTTGGATATTTTTTAAAGATTAAAACCCAATTGTTTTTTTCAATTTTTTCAAATAATATATCTTTCTCTCTTAGGTCTGAAATCAGGAAGCTTCCATCAAATGTCTCATTCTCTATCTTTACCCCGTTCTCCCCATTTGATATAAAAATTATTAGGGATTTGACAAGGAGTTCTAAAAGTGGTGAGGAAGGAGGATCTTTTGTCGTAGATAACCACTCTAAATATAACTTCAAGTATTCGAGAGGGGAATTCTTTCTTTCAATGTCTTTTCGAAGTACCTCAAAAGACTTAATGGGCTTATCTGGTGGATAACGTTCTTTTGGGTCTAGACCAGATCCTATTCTCTCGTTAAGACTCACTTAAATACCTCCATTCAACCTTTACCTCTGCCTTTCCTTGGTCCCCTTCTTGACCCCTCTCACCAATAGGTAAAACCAGGACACCTTCATTTTGACATTCTTCGATTATTTTCCTTCTAAGTTTTCCTAAACTATATCTTTCTACAAATTTATCTATGGCTTGAACATATTTATCTCTTTGAAGTCCAGAAATTTGATTCTTTTTGAATGAGGGGCGAAGAAAACCGTTTTCCACTCTTTTTAAAGCGATCAAGCTAAGATAATTCGAGAACCCTTCTCCCAATTTAGAGGTGATAGTTGGAGGATACAGATGATTTTTCTGTTTCCTCTTTCCCTTCAACTTAGAGTGGTAGTAAGTGAACACATGACCGATCTCATGGGCGAGAGTAGAGTAAATAGAGCTTTTAGAAGGACCACCTACCCGGATATGAATGTTGTAATATTTTTGATAATCTCCATTTATTGATGAATAATTCCATTTTAACTCCGCAGTGCCTGGAGGTCCACTATACTTTCTTTTAAGATTGACCTTTGATTCTGGAATCCTAAAACCTTCTTCTGCAAGTACTCCCTTAGCTTTGCGATATATTTTTTTGATAGTTGAGAGTTTCTCGGGGCTTGATGTAACGCAGCGTCTACAAAATTTTTTTTGGTCATAATAAGAAACTGTGTTTTCTCTTGACAAGGGGGCGCCACAATTAGGACAATGCTTAGAAGAATTGTAGTGTTGTGGACAATAAGTTCTTTTCCATAGATCTTGATAGTATCTTCCGAAAATCCTTTTCTTACATATGGAACATTTCATCTTTTTTCACCTTCTGTTTTCTCTTCTTCATTTACCTTACAGACAGGGCAGTCTTTTCTGCTCTCCACTCCGTCTCTTTTGAACACATTCGCTTCTTTCAAATTCACGTTGATTTCTCTATAGTCCAGTTCTTCATCATTCAGTATCGCCTTCACCACAAATCCGACCCATCCACCGCTGGTCGAATGAGGGTAAATGATGCTGGGGGAAGCCATCGCGTCAGCGCAGGGATCTTCATCATCGTCTTCAGGGTCCAACTTGGGATGGTAATCCCAATAACAGCCTTCAGTATTTTTTGGATCATCGTCTATGAAGACACGAAACAAATAAGAATTCTCGGATATCACCGATAACACGTAGGGTATCTGGAATTCATGGCAGATTTTAAGAGTTTCAATAACACCAGCATCATTATCTATAGCGATCACGACTAAGTCTATCTCCTCGAGTTTTTCGGGAAATTTCTCTTGAAACTTGCTGGTTTTATACCAGAAACCTTCTATGCTTTGACCTTCGATCATCCTGAATTTCTCGAG
>SL_8KL_010_SEDDRAFT_10004271_pt1 | contig 11555 bp, 11 predicted proteins | sample SodLakKL_010_SED_4_FD_11160 | JGI IMG/M metagenome (IMG submission 11160) | reverse complement strand
CTTTGATAGGACGGCGTGTGAGAGGTAGAAATGTCGTTCCTGTCCCCTGCAACGTCTCTTTAACCTTCTCTTTTTGAAACTCCCGTCCTGTATTCGCTTCTAACAGAGACCCGGCTTCAAGTATCAGCCTTTTCGCCCTCTGGACTCCATCCGAATTGTTCAACCCTAATTCTTGTGCTAGAAGAACAGGGTCCGCCAACATTTTGTTGGGGTTCGCTTCAATGACTTCAACGGTGTTCATTTATCGACCCTTTTTGTCGGGCTTCTCTCTGATTGGGGACGCAACCCCTTTCATTATCAACTTCACAGCCCGAGTTTTTGAAAACGAAACCACTTGCCCAGGACACCAATGCTTATAGTGAGCTACGAATTTGACTTTAATCACATGTCTTCTTCGTCCCACTCAGTCTCTTCGTCTTCGTCTTCGTCTTCGTCCTCTTCTTCTTCCTCTTCATCCTCTTCCGGTTCGTCTCGGCCTTGATCAAGCCTCGCCCATTCAGAGCGGATTTCTTCAATGATTTCCGCCTTTGTGAGCGTTTGCTGAACACTTAGCCCAAGCATATTGCAGTAATCAAGAAGCTCCGACTTCTTCATTTTGTCGATTTCTGGGCGGATTTCCGTGCTCGACATTGATTGCTTCAACTTGTCTCGGGCGGCTTGGGACTGACTCTCTTCAGAACCACTTCCTTTATCAGAAACGGTTCTCACTTTGGCGGCAATCCCTCTCTTAATTAAGGCTTTTGCTTGAGAGGGGTAAAAAGTTGCAATCTCACCAGGGTTATACGAACCGTGGATTTTGTTGAACTTGACTGCGATACGGGACATTACATCTCTCCTTTCGAGTTACCTTCGTTCTTCATTTAGACGTTATGACTCTGATCAACAACGAGGAGACTCACTATTTATGATGCGTCTCGCTCACGGGGTACTGCTGATAACCTCCGAGAACGGCTATAGCATACACGGTTGCAGTGTCAGTTTCTCCACGGGACATGGTAGGAGTAAGCTTCAGCCGAACTTCCTCCTTGCACCCGGATAAATCAACGTTGAACTGCAAGACACCTTCGGTTGTAAGGGAATTGTCGTCAGGAGCTTTAGCAACAACCTCTTCAAGCTCCATATCATCCTCCCGAACGTCTTCCACTGCTGACCAGGAGCCGCCCGAATCCCTGTGCTCAAGCTCGGCTTTGAGTGTCAGTGACTCATCATCGTTGAGAGTAGTCTCCCAACCAATTATAAAAGCCGCCGACCTCGGAATGCCGTACTGATGTTCGTACTCGCGGAGTTCGATGGTTTCGCCATTAATAGCAGAACCATCCGAGCCCGCGCCCGCAGTAATATCGGTGCTTTCGACGGCAAGTTTGCCTTTCAGATAAGCTCCGATGTTTTTCACTTCACTCATGGAATGCGCCATTCCTTGTTCTCCTTATCTAGTTTCTGGGGTGAATTAGCTTTGGATGCTAAATTACGACCCCGAGGGTTCCCATTCAACCGCGTCAATAATCGCGACACTCTCGCGATGCCGCAGGTTGATGTCATGGTGGCTAATCGCCCGGACAACCGTCACGTCTTGACCGAACGCCGAGACTAATGTTCCATCGCTGTTGATATACGCGGCTTCATCGGAAACGCGAATTTCAACCTGCGAGCCATCGCCGATTACAACGTCTCTGAAGTCCGCAAAGTAAACTTCAGATTCATCGTCTCCGGATCCAAGGTTCGTCGGGATTTGCGTCGTAACCCGATAGGGGAACCCCCACAAGTTGCCCTGAAGCAGTTCGTTACGGAACGCATAGTTCCCGTTGCTGTCACGAACCGTGGCGAGATACATGTAGGTCCTCGGCGCAAAAATCCACCCAGGACGTGTCATGCGAACATCCCAGTCAAGCAGCTTCTGAACCGCTTTACCAAGGTCGAACGTGACGTTTGCAAGGTTCACAGTGCTGTTTGCGTCGAAGACGTTATCTTCATGCGCGAGATAGCGAAGTCCGCGAGGTGTCCGCTCCGTACCGATGGACCGGATGAATTTCTGGTCCTCGGTAGTCGCCATCGACTGAATCATATCTTGCTGGACAATCCCTTCCGCTCCCGGAGAGGTTTGACCAAAACGAATCAAGTCGTTGGAAATGGGAACCATCGTGCGGAGCTTCTTGGCTTGCAGGCGCATGTCGCGGAACGTGGGTTGCGAGGCCGCTTTATCTTCGGTCTCCCCAACATACTCCGATTGCGCGCCGCTTGCCAGGGCCGGTTGGTCGAGAGTGCTTGCGTTCAACGTCATAAACGTAGGCTGAAGCGTTCGAACAACGGCTTCGGGCCGCAGCATTTCGATAACTTCAGACGCAAACTCTCCAGAAATAAGCAACCCGCCACTATCAGCCAACGAAGAAGTCAGCGCCTTGCTTACATCGCTGTTCTCTCCGTAAATCTTGTCAGCCGCTTTCTTTGCCTTTTCGGGGTCCCTTCCGGCTCCAAGAAAGCACCGAACTACTGCGCCAAACTTGTCTTTCGTGGGCTTCTTGCTTTCGGACAGCGAGTTAATCGCTTTGGTAAATTCGGATAGGGCGTTCTCGCGGGCAGATTCCCTATCGGTATCCATAGCGTCTCGCTGGCGGTCCATCACGCCTTTAACTACTTCGTTGATGAACCCCTTCAGTTCCTGATTCGTTACTCGAATTGCCATTCTTAATCTCCTATTCTCTAGGCGTTAGTTTCTGCCAGACGGTTACTGCACTCTCCCAGTCGCTTCAATCCCTAGACTGGCAAAATGCTCCTCCAATTGTTCTTGGATTGCTTTCTTGACTGCATCAACAGAGTCGAACCCGTCGAACAGTATCTCATCCTCGGGGGTCTCTTCTGAAGACGAAGTTTCCTCGTTATCGCCGCTCTTGCCGGGGGCAGCGCCAACCCCATGTTCCATTCCTTCCTCAATGTCACTAATCATCTTGTCAATCCCCTCAATATTGCACTTGAGGATTGCAGATTTCTTCGTCTTAATGCCCGCAAGTTGGTCTCGACAGCTCTTGAGAATATCAAGGATTTTGTCTTCAACATCCATCCCGTACACTTGCCCGTCTTCTGGGGAGATGGTCATTACATCCTTGAAGTGGTAGAGCGCGCTGTTCTCAACGTACTTGAAATCAGGCGGCTCCGTGTCGAAGTCCTCACGGTAATGAGACGCCAAGTGATCATAGCACTTGCGTTTGGTTTCCAGTTCCAGTTCCGTGTTTGACATCAACTCTTTCATGCAAGATACTACATCTCTGAACACAACGGCGTGATCAGCAGCGGGGTCGTGGTGGATAAGGTAAATTTCTCCCGTTTCCCCGTCCATGAAACACCCGTCTTTCAGGGTAGTTTTACACTTGCTAGAGCGTTGATAGTCTTTCGGCTTCACCGGAAGTCCTTCTTGATACTCTGCAAATGTCAGTTTCATTTTCCTCTCCTGTTCTTCGGTTTTTGACACAGTAGTTTCTTCCGGGGATTCGGTTTCATCACCCCTTTCTTCGGTTGGGCTCTTCGTTTCCGCTGCTACAGTTGTGAACACTTCTTCAGTTGGGGTTGAGTAGGTTGTGGTTGATTTACAGAGGTCATAGAGAAGGTCTGTAAACTTTGCCTGTTCATCACACCCGTTGCCTTTCAAAGTCTTGGACCTCTCTTCCGCCCATCCTGCCAGGGGGCCTAAATCAATCCCAAGACTTTTTGCCCTTTGCAACGCATTCGGGTTGCTCGGGACCGGCACCGTTGAAAACTCTAGAAGCTCTTGTTTGTGAAAATCAATGCCGAAAGGACGGTCTTTATCTTCGACAAAAGACCACTCAACCGGCATAAACCCTACCGATACCGAGTTCATAAACTTCCCTTTGTAAAGCCTATAAATCGTATCGGCGAATTCATAAACGTCAGGGGAAGCAAACTCCACCTTAGAAGTTACAGTCCCTATTCCTTTTTCTTTATCCTCCACCTTCTTAGTGATGGACAGCCCCTTCGCGACAGGCGGACTCCAAATGTCGTGCGCGAATAGAACAACAGGGTTGCCCAACCAGTTCTTGAAGTCCCACCCCGAAACATCAACCCGGTCAAAATCCCTATCCAAGTCTCCGGTACTGATAACAAATTCAACAACTCTATCTTCATTCTCAGAAGAAACAGCCGTCATTGTTTTCAGCACCCCTTGGTAAGAGGTCCCCTTTGGTTCTTCGCTGTTTTGATGTTGCTTCATCAACTCTTTCCAAGATGATGCGTGAAGCAACCTTCCTGATTTAACCATTCGAACAGGCTCCTGTGTTACTGTGCTAACACACGACATCGTATATTACAACTACATGTCCTTTGTCGCGCTTCACACATATTTTACCCAATGTCGTCAAGCATTTTCAATAAGAGATTTCTCTGTTCTTCGAAAGCGCCTCTCACCTCCTTCTTCATTTCGGATTCATACCTCTCCCTGATTACCTCTCTCGACTTCCAAATTTCCTCTCTGACAGTCTTATCATACGACCTGCTCTCTTCTTCGTCAATTACAGCAACGATTACACACCGGCAGTTGATATCTTGTTCAGCAACCCCAAAATTTCCGGGTCTCATTGCTTGGTATCCGCCGCCCGAGAAAGGTTCCCGTATGCCCCGGATTTGTCCGTCCAGTTCGATGTGGGCATCCCGAGTTCTATCGTCCACAGTGGTAATCCATTGTTTCCGCTCTAAGTTTGCCTGTTCCATTGCTTGTAAAGAGGCGAACGAAGCAGCGTCGGCTGTTTCTGTTCTTGCAATCTTCCACGCCCGAGGGCCTCTAGCCTCATCAAATACGGATTCAACTCTTGACTTAATACCGTCCAAGTCAAGCCCTTCCTCAATTCCACTAGCCAACGCTTCTCTAACCTTGCTGCGAGTCGTATCGTTAATCCCAACTATCTTATTCCCGCCAACCTCTTCGAGATAATCGGAGACTTCAGTAGCTTCCATATTGAACGCTACTTCTATGCCTGCTCCAGTCAACGTTCTTTGCCCGGACACATTTACAAGAGAAGCTAGAACCGGGCCTATCGCCCCTTGCAGGATTTCTGGGGAGATATTCTTTACCAGTTCTTCAACCTTCTGGTAAGAAATAGACTTATTGGCGCTTTTCTTCACAGACTTGTTGTCGTTGTCGTCGTCGCCGTCGTCGTCGTCGTCGTCGTCGTTGGCGCTTCCCTCATCGCCCGGACCTTCCTCCGGCCTCGGCTCTCCAGTTTGTAAATCTTCGTCAGTGTCCTCGTCTTCATCCTTCTTGTCTGGAGTGAGTTCTTCTTGAACCCTAGAGTTAAAGGGAACAAAGTGATACTTACCTTTGTCGGAATCCTCTAAGTCTTCATGGCCCGCCATGTTTCTCCATTCATCAGCTTGGAAAGCCCAACTTGCTTTCTCCATTGCTTGAAGCTGGAAATGTTTGTCCTCATCAACCGGAGAATCGTATTCAATGAGGAACCCTTTTCCAAACTCCTTATCCGCGTCCATTTGATATGAACTGCGCATAACTTCCAAGCGCGGGATAAGAACCCACCGGCCAAACACGTAACCGGAAGCATCAATGGTGCTTCTGTTACTGTTCTCTAGGATGCCCATTATTTCGGGCGGGATGCCAAGAACCTCAATGACGGTATCCCTGTTAAACCGTCGAAGGTCTTTTATCTGCAATGATTCAAGGCTTTGCGTGAGTTCTTTCACTGTGATACTGCCGGGTCCGCCGCTGAAGAATGGGCGTCCGGCGTTTTCAGGACCTTGAACCTTGCTAAGAAATCTCTGCTCGAACCTCTTTGCTACTTCGGGCGATGCGCCCTGCAAGTGAACGTACAGCGGAGGCACAGCGTGATTGTAGAACGTGCTTTTCATAAACTCGGTTGCGTAATGGTCCATTTCAAGTTCGCTAACCAAGCTTCTCCCAGCCGATGCGCCTCTAGAGTAAGGGTTCTCGGGATGAGGATTCTTGAACATCAACATTTCTTTCGGGTCGATGTACGCTGTTGAACCCCCAAAAACTATCTCAACCTTCCCTTCAGGACTTCTCAGGTTCTTAATCCAAGTGGGAGGGATGATAACATGGCCGACAGGGACACCGCCTTTATCCCGTATTTTCAACCAGTGCGCTTCCCCGCTTAAATCTAAGTGCAAGGAAGTTACAAGCATGGAAGACAGCCCTGTAAGGGTGTCCGCGCCGTAAGAAACAAACTCATTCCAGGGGTGGTCGTTTACTTCCACAACACGGTTGTCTTTCATCAACCTTTTAAGCATTCTTGCGCGCTTTGTTTGGTTGAACGTAGACATCCGCTTTGCAAGGCGCTTCGTTTCCCAAGACTGTTGAAACCGGGTGTTCCCTCTCGGGGCGTCCCTTAAAGCATAAATAGTCCATCCAGTATCAGAAATGCCCTGAGCAATTTTGATTGCGCCAGCATAAAGCCAAGGCATTTTCTCGATGTTTCTTGTCAGCCCTTCGGTGTTCGCAGGAGGCGGTTGTTTTACTCCCAGAACAGTGGATTGGAATCCGGCGGATGTGGGGTCGTCAAACGGATTTGATTCCTGACGCCTTTTGAGCTTTTGTTCTTCTTGTTCGCGGGCTTTGACTTCCCGTTCTAAAGCGTCTTCAGGAACCCCGCCGACCGTCAACTTGTTTCTTTCAGACATTTTCACGCTCCTAAATCTAGTGACACCACCAAGTAGTTTGCCCCCACCTCTGCCCAGAGATAGCAAGAACCAGGGCGTCCCCGTGGTCGGGGGAACGGGTCAGGCGTTTCTTCGTGTGTTCCTTCCTCTCCAATTGAACTCTGTCGTCTGGGGTGAACCTATACTTCGGGGCTGTCAAGTCCCCAACCAAAATCGGGTCATCAGGTATATCACCGATTTCTTGTAACCATTTCTTAGTCTCGAACCACAACTCCGCACGGAGATTATAGTATTTGTTTGGGTCCGTAGCAGACTTAGCCATGTTCACCCCGCATACAGTATGACCATGGCCCAACTCTAACATACGGTCCACCACCCCAGCACCGATACCGACCTCATCGATGCTTATCATTGCCGGTGAATATTCTTTCACTATCTTCACAAGCAATGCAACAACATCCATTAGAGATTTTTTCCTGCTCTCGATGGTCTTTATGACTTTGTTGCCCTTGACAACGTAAATGATTGTGCAGTCATCACCATACCGGGCAACGTCAACACCAACATATACAGGCTCTTGTGGGTTGGTTGTAAGGTCCCGGTTCGTCGCCTGATGAATGTCAGCCAACGATATAACCTGGTCTTCGCTGGTATCGGGGAACTCTCCGAGAACACGCGCCTTAAACGCCGCCGAGTCTTCTCCCCAAGCGGCTTTCCGTTCTTCAATCCACTTGGCCGTTGCCAGTCCTGGGATGATTTCTGTATTGTACTTCACGTTTGGGCTATCGTAGGCGGAAATTGTGAACGTCTTCCACGACGGGTCAGTGAAGCAGTCGTGGAACGGACCTTCCGGCGTCAACGGGTTCCCGATGAAGAAGATTTTGACATTTGACGATGCGGCAAGCCCCATAATAGCTTCATATATATCGTAGGTAATAGCCGACGCCTCGTCATATATTACCAACGTCCCCCCAGGGGAACGGAACCCGGCAAAGTTCTCCGCGCTCTTTGTAGACACACCGAACGCCCCGTGTTGTGGAGCTATCTTCCACTCCATCGAGGATTCATAGAGGTGCCCATACTGCCGGAACCATTCTTCTTTTGCACTATCTTTCAATGCCCGCATTGTAGGCCATTGGATTTTCTCAATCCCTTTCCATGACGATGCAGACGTGATAACGTAAGAAGGAACGTGGTTCGGGAGAAACCAACATGCGATGTTTGCAGCAAGATAGGATTTTCCGCAAGCATTTCCACTCTTTACTGCTACGCGGGGGTGTTTAGCGATTGCGTTCAGGATTTGCCTCTGCTTGCTCCAAAGTTTACTCTCTAGAACCCGTTCAACCCATTGAACCGGCCTTGTCCGCCCGAGCCTTCTTTCCTCAAGTACGCGGGCAATAGTCTCCAGCCTCTCACGTTCTCTTTCATCAACAGGAATTTCAAGAGATAAATCATGCTTCTTGCGCATGAGAACTCTGCCGCCCCTTTTTATGGTGTCTGGGCGGAATTTCTTTCTCTTTTTCGTGAGAGTGCCGGTGCTCATCCTACTTCTCTACCCTTCTATACAAAGGCTCATCTGATACTGCGGCATATGAGGTTCCGCAAACTGAACAGGTTAAATGGAGTTTGAACTTCTGGGACGTTTTAGGGTGGTACTCCCTTCTGTTCCAGAAGTCTTGATAATCCTTACACTCCGTACACCACCGGGTGAATGCAGACGCTCTCCTCTTGATTGGGTTTGTCATTGTAATCCGTTCTCCTCTAGTAATTTTGCAGGCGGCAGCATTCTCCGGCCCATGCCGATGAGAAAATGTTTCCACCTCCCCTTGTTATTACTGTACAACTCCATGTACCGGGTCCCTTGATACCAGTTGAGCCAAGCAATGAGTTGCGGCTCGTATCTACGAGCGATTCGATTCAAGTGACTTTGTGTAATAGGCCCCAGTGCCCCGTCCACAGCGATTTGCTCCCTCCCTTGTATTTCGTTGAACAGGTTGACCGTCTTTTGCGCATAAGATGTACATTCATTCGGCCCTGTATTGACTGAAAAATCTAAGAACCAACAAGCGACATAGTGAGAGTTAAACCCGTCCAGGCCCATCGCTATCCAGAACTCCGTTTTGTAGAAACTCTCGGCAATATCAAGCTGCTCCTCGACGGTGCTGGCTTGTGCGAGCTTCTCAAACGTTTTTGGAAACCACCGCGAGGTTATACCAAAGATAGTATGTCCTCCAGGGTCTTGTTTGTGATTTACATCATACCCTTCCATACGGATGAGCCTATCAAAAGCTTCGTAGAAATCAGGTTTCTTCATCATCTTGCTCCTCTAAGAGTTTGCGGTCATCGAAGTTCTCGCCATCATCGTCTTCTTCATCAACCAAATGCGCCTCTGCGTCTATAATTGGCCCTTTCCCATACTTCCCGTGCCCTAGAGTCTTCATGATAAGGTCCTGAAGCTCCTTGTCTGTCTTCTGCCTTGCGGAAGTCTTCAGGTTTATCTCGCCTTCTATACTGACCTCGCTCTTTTGTGTATTATATTTTTCAGGCTTGTTGGCCTTCAACAACGTTGTCAAAAGATTATCGCTATACTTCTTGACGTGGCCGACTACAGTCCCTTGGTGGAATACAGGCTCATCAACACCATTAACAGCCCTTTGGAACGCGGCATTCTCCAACACTTCCCCAGTAGCTTCCATTACTTCCCTCCAAGCAAGGTCAAACATGACATCATTCTTCCTTGCCGTAAGCATACGGTTGTATGATATACCAACTTCTTCCGCCGCGAGCCTCGGGAATCCTCCATTCTCCCTCATTCGGATTATGAAGTCGTGCTTTATCTTGTTTGTTATGGTCTTTGTGCTTAGATTTCTAACCGGCGCGTACTTTTCTTCTTCTGGGGTGAGTTCGGCTTTGATTTGTTGCGTTGTCCTGTTGTGATTGAACTTCTTCGGCTTCCTTTTATACACATTTCTCTTGATTGCGTTTTCTTTTGTCTTTGCCTTCTTCCTTCTGGCCTTATCAGCCTTCTTCTGGTTCTGCGTCTTCATTGTTCTACTGCTCCTTGCTTTAAGCCTTCAAGAAAGGTTCCGGCTCGGGGTTATAGCCCGCCTTTATCAGCCTTTTACGGTTGTTATTCCATGCCGCCCAACCACCAGCACGCACCCCGGCCCACGATTTCGACCGGGAAAACCATTGCCCCAGCCTTGTTTGCCTAGGCCACCCAAGCACGTTACTCAAATTGTTGTATTGGATAACAAGCTTGTAATGATAGAAGTAGAAATCGTCTGCGATTCGCCGCGTCCAACCTTCTGGTTGAAGCCTGTATAACACATCATGGCCTAATGCCGGGAGACTTCCCCAGCCACGCCGCTTCAGTATCGCCTTCACCCCCGGCGGGGAAGACCTGAAATCGTGAACAAACCCTGCTGGCGCGTGTATTTCAGAGGGCACTTTATACCCTCTATCAGCCCATTTACGCCTGAAATCTTCAGGAACCCCAATAATGTACCGCTCTAAAAGTTGCCAATCTTGGTCTCCTGGGAGCGATATTTGGACAAGGGGCCGCCCAGTGAGGGAAAGAGGGTCCCAACAGGCGTCGAAAAAATTGATTGGCCGTATAAATGGGTGTCCTTTTGGCAGAAACCCCTTATCATAGGATAAGTAGGAGTAGTCCCTTTCTGTGCTTTTCTCTAAGAGGTTGTAATCGGGTCCCCGGTCTTTCCAGACAACAACGCCTAACCCTCGAACTTCAGACATAGCAGGGTTCTCCTCTTTACTGATGTTTATTAACGCTTATTAACGCTTATTAACGCTTATTGGCGTTTATTAACGCTTATTAACGCTTATTAACGCTTATTAACGCTTATTAACGCTTATTGGCGTTTATTAACGCCCCTGTTGAGGTCGTGCGGTTAGATTATGCGGGGAGGCATCTCCTTTCCTTATACACGCCTCAACAGGGGGCTGCTTGGGCCAAATTAGTTGTCGCCGCCGTCGTCGCCGTCGTCGTTTTCGACACTGGGGTCTTCAAATTCATAACGTTTCAAACCGAACCGTTCCCGCAATTCGGCTGCATATTCAAGCAGACCCTCAATATCTTCTCGTTGGCGCTCTTGGCGTTCTAGGGTCCATTCATGTTCTTCACGTTTCATTTCGTGCCGCAATTCGGCAACAGCCATGCCGATGCGGGCATACTCCCAAACGGCGTCCATGTCGTGAGTACGAATGATAGTCCCATCCGGCAGTTCCGTGGTTGCGCACCCTGGCATTGACGCTGATGCCAATGCCAACGCCAGCGCCACTAGTGATAATGTACGCATTGTACGCATCGTCTTTCTCCTTGTTCCTGATTCTGGAATCCTGTCAGAAGCCCGTTAGTCTTTTCCGGGGACCTAACGGGCTTCTAGGATTCATTCAAATTCAATTCTGATTCTCAGCACAACGCCTTCCTCGGGCGTCACTGTCCGGGACCATGAGTTGCATTCCGGGTTGTGTGTCCATTCCGGGTGCGCATCATAGTATTGCGCCGCCGATGGCGCTACGCTTGGGGGATTTGTGGGGTCCCACCCCCAAGACTCCAGGAACTCTTCATATGAATCTGTTTGTGCGGGGTGCAGCCCTCCTTGTTCTTCTTGTTCCCCTTTAGCGGGGTTTATAGTGATTGTATACGCTGCAATTATAGTCATAATCGCGAATACAATTCCGGTTGAGGTCGTGACACGCAGGATTTCCATGATACGCATGATATTACTCAATTATCTCCACGTCAAACTCTCCGCTTATGCGGATTCTGAGGGTTCTGGGGACATGAATAACATTCACTGCGTAAGGGTTGTCAACCGCAACGATAGCTACACTCTCTTGATTAAGTGTAACCTCATAATCCTCTACGGTAATGGATACCGGCTCCTGGGTGGGTGTAA
>SL_8KL_010_SEDDRAFT_10004269_pt1 | contig 11558 bp, 27 predicted proteins | sample SodLakKL_010_SED_4_FD_11160 | JGI IMG/M metagenome (IMG submission 11160) | reverse complement strand
TTTATTTTTCAATTATATGAATATAAATTTTATAAAAAATTATATAAAAAATTATTCACTTTTCAAATTTCAACTTATCCACTGAAAAATATAAATATACACGTTCTTTCCGCCAAAAAAAAATATGCTCTTCTATATATAGTGAAAAATAGTAAATATTAAATAAAATATATTAAAAATATTTGACCCAAATTTTCCTCATGTCAAAAAAACGGTTTTTAAGGGAACCCATATTTGAATTATGGGTGGTATAGAAGATCTCTGGGTAGGGGTGGGGGGTGAGCTATTTGGTCTTTTTGGATAGATAATATCTTATTTATTCAAGACCTTTTATCTCTTTTATCTACATACTATCATAATAGTATATTTATATATTATATGTCCATAATAATATAAAAAGGAATAGAGGACAATCAGGGTCGTGATTGCCCTCTGTTCTCAAGGGGTAGTTTAGGACATTGTTTCTCTTATTTGATATATTACTTTATCAGTAACCAAAGCCAAAACATTTTCGACTTTAGGAGTCCTGAATAGTATTTCCTTTTCTGTTTCCTGTCTTTTTGACTTACTTTTTTTAGGCATAAAACATTCAATAGTTTTTGTATCTATTTTTTCCCCTGTTGTATTATCAATAAAAAACCTTTTTGTTTTTGGTGCGTGTGGATTGATTTTTGTAGGTATTATAACCTGAAAATAAAGATTATATTCTTTATCTTTATTTACATGTTCCATTACAGTTTTCGACCCATTTAATCTTCTTCCCCACACTTTTTCTGCGGCTTCAAAATATTCTGGATGATTTTCTCTTATTCTTTGATTATTTACTACATTTTCATATTCAGCACCAGCCATAATACTCATATATGAAATTTTTCTGACTTGACCTTTTTCATAAGTATTTTTATCTGTTTTATCATACTTTGATTTTCTCAATAACCGAGCATCAGTATTAAGAAAAAGCATAGCAAACTTACAACCTTTGAGTTGGTACATTTTTGCTATCATTTCTGCCCTATTCAGATATACAATTGGTTTTTGTTTTGACCAACCGAACTCGATAGCGGCTTTTTCCATTATTTTTTTCTTTACCTTATCCATATTTTACCCCTTTGAAAAAGTTTTATAAAGTTTTTTTTCTTACTACTCTTATAAATAAACTTTTTTATTTTTGCGAAAAACTTTTTTTTTGCTGACCTGCTTGAAAAGACAATAGGCAACCAGAATAACTGATTGCCTATTGTCTATATTCTTTATCTTAAACTCACTTTTTGTCTTGCTCTTTTTCCTTTTTTCCATCGAGGTGTTATTGCATTGTGAGTTTTTATTGCTTTTGCTTCTGCTTCTGCTTCTGCTGCGTACTTTGCTTCTAATTCTTTTCTTTTTGCTTCAATCAAGGCATCGTTAATAATATTGTCTGCTTGTGTTCTTTCAATTTTTACCTTCATTTTTGCATCCCCTTGAAAAAGTTTTATAAAGTTTTTTTTCTTACTACTCTTATAAATAAACTTTTTTATTTTTGCGAATAAAAAGTTATCGGGAGCATTTATGCCCCCGATAACCATAGTGGATATTTACCCTCCGAAAACATCCATTACCTCATCTTTTGGATAATGTTCTAACTCATTCGCTGCTTGTTCGATTGTTGGATCGCCCATCTTTTGCCCCTTAATAAAGTTTAATAAAGTTTTTAACTACTCTTATAAATAAACTTTTTTATTTTTGCGAAACTAAAACAAAACCTTCATTTTATCTATTTTTTCTCTTGTCGTTTTTTCCCAATCTATAAATTCTCTTTTTGCTTCTGCTGCTGTTTTTGGACAAAACGACTTTTTGAACATAGAACCCTGATAAATATTTTTACATCTTTTTTCTCTTATTCTTGCTTCATATCCAAAGGTTACACAACCCAGATCACCTTCAGCAGTATTTACACCTTCAAAAATTGAAACAGCAATACCAGTGATAAGATTGTGACGACCTCTTGCCGATACTCTAAAACGAGGCACAAGAGATAATAAAGAATATACAGAGCTATGTACCGTAAATCCTCTTTTTGCTAAAAATTCTAAAAATATATCTTTTTGTGTTTTTGTTTTGACCATTATTTTACCCCTTAAAAAGTTTTTGTTTTATTCACTGTTATAAAAACTTTTTTTTATTTTTGCGAAATTAACTTAATACTCTTCTGTCTTGTTCTATAGGCAATAATATAGTAGTCAATGATCTATCCCATTCTGTTACTATATATATAGTTTTATTTTTATCATTTTTAATATAATATTTTGATATTACTCTATATTGTTTATCTTTATTACCTTCATTTTCAATAGCCTTTTCATTTAATTTTTTATCAATTTTGCACAATTCACCCCATTCTCCAGTTTGATGCATAGCAAGATATGGGATAAAAGAAGTATTTTCTTGTTCGGCTAAAGCCATAGCTCCTTGCGTTACTACAACTTTGCCTAAACTGAATTTATTTTTTCTTGAAGTCATTATTTTACCCCTTAAAAAGTTTTTGTTTTGTTCACTATTATAAAAACTTTTTTTTATTTTTGCGACTAAAACTCAACATCATACAATAAGGTTTGATAGTTTTCATCCCCTAATAAGTTTTTTAATTCTTTAATATGTTTTTTTATTATATTATATGTTCTTTTTGTTTTCTTATCATCAGGATCATATCCTAATTGTTCAGCCCAATCTTGTAGATCATCGCTACTTTCTACTGTTATCGCTTCGTTTACTAAACACTCTAGTATACTTTCAAGAGTTGGCGGTTCTTTTATTGCTCTACCTTGTGAAAAATATAGAGACATTACTTTTTGTTGTCTGGATAAAGTAACATAAAAATTATCCATATTTTTGGAATCATCCATATATGGATTTTCTGCTACTCTTGTTTTATGAGCTATATATACCCATATATTATCAGTAAATTCTTCTGCTTTTATCATAGTTCAACCCCTTAAAAAAAGTTTTTGTTTTGTTCACTGTTATAAATTATTTTTTTTATTTTTGCGAATAAAAAGAAAAGGGACAATCAAGGTAATGATTGCCCCTATTTCCAAGGGGTAAATTACTTATATTATAATATCAGGTTCTTTTGTATTATTAAAACAACTTTGATCGACTGCAACATATCCTTTTTGTAATAAAGATTCACATGTTTTTATATCTTCTTTATCAGTAAATTCTGTATATTCTAACCAGATTAAATTTTCTGACAAATCAATTTCTCCACATTTATCACAAATATTTAATTCCATTTCTGACAGATTTTCAAGCTCTTCTTTTGTTATATCTTTTTGATTGAGATATAAAAGTTCTTCTCTACTTCTCATTTTATTTTCCTTCCAGATACTTGAAAAAGGGATAAAAAGGACAATCAGGGTAATGATTGCCCCTTTTATCCGAGGGGTAAATTATTTATATTCAGGATTCGGAACCCTTGCTTCTACCCATTTTTGCGGATAGTTACAATTTTCTTTGTATAATCTTTTGTTTTCCCTATACCCGCTAAATGTATCTTCAAAAATTTCATATTCCCATCCTTGACCATAATCAACATACAACTTCCAACCATAAAGATATTTATTGACTTTTTTCTTTGTTTTGTTCATTTTTTACCCCTTAATAAAGTTTAATAAAGTTTTTAACTACTCTTATGAAAACTTTTTTTTATTTTTGCGAAGAAAAAAATAGGGACAGTCAGGACAATAACTGCCCCTATTCTCAATATATTTTGCTAGGATTTTATTTACAAAAAAATCTTTTTAATTTATTTTTTTAATCTGTATTCATCATATTTTCATCCTTTCGTAGCCTTTTAATTTTCTAAAAAACGATAATCCTATTTTTTTTATTGCTGTATTTTGAGGCATAACTTCTTTTAATAAATATTACAGCAATAACATAATTTTCTTATTTCGGGCTTGCTCTGATTCTAATCATTATTTTTCATTTTTGCGAAAGACTTAAAAACTATCATAGTCGATAATAACTACATCTAATTCCTTTTCACATCTTATACAATGTGGTTGATAATCCCATTCTGAACTTGCAAAAATAGGATCGCATTCTTCTTTTTCTCTGCTTGTAGCACACTCATAACATACAGGTTCACATTGTGATACATAGCCTTCAATATCATAACAAGGTTTGCCCATCCAGTCCATTTTATTTCCCCTTAAAAAGTTTTTAATCTGTTCAGTGATATAAAAAAACTTTTTTGTTTTTGCGAATAAAATTATTTTATAACAAATTTTTAACTACTTGATAAGCAGGCAGTCCATATCTTCTTTTTATAGCTTCTGCTGTGCTTTCATTTTCCTTTGGATTTATCCATTCATCGAATTTAACTACATCAAATCCGATTGCCATATTTATCCAAAAATCAGATATAGGAACTCCAAAATAAAAAGAAAACAATTCAGAATTTGACAACAATTTCTCGTAATTTTTTCTTATATGCTGATTAGTTACATCATTATTATCCTGTTTCATTATGAAAACCCCTTAATTATTCTATTTTTTCAACTTGGTGATCTTTTATATTAAAACTATCAGTAACTTCACCGAAGTGCTGACCAGTAACAACATCAACTGAATTATATTCAGGATATACTACTGTTACTTTACTTTGTTTTGAACCGTGATCGTATGTTACAGTATCGCCTATTTTTATTTCTTTTCCCCAAATATCTTTGACTACCTTATCCATTTTTATCCCCTTAAAAAGTTTTATCTATTGTTCAGTGATATAAATTATATTTTTTGTTTTTGCGAACAAAGATTATATCTTAAAACTTTGGTGATAAACCTTTTTCTTTTGCCATTGTTCTAACTTTTTCTACATCATAAGCCTTAAATGCTTCAATACATTCTTTTGCTAATTCATCAATATTTCTCCAGTCGCCAGTATAGCCTGCTAATGTTCTGCAACCGCTAACAATATTATGAGCTTCTGAACAATAATATTCAAGAACATCATCAATAGTTATTTTTACTTCGGTGTTTCCCCTCCAATCTGACAATATAGCTGTGATATAAGGTTTGCCATTTTCTTCATTGAATTCTAATCCATTAGACAATATTTCATTTATTTCAAAAATATCCATAATATTATCCCCTTAAAAAAGTTTTTGTTTGTTCAGTGATACAATAAACTTTTCTTGTCTTTGCGAACAACCTTTACAAGCTCAAAAATGCTTTTATCTGTTCATCAGCAAAACCTTCTCTTTTTGCCTTGTTCTTAAATATATTTTCTTTTGATTGATATGAATTAGCTCGAAACATTCGATCATAAGCGGTTCCAGACGGATAAGAATTGTTCCACAGCCACACTAATCGTTCAGCCCTATTGATACCACCCACAAAAGTTTCAAAGGCTTCTTGCGTAGCCTGTTCATCGACAAGACCAAACTCATTTTTAATATGCTTAAATCTTTTTTGTGCCATAATTGACCTTATTTCATTATTTCATATTTTTATTTTTGTTGTAATTTTTCTTCTAATATTTTTTTATAATATTTCAATGCTGCTCTGACTTCTTGACCTTCAGGACTATCCCAAGAACCAAACTCTTCATCGATATTCATTGAATTGCAGTTAGGGCATACATCATTTTCTTGTAAATATTCAAAATCTTCACTATCCTCTTCAATTACTTTATCACAATCCAAGCATTGCATATTTCCAGTAGGATAATCTTCAAGATTTGCTAAAATATAACAGATTTGCGTCTTTTGACCTTCTTCAATAGTCAATCCCATTGCTTTGGCTTCTTCACTTGCTCTTTCCCAAGCCATTGCATAAGTCCTTGCATATTGATTTGGTGCATTGTTCTTAACTTTATTTATTGTTTGTTCTAATGTTATCATCTTTTGCCCCTTAATAAAGTTTTATAAAGTTTTTAACTACTCTTATAAATAAACTTTTTTATTTTTGCGAACAACTTGTTCTTATTTATTTACAAAGGACTCAATGTATTCCATACTATCGCCTGTTGCCATAGTTTCAATGATAAAACATCCATCCCACATATTCAAGCTATGTATTATATCACTTAGATATTCATTGTTCAAGTCTTTTGTTTCAACTTTCCTATCGATAAAATCATAAAATCCGTTTCTTGATTCATCATCCATACCTTCCAAACCGTCTTTCACATCTTCCAATGTCAAGAATTGACAATATAAGATATAAGATTTTCCATATCTCATAGCATTGACGGCTTTGCCATCTTCAGGTCGTCTTAATATACCATATTCAAGCAAACTTTCTTCAGGACTAGCATCTAATCCATCAGTAAATCCCTTTTTTGCTAATTCTAATGCTAAAGACTTGACTTCATCAGCAGAAAATACTCTTTTATTACTTTTATTCATTTTCTTATTCCTTAAAAAAGTTTTATTTATCATTCAGTGATATAAATAATATTTTTTATGTTTGCGAATAACGAAATTTTGATACTTCATCTTTATAACTACGAACAAGAGCATTTACCCATTCTGTTTCATTCGGATTATCTTGACCCTCAAATTTACGACAATATAAACCTCTTACAAAGCTAAATGGATCATTAGCTTCATATACAAGTTTCTTTTTATAAAAAATTTCTATGTTCTCAAATCTCCAATGAGATAAATAATTAACTATTTTAATTTTTCTTTTCCTATCTTTATAAACATATTTATCTCTTAATATTGAATTATCTAAAAAATATCCAAAAGTTTGTTTTCCTTTTAATGTAATTAGCCCTTGTGCAATTCTAAAAATATTCTCACAATCTAATGAAAAGGTTTTAACAGACTTAAAATATTTATAGCCACCACATCCTCTATATATCAAATATAAAATATAAATAAACAAAAGTCCTGCAATAAGAGACATCGCAAGGAAATAAAATGGAAAGTTTTCTGAAAAATGTTCGATTAAACTCATAAAAGGATCCTTATGGTTTTGCTGTTACTGATATTTCTTGATATTTTGTTATTATAACATTTATTGTACCGAACATAGCAATCATTTCTTCTCTTTTATCAACTGCTTCTGGAAATGTTCTACAATAATGTATTGCATCTGCTGACAAAACTATATATGGATTTGTTTTTGCAAGTTCTTTATCTATTTTCATATCCTTATTCCTTAACTCTAAACTGTTATTTATTACTTGCATTTTATTTCCCCTTAAAAAGTTTTTTATGTATTCAGTGATATAAATAAACTTTTTTATTTTTGCGAATGAATTAAGTATCAAAACTTAAATCTATTATATTAACTACTCTTGCTGCTATTTCACCATTATTAAATGAACACCAAGTATTGATATGACAGATTGTATCTGTATTATCAATATTATCAAACAAAATTGACAATAACTTAAAAGATTTTTGTTTTATTTCATCACAATCTTTTGCATAAGCAATATAAGTATTTTGACTTGTTCTATCATTCACATTATGTTCAATAATAATTAAATATTGTTTCATTTTTATATCCTTTTATAAAAAGTTTTTGTTTTGTTCAATAGTATAAATAAAGTTTTTTATTTTTGCGAATAAGATTACCACAATAAAATTATAAAAATTATAGCTAAAGTAAGCATAACCGAAACAAAAATTTTATCTAAAATATTATCTAACTTATCACTCTTATCACTACTCATAAAATATGGAAGAACCATAAAAATAATAAGAGTTATGAAAAAAGATAGAAATACAAATATAAATATATCTAAAAACATATTACCTGTCATTTTATTATCCTTTAGTTATATTTATATTGAGATTTGTCTCATTATTGACATAAATAATTGTGATATTGAAATTAAAACATTTATACTTAAAATAGATATAATTGAAATAAAAAGAATATCTGCAATTTTATCTGATTTCTTATTCTTTCTAAAAATTGAAAAGGTAAGAGCAAGTACAACAATTATCGCTGAAAATACTGATATTAAAATAGATATAACAAAGAGTATATTATTATTCATCTTATCAACCTTTCAATACTGAAAGTTTATGTATTTCTTTTTTTGCCTTATCAATCGAAGTGCGAGCATTATCAGATATTGTCTTTCCACATTGAGGGAAATACCCATTTTTACCAATACAAGAAAACATATCTTCTAATGCTTTTAATAAATCTAATGTAGTAAATACTAAATTAGAATCTATACATAATTTTTCATGCATAGACTTGATACATTCTTTACAAGTAACGAATCCTAATACTGAAGTTAAATTATCTGAATTTTTCCCACAAAAAGTTTTACCATAGTTTTCTTCTTCAGCACCATATATATTATAATGCCATATCACTTTTTTTTCTTCCATCTTTTGAACCCCTTAAAAAAGTTTTTTGTTCATTCAGTGATACAATAACATTTTTTAATCTTTGCGACAAGAACATTTTTTCTTTTTATGCCCACATCCTACACATTTTTTATTTCTCTGACCTATTGGAGGTTTATCTAAATTTCGTGGTAATGGTCTTATGCCAGATATTTCAGCCCCTATAATACCTCCAATTCCTATGGTAGTATAAGCACTCATTAAGTTTCTAACTGCTTGTTTATGTTTTATTCTTTTATCATTCATATCAATATAAATAAAGTTTTTTATTTTTGCGAAGTCAATTCAAGATTCACTATTTTTCCTTTTGTATTTTCAGGAAAATAGTGAACATCATAAACTACACATCCTTCATTATAATCTTTTTCAGGAGCTCGTATTTGCCAATTTCCATCAACAATACAATATATTCCATTATTGCTATTATCATTATTTTGTTTTTTTGCCCTTAAATAATGTAAATTATCGTCACCATACAAGTGACCATCCTTATAAACTAATTTTTTAATAAACTCAAATCCATTTGCATTGAGTATTTTTTTCATTTGATAAAGCAATCGAGACTCATTCGGCATTTTTTTATCGCCTTCTTCTCTATATACTTTACAAACATTTTTGTTAATAATAATTTTCATTTTACTATTCCTTAAAAAAGTTTTTTAATCTGTTCAGTGGTATAAATAAACTTTTTCATTTTTGCGAATAGTTAATCTATTACTTCAATAACTTCTACTTTTGTTATCACTACTTTTGCTTTTGGATGATTTTTCCTATGGTGTTTAACAAAGTCCATAGCATCATCAAGAGTTTCCCTATCACTATGAAAACCAAGACCTGGAAAATTTACATTATAAAAGACAACACCTTTTTGCAATTTACTATTATTCATTTTTGTTTCCTTTCATAAAAAGTTTTTAATTTATATTCAGTGATATAAATAAACTTTTTTATTTTTGCGAAAAAGAAAAAGGGAGCTGTTCTGCTCCCTTTTTTTTCTAAATTGCTATTTTTAATGAATGTCTTTTTAATAAAGGCACTTTATGTTTGATCCATTGTTTTACTTTATTACAATGTCTTTTTACTTTTTCTTTAACTAAATGATCAATCATACCCTTTGCCTCATCAATACATTCATCTTTATCATAAAATCCCCAGCAAGAATCAACCTCACCATTAGAATCATATGTTACATATCCATAAACTTCACCATTCAAATACTGATTATATGTTTTTATTTCATTTTCTACAACAGAAAAAACTTTTTCTTTTATTTGTTTTGTTACTTTTTTTACATTATAGGCTTCTCTTATATCTTTTTTTGATACAATTACAATACCGACTTGTCCAGCATCCCAAGGATCATTATAGGGATAAGTTCTATGAACAGATAATGATACCCCAGAATGATCATAAATATACAAGGGATACATTAAATCACCGTTCTTCTTTGCTTCATTTATAACTTCATTAAAAGCATGCACTTGTTTTTCTACATCAAGATTAAAGTTTTTATCCCCTATATTCATTCTTTTGTGCCAGCATACAAGAGTCGATAAGTTATCCCAAACTCTAGGGCTTTCATCGCATTCATCAGGAAAAATATCTATTGAATAACCTTTGTAATGTAAACTTTCTAATGCTTCCATAATAGTTCCCCTTAAAAAATAACTTTTATTTGTTCATTCAGTGATATAAATAAACTTTTTTATTTTTGCGAAAGAATTTTTAATAGGCTATTTTGATTTGCAACTTTTCTTTTACATCATAAAATCCTGGTATTTCATCACTTACTCTTCTTATTTCTTCTTGTGATTTTTTATAGGCTATTATAGTTTCTGCTATTCTATCAATTTTTTCAGGATTTGCAATAAAACTTTTTGCTTCTGCTAATCTTTTGGGAGCCCCTTCAGTATAGCAGGTATTATGTTCATTTTTGAATTTATAATAACAAAAAGTTTCATCATATCCTAACAAAACAGACAATCTTCTATTATAGTCAATATCTTTGCCCCATATAAACAAACGATACATTCCATATTCTTTTTCATAATAGACAGTATAATCAGACAAAGCATTTTTTACTGCTGTTTCCATTCTTCTTGTTATCTTCTTACCATCAAAATTTTCTAACGCTTTTGATACAGCATCAAAGATAGAGATATTCTTTTCTTCATCTTCAATAAGATTTTTTGCATTATCAACTAATTCATCAGTAATTTGTTTTTTATCCATTTTACTATTCCTTAAAAAAAGTTTTTAATTTATTCATTCAATGTTATAAATAAACTTTTTCATTTTTGCGAATAAGTTTAGAAAAGATTAGAATAACAACTGTAATTTATACGCCACTGAAAAAAGTTCTCAATTTCAGCCCATACACCATCTCTTTTATATTTATGATCAGAATATTGTTGTTCTAATACTCTTTGTTCTTCCTCTCCAAAGTTTTCCCATACACCATTTTTCTTTGCTTTTCTTTTTAATCTTTGTTTATAGTTTGCAATATCTTTTTTAACATTCTTTAGAGCATTATTCATTTTTATATCCTTTTATAAAAAGTTTTTAATCTATTCAATAATATAAACAAACTTTTTTATTTTTGCGAATTATGTTTTTTAATAAGTCTTATTATTTCATCTTCATCAGGTGATGAATTTCCCAATGGTATATCTAACATCATATCATCATTCATTTCATCCCATACTTGAAGATAATGAGACGCATCATCTTTATCTTGTATATCAAAAGATATATTATAATAAAACTTTTCTCCATTTATTTCTACTTTTTTTAATTTATTTTTATAGAAACGTTTCAGGAAACTACCACCCTTGTGGTGGTAGATGAATGAAACATTAAGATATAAATTAAAGGAAATCTTTAATTTATATCGAATATATTAAATAGTTCTTTACAAGTGAAAACAAATATTATACTATCTATTTCAGTTCTTTAATAAGTAAATAGTGAGTTTTGGTGGTTTTACACTCTAAAACTGTTAAACAGTTATACTTAGTGTATGTAAAATTCTCAAAGTTAATATAGTTCTCTTGTTTTTCAAGAGTAGTCAATTCTACAAAGTTGAAAATACTGGTAGAAACCTAATACGAAAACCAAGTTTAGGTATTCAAGAGAACCTAAAGAAAACAAAAACTCTTGTATTCACTTTTTAGTGAACATCTACGGTCGGGACGACCG
>SL_8KL_010_SEDDRAFT_10004268_pt1 | contig 11559 bp, 11 predicted proteins | sample SodLakKL_010_SED_4_FD_11160 | JGI IMG/M metagenome (IMG submission 11160) | reverse complement strand
AAAGACAGTGAATTCCTACTCTAGTAAATATATTGATAAGCCTTTCTAGTAGGTAGAATTGGTTTATCAATATTTCAAATTTTTTATTTTTATTCTATCCATACTGTATAGCTAGTTTTTTTGTTTTTAAAGTGAATTAAAATTATAAATGCTTATAGAAATTTGAATAGCATACAAAATGGAGGAGGGGGCGTATTAAAGAAAAATAGTTAGATATTATACAATCAATATATTTAAAAAATATAAAATATATCAAAGAAACTAAGCTTAAAATGAAGAAATTTCAATTAAGCTGTTAGTATGATTAATAAAACAGTAATTACTTTTAAGAACCATTAACAATATTCTTTTATATCTGGATGGTCTAATAGGTCTTTTTCTTCCTTTGATAGATTTTTTTCAGGAGTATTTGCTATTCTATATCTTTTCTCTTGCCATTTTTTATGTCTAAGTATTACTCTAACAGGAATATCTGAGAGCCCAATTACTTTCGCAATAAAAAATCGATGGATACCATCTTCTAAAAATATTTCACCATCTCTACCAATTGCAACTGATATTTCATTAGATTCTAGTTTTTGCATAGGACTTGTTTGAGGTCCTAATTCTTCATCTACTTTTTTTTGATTTTTATAACTATTTCTTTTAAATTCTTTGTATAATGATTTAATCTTTTTTCCTTCTTCCAATAATTTTTCTTTTGATTTAATATTGTTGCGAAGTCTATGTTCATATACTTTCGTTTGTTTCCAAGATATGTCACTTTCTATAAATTTTTTAACAGAATTAAACAGTAGGAATTTTTCTAAATTAACCAAACCTTCTGCTGAACTACCGAGGTTCTCATAACAACCTTTTAGATTATATTTCTTTTTATCCCATTCACCATTTTTGATTCTAGTTCCTTCTCTAGACCCTAAACTTAGATTTAATTCCAATTTATATTCTATTATTTGAGGATTAATGTAAATCAATTTCCAAGGATCAGGAACTGCTGAGCCATATCTAATTTTATAATAAGTATATCTCAAATGCCATATAGGCCAAAATAAAATAGGAATGAAAACTATTTTAACTAGAATTTTGAATAGTGTAAAGACACCTTCTTTTTTATAAATATTATATGCCGAATTTATATATGATTTTATCATATTCATCATACCTATTGCTGATTCCTAATAGGAAAACCCTGTTTACAATATAAAATATTTCATCTTTAGCGGATAGGGATAATCTATCTCTCAAATCTCTTTGATAAGGAGAACAAGGCCCTTTGAATCTAAATAATTATCAAAAGATATAATTTTAAATTAGCTTTAGAATGAAATTGCAAAACTTTACTTATCAGGTGCTCATATATTTATTTAAGCAATTTTTAGTGGACGTCAGAATAAAAAAGTGACCAGTTGTTTGGATTTCTAACATCTTTACCATTCAAAAAGAAATCTTCTTCTGTTATATTTTCAGTAGAAGGTTTGATAAAAGCTCCTGGTAAATTTTCCCTACTCATGATGTTTATCTTTTTAAGCAGTTTTACCAACAAATCTTTATTATCCCTAAACCCAATCTTTGAGATTATCTCTCGTTCTTTATTACTTCTAGTAAAAATAAATACTGAAAAGCAAGGTTGTGTTAAATTCTTAAATATTTCTTTGTTCAATTCTTCAAGATAATACGGCTTAAGATAACCATATTCCATTATCGGAATAATTTTTTCTTCATTATTTTCAAGTGCAATGTATCCAACCAATTCATCATCTTTTGTGCAGTAACCAAAAAGGTACTCTTTAAGAGGGTTGGAAAATCTCCATTCGTAAAACGCTTTATCTCTAGTATTGGTGATTTTGTTTTTCTCTTTACACTTATTCATCAAATTAGATATCTCTTGTGCTCTCAATTCATTTGTAATTTTGATTTTTAAGTCGTTTTTATCAAATGAAATCGGTTTTTGGAAATTATATTTCCTCAAAAAAAATTTTAATATATTAGTGAATGAAAAATAATACATGTATCTCCTTTTTCCAACAGATTCATCCCCATATTTTAATTGTATGGGAGTAGATGTTTTATTTGCAGAAAGAATAAGAATTAAAGTGATATTAGAGTTTAAAGCTAATTCCTTTCTAGAGAATTTTAGCAAACTTGAAAATATACCCTTTCTCCGATATTCGGGATGAACTATTGCATCAGCAGGTGTACAAAAATAGTACTCTTTACCAGTTAGTTGAAATTTTTGAACTATCGAGCCACAGTGCCCAACAACTTTTTCTCTATCTAGAGCTAGATAGCATAACGGTGATTCTGTATAAGGATTATCTTCATACATCCATTCAAATCTTTTTTTCCTCTCTTCAAAATTCAAGTCATCTAAATGGTAAGATAAAAGATCCAATAAACCCTCTTTATATTTTGGAGAATAAGTTTCTATTGAAATATCTGTCATAATTATTTCACCTCAAACTTTTGATACCTCTTTTGCAATAGCTTTCATAGTTTTAGTTTCTAATAAATCATTCCTTTTTTTCTCATTTATAAATCTTAAAATTCTATCTAAACGATCAAAATCTCGCTCTCTTGTCAAATCATTTGGATGAAACCAAAGATGCAAAATACCGTTGTTTTTTGTTAAAAAGTTAATCTCTTTCTTCACCTTCAAAAAAACAGGATCGTAAAATAACTTTTCTACGTTCCATCTACTTTTCTCTAAAAAATTATAAATAATAAAAGATGCTGGAATATTAACCAAACCGAATTCATCGATGATTGGATTCACAGTAGAATGGTTAATTCTAAGTGGCGTAAAATAATCTAAAAATATACTCACTTTTCTAACCATTCCTTTCTCCGAATATTCGTTATTATTCTCGGAAAGAGGTTTTACTCCCCGATAAGACGTAAATCCATATTTTTTAAGAAGATCCCGATGGGCAACTTTATTTCGGGGATATATGAATGATTCAAAGGTTATATTCATTTTCTTAGCTGCCTCTATACTATGTTGTAATTCTGATTCAGCTATTTCTCTTTCAACGGAATCAAATTCTACATGTGAAAATGAGTGACAAGCGATCTCATGGTCAATTTTTTTATTCAATATCTGTTTTATCAAATCAGTCCCGAACCAATTTGGATTCTCATTTATTGTCCCACCTAGATCATTTTGAAACCAATCATCACCTGCAGGATGATCCTCATGTTTTCCATCACATTTATTCAAAAATAGGTGACCAACAATAGCCCATGTTGCGGGTATTTGATATTTATCAAAAAGATCAAGGATCTTCAGCCATGAAGAACGAGCACATTCTATGCGCCTTTCGTAACGTTTATTCATGTTGAGATCATGATACCCCCATGCAAGTTCGGCATCTAAACTAAAGATTAATGTTGGTCGATCTAAACTAATTTCATTCAAAATAATCCACCTTTTTTATATGTGTATATAGTTTCAAAAGAATTCAAAATCAACAGTAATCAATACCTCTCAAGATTTTTTTGATTCCCTCAGCATCTAACAATTTCGTTTCATCGGATCGATGACTGAAGCTAAAATTATCTTCTTTTTCCTTTTCAAATGATTCTTCAGAAAAAACAACGAACATGTCCTCGATCTCTTCTGCGTGAAATGCCTCCTCATCAGTCATCAGTTCTTCATACATTTTTTCTCCAGCTCGTTTTCCAATTTCTTTGATTTCAATTTCATCTGGAGAATATCCGTATTCAGGGCTTAGTTCTTCTATAATCACATCGATTAAATCTTTTATCTTAAGAGCTGGCATCTTTAAAATAAATATCTCTCCTCCTTTAGCTTTCTCTGCTGCTTTTATCACCAATCTCGAAGCTTCATTGATACTCATCACAAATCTTGTCATCTCAGGATTAGTAAGGGTTACAGGTCCACCTTTTTTGATCTGTTTTTTAATAATAGGTAGAAGAGATCCTCTTGAATTCAAAACATTACCGAAACGTACTACAGAAAATACTGTTTTTCTCTCTCCTTTGTATAGATTTGCGGAGGTAGTTAATCTTTCCGCGAGTAGTTTAGTTGCGCCCATCACGTTGATCGGATTTACCACTTTGTCTGTACTGATCGTAATGAATTTTTCAACTTCTTCATCTAATGCTACATCTATCAGATTCTGTGTGCCGTTAACATTGGTTTTTACTCCCTCGAAAGGATTATATTCACAAAGTGGAACATGTTTTAATGCAGCAGCATGGAAAACGATATCAACATCTTCTATAGCTTTTCTTAGCCTATCTTTATCTCTAACATCACCTATAAAAGTCCTTATTTTTTCGGAATCTAACTCACCTTCAAATTCAAACAATTTTGTTTCATTTATATCTAAGATCCTTACAACTTCTAGATCTCTGCTCAACAAATTTTTTACTATTTCACTTCCGATAGATCCTACTCCTCCAGTAACTAGAACAGTTTTGTTTTTATATATGTCATCATTTTCTATCATATCCTTAACCTCCTATCTAAAAAAACTTTTCACTTTATCAGCGATGTAATCTAATTTTTCTTTAGTTATATCAGGATAAAGAGGAAGAGCGACTACCTGTTTAGACAATTCTTTCGTGTTAGGTAAAACTATATCCTCTTTTAGAAACTCATTAAAGACGGTATATTCATGAACTGGATCGAAATAAATTCTTGTAGTTACCCCTTCATCTTTCAAAAACTCCATGAGATTATCTCGAGTTTTCCTTCCATTTAAAATCCTGATCGTGTACATCTGGTACACGGGATTGAATTTTTTATTAGGTGGTAGAGGCACCTTTATTTCATCCATATTCTTCAATTTTCTGTTCAAGTAATTTGCCTTCTTCTTTCTCAATTTTATAGATTCATCTACTTTTTTTAGTTGAGATAATCCTAGAGCGGCCTGTATAGAAGATATTCTGTAATTGTGACCGATTTCTATGTAATCTATATTTTCTGGATTAGTAAAATAATCACCGTTTACAACTCTACCATATGATCTAAATAATTTTAATTTTTTATACAAGTTTTCATCTTCGGTGACTACGCAACCTCCTTCTCCTGTCGTGAAAATTTTGTTATGACAGAAGCTAAATACAGCCGAATTACCGAAGGTTCCTACCGGTTCACCTTCAAACTTAGCTCCAAAAGCTTCTGCTGCATCTTCTATTAAGATAAGGTCATTATCTTCCGCTATATTTTTGAGTTCGTCTATCTGACAGGGCGTCCCGCCATAATGGATAGGCATGATAGCCTTCGTTTTAGAAGTGATCTTTTCAACAACGTCATTAGGTTCGAGTCCAAAAGTTTTCTTTTCTATGTCAGCAAAAACGGGTTTAGCGTCAACATACGCCGGCGCGAAGGCGGTTGCTATAAATGTGAAAGATGGCACTATAACTTCGTCTCCTGGCCCAAAACCGTGAGCTTTCATCAGAGAATGTAGAGCCGTGCCTCCAGAACTGAATACTAAACAATATTTAACATCCAAATAATCTGCAATTTTATCTTCGAATTTTTCAATCGCTTTCCCAGAGGACCAATGAGATCCAGAACATATGATATCTTTTACTGCTTCAACATCTTCTTTATCCCAATATATTTTAAAAAGTGGTATTTCCATAGTCAATCCTCCCTTTCTATATTTATCTGTATTCGGTATTTCACATCATCTTTTTCAAAGTATGCAGCTTCAGAAATATTATTAGTTGTCAGGGCCCTCAGTTTTCTGATAATTTCCTCAGCCTCAACTGTCTCGTNTAGATAGATCTTTTGAATTTTTTTGATTTCATCCTTAGTATGTTCGGTCCCTTTTTCCAAATTCTGTTGAGTCCTATCGTATTCAAAGTTGAGCAGATCATCCCAAGAATCTTTAAATAATTTTTTTTCAACCTCTAAAACTTTCCTATACAACTTATGTGCTGTATCCTCTGGTTTTTTTTCTATTTTTTTCCTATCGATTATATCTCCAGAATCGACATCTTCATCCATAAAGTGTAAACTCGCTCCGTAAGGGGTGTCTTCATATATCGCCCAAGTCGGCGTATGCCATCCTCTATTGAACGGTAGATAGGCTGGATGAAGATTGATAACGCCGCGTTCGGGAATGTCTAAGATCTTTTTCGGATAAATATAAGGGAAATGGATGGAGATTATGTAGTCTAGCTCTAAACTTCTTAGTTCTTCGATACTACTATCTTTTTTGAAATTATTTCCTCTAAAAACTCTTGAGGGTTCTAGATGGTTGCATAGATCGATAAGCTCTTGATCATGTGAGGCCTTTTTTCTCGAAGATACTAAGAGAGCTTTTGGTTCGACTCCTTTCTCAAAAATAAATCTGAGTATATCTACAGCTATCTTTCTATCCCCAGCATATGCTATCTCAATACTCATAATTTCAACCTTACTCTTAGCTAAACTTCAGTTCTTTTTGTAATAAATTTTTATCAATCTTTACATTTGATAATATTTTTGTGACTCTTTCCGCTGTCCTCCCGTCTCCATATGGATTAACTATATCTTTTATCTCATTTTTAAATTTTTCATCAAACAAACATCTTTCAATCGCCTCTTTGATCTCCTGTTGTTCGTAGCCAACATCGATGACATTAGGCGCTCTTTCCCTTCCTTTTTGTCTTGTTCCGATATTCACCACCGGTAAATTTAAAGAAGGAGCTTCTATAAGACCGCTGCTTGAGTTTCCTACCAAAACGTCACTATTTCTCATCAGACTGATATAGTCTTCACGCGGTATGTTCTTAAAAGTTGAAAGGAAGTTCAAATCCTCATATTTTTTGATCTCTTTTATCATCTTCCTTCCGCCGGCATCTGCATTAGGATAGATCAATATTGTCTGGTAATTCAAAATCTCTATGACCTCTAACGTATTCCTTATCTGTTCTCTAGCTTTTTCCACTTCCATAGTTACAGGATGTTGTAAGACCAAGATCAACGGTTTAGAGAGATCGATTTTATATTTTTTTTCAAGTATATCCTTAACCGTAGGTTCTTCCTTCATCAGAGAGTCAAGCCCTGGGGCACCCACCACATGGATATATTTTGGGTCTTCTCCCATCTTTTTTATCCTCTCAGCGCTTTTCTCGTTAGCTGGTAGATGAAGATTAGACATTTTTGTTATAGCATGCCTTGCCATCTCATCTACAGTAGAAGTTATCTCTCCACCGTGAAGATGGACGTTCGCTATGGACATATAGGAGCCCACGATCGCCCCACCTAACATCTCTGCTCTATCGCCCAATAGTAAAATAAAATCAGGATCGATATCCTCTACTTTTGACGATAATTTTTTGATGAAATCTCCGATGAAAACAGCCATAGATAATTTATCATCCCGTTCAAAAGTTGAAGAGATCTCATGAACTACGAATTCATCTCTTTTTATCTCATCTATCGTATGACCAAATTCCTCTAAAAGATGCATTCCTGTCGCGATAATTTCTAGATCAAGCTCAGGATGAGAATCGATATTTCCGAGAACCTTTTTCATCAAACCATAATCGGCCCTTGTGCCAGTGATGTAGATAATCTTCCTCTTCACTTTATCATGTCCCATGTAATCAACTCATCCTCTTTTATATCTCGCTTTGCTTCTCGTCCGATCAATTTTTTGAGATATTTTGGTTTTATACCAAAACCTGGTCTTTTTATATCTAACACCTCTTCTTTTATTACTGAATTTTTTGGTATACCTTCTACAGCTACGATACTTTTCCTCGCGACTCTTTTTATTTCTTCTTCGTTTTGAGTAGGTCTTTTGATGCCGTCACCTAAAGCTTTTTCAAGACTTCTTATTTGGTTCACCATCTCTTTGAATTCGTCTGGTTCTAATGATGCCTTATGATCAGGTCCTTTCATCTCTTTATCTAGAGTGAAGTGTTTTTCTATAACTGTCGCTCCTAAACTCACCGCGGCTAACGGAGCTGTAATACCCAAAGTATGGTCGGAATATCCTACTAAAGTCTTAAAAGAGTTTCTCAAAGTCAACATGGCTTTTAAGTTGATATTTTCCATGGAAGCTGGATAATCCGTAACACAATGCAATAAAATCAAATCCTCATTTCCTGTTTTTTTTATTTTATCTACAGCTTCCTCAACTTCGCCTAAGGTACCCATACCTGTAGAAAGAATAATGGGCTTTCTTTTTCTAGCGACCTTATCTAAAAAGGGCAGATTGGTCAAATCTCCCGATCCTATCTTAAAAACTGGAACCAATCCTTCCAAAAAATCTGCTGCTTTCTTTGTATGAGGCGTAGATAAAAACAATACGTCTTTCTCATCACAGTAAATTTTTAACTCTTCAAAATCATCATATCCCAATTCTCTCTCTTTTATCATCTCATATTGGCTTTTCTCTTCTCCAAGATTCTTTTTTTGATAATCTGCCATCTTCCCTTCTTTAGTTACTAGATCTTCAGCTTTGAATGTTTGAAATTTGACCGCATCAACACTGGCTTTTTTAGCTTCGTCGACCAGTTCTTTTGCTAATTCTATCTTTCCGTTGTGGTTGACTCCTGCCTCGGCAATTATGAAAGTAGGGTGATCTTTTCCGACTTTTTTCTCACCTATCTCTATAACTTTATCTACCAAGCGGTCCAACCCCCATCTACCATCAGTACTTCGCCAGTTATGTAAGAAGCAGCATCAGAACACAAGAAAAGTACGGGTCCTGCGATCTCTTCTGGTTTTGCCATCCTTCCAAGAGGAGTGTTCTCATTGTACTTTTTCACAAAATTTTCATCCTGTCCATCATATACGCCTCCTGGACATACCACATTAGCTCTTATGTTATGAGGTGCGTAATATGTAGCTAGATATCTTGTGAAATTGATGATACCTCCTTTTATCGCAGAATAAGGAGCGGGCATCGTCATCTTCGTTCCTTCATAGATATCGAATTTTGGTCCTACGACGCCGTAAGTGGAACCGAAATTGATTATCACACCGCCTTCTTTTTCTTTCATATATTCAGCGATTTTTTGACAGCACAGAAAATAACCGTTCAGGTGCATATCGACGTTTTTCTTAAGCGATTCATAACTGACTTTTTCGAATTTTTTCCCCCAATCACTTGTTCTAGGATATGCGCAGTTAATCCAAATGTCTACGTCGTCGTATTTTTTTTCTGTAAAATCTATAACCTCTTGTATAGAATCTTCATCGGTGATGTCCAATTTTTTGAAAGAGACGTTTAGACCGTCTTCAGATAGTTTTTTCTCTAATACTTTTCCTTTATCAGAGTCTAGGTCAGCGATCATAACACTTGCTTTTGCTTCGGATAGAGCTTTAACGACTTCCTCTCCGATCAGTCCGGCACCTCCCGTGACCACAGCAGTTTTACCTTCAAGCGAAAATTTATCTGGCCAAATCTGTGACATCATATCCCTCTAAATCAAATTTTGACTTCATCTAATCTTATACTCTCGCCTCTTTTTTTAGACAATTGAGCCGATATCAAGATCCTCATTAGCTTTATAGTTAACGAAGGATCGTTCTGTCTTTCTCTGATCATCCTCACGAACCTGTACAGCATCCTTCTGAACATCATAAAGTTATCTTTCACTTCTGCGTGAAATCTTTTTTTTTCACTCCAAAAATCGAATTGAAAAGTGAGAGGAGACTTTCCTAGAGCTTCGATATCGATAAAAGTGTTGTCTAGAGTTCGCAACCTTAAGTTTTCAGTTTTACCTTTATCGTATTCTACAGTTTCGATCTCAAAATCTTCCACACCGAAAATGCCGTACAACATGTGTATGCCGTATTTATTCAAGTTGTTGATAACCGTACCTTTTATGGATTTGATTTCACCAAAGGAGTCTATACTTGATCTGAGTTCGTCTAATTCAGTAGCGTATCTTACACCTGCTTCCGACATCAATCTACCTTTTTCTAAGAATTTTTTAAAATATTTCAGCTCTTCTAGATCTAAACAGAGAGGTTTGTCTATAAAAACAAAATGATCGTTTTCTAAGAATTCTTTTGACAATTCAAGATGGTTTTCATAATCATCTCTAGCGATTATGACTCCATCGACTTCTCCTATCATCTGTTCCTTTTTATCGACTACGTTTTCTATTTGAGCGCATCTAGCTAGGCTTTTAGATTCCTCTTTATCCTGGGACCAAACGTGAGTCACTTCGACGCCGTCAAAACCGAATTCAGATTTATCTTTCTTTTCCAAATAGTTATGTATTACACTCCAATCAGTCTTCTCGAACGCTTCTGAATCATAACCGTTGATTATGGATGAAAACGAATATGGGTGCCCGTTACCTTCACTGAATCCGATGATTCCAAGTTCTATTTTCTTCATAATACCTTCCTCATGTTTTCACTCGGTTCACCTTCCAGCCAATTTACCCCCTCCAAATCGGCAAATATAGGGACTTCATATCCGAGCCAAAAAAATTTGCCCGTTGGTCCTTCTTTTTCCAAGCTGAGAAGATATTTTGCGGTGGGAAGGCAGATGGACGGATCTTTATCAGCCTGTGGGGCCATCTCGGTTTTTACTGGACCGGGACTCATAAGGTTGATCTTTATGTTATAATCGCTGTATTCCTTAGAAGCGGTGATCGTAAGAGAATTCAATGCCGCCTTCGATGCGCTGTAGGCCGCATATCCCTCCATATTGTTCATCGGTGCCCCAGATGTGATATTGATTATCCTACCAAAGTTATTTTCCTTCATATTTGGTAAAAGTTTCTTCATGGTTATCAAAGGTGAGATCACATTCACATTGAAAGACTTCATTAGTTGGTCTTCAGTAAGGTCCTCTATGTTTTCGTTCACGTTCACACCAGCGTTATTTATCAAGTAAGGTATGTAGCCGTGTTCTTGGATTATCTCATCTATCACTGTTTTTGCCAAATCTAAGTCGTTTAAATCTATCTCATATATCGAAATGTTATCTATATTTTTGAATTCCTTTTCCATCTTTTCGATACGCCTTGCTGCGGCTATAACATGATAATCTTCAGAGAGATTATTCGCTAACATTTTTCCCACGCCGCTGCTGCAGCCAGTAATGAATATATTGTCCATTTTATTTAGCCTCCATCAAAAATTCGACGAGTTTGAAATCTTTTTCAGTGTCAATATCCACGGCTGTTTCTTTTGGTGTAATAATCGGATATTTTTCACCCAAAAGTAAGGATACTGAATTCTCCTTTTCGAATAATATATCCTTGGTCAAAGCGTAGACTTGACCGTTCAATTTATAACCTTTCGGCTGTGACTGTCTGGGTAGCCATGGATTCGCACCTTCAATGAAGGGTTCTAACTTATCATCATCAATACGCCATATCCTATGTGGAGGTAATTCTGTTTCAGAAAAAGTTGCTACGCTGTCCGCTTTCTTTTCTTTTAATACTTCTATACACCTTTCCGTTACTTCTATCTCTCTGATAGGTGAGGTAGGCTCAAGGACAACGATGAGGTCCACATCAGTTCCCTCTTTTTCTATTTCTTGAACTGTGTATCTTATGGCATTTATTACCAATGAATCGTCTCTCGCAAGTTCTTGTGGTCTTTTTACCACTTCTGCATCAGCTTCT
>SL_8KL_010_SEDDRAFT_10004267_pt1 | contig 11562 bp, 9 predicted proteins | sample SodLakKL_010_SED_4_FD_11160 | JGI IMG/M metagenome (IMG submission 11160) | reverse complement strand
ATGCCATTAAGTTCACCCACGAAGGTTCGGTGGAAGTCATCGCTGAGGTACGGGAGGCGCATGGCGGGGTACCGGGGGGTGGTGCGCTTGGGAGTGGTGCGTTCCCGGGTCATGATTCTGACAAAACTTCCGGTCATGATGGCGACGACGCGGCGCCGGAGCAGTTGGGGGGTGATGCGGGTTCGGATCACTCTGGGGGCTTGGGCGGCTCTAAGGATCCAGGCCACTTTGCGGGTTTGGGTGACTCTGCGGGTGCGGGCGACCCTGAAGGCAAAGGCCACTCTGAGGGTTCAGGCCTCTCGGACGGCTCGGGCGGCCAGAAAGACTGTAAACTGGTGTTTGAGATCAGGGACACCGGCATTGGCATCTCCGAAGAGGAACAGGAAACGATTTTTGCGGCATTCACCCAGGTAAGCACCGGTATTGCGCGGCAATACGAAGGCACCGGCCTCGGACTGAACATCTCACAGCGCCTGGTTTCCCTGATGGGCGGCACCATCGACCTGGTCAGCACCCCCGGCCAGGGCAGCGTTTTCACCGTGAACATCCCCTGCAGGTAACCGAACTGGTGGTGGTCGCATGTTCCTGACGCTGGGAGCGCCACCTTACCCCCGATCCCCAGGGGATGGGCTTACTGATCCCGAAGGGAGGCTTACTGATCCTGAAGGTGGGTGCTTCCAAATCCTGGAGGGAGGGGTTTACTTGATCCCGCAGGGATCGCATGTCACTAACTCCGGAGGGATGACCATACCCTTCGACCCCGCAGGGGTCGCATGTTACTAACTCAGGCACGGCCACCTTACGCCCGACCCCGCAGGGGTCGCACACCACCTCCTGATCCCGCAGGGATCACATGTCACAGACGCTGGCGGTGCGATCCCTTCAGGATCGGGAAAATTTACGTGCTTACCCCTAGTTACGTTCGACCCCTTCGGGGTCTAACCAACAACCTCTTTGCCTCGTCCTGTGGTTTCAGGCTACCCCCACCACCCTCATCCCATGAGAACCAACAACCAACAACTGCATGGGCCGTTTACCAGACTGTTTATCCTTCCATGTTCCCATCCCATGAGAACCAACAACGGAGGCGCGCAGCGCCGACAAACCAACAACCGGAGGGGCTTTAGCCCCGACAAACCAACAACCAAGGCGCGAAGCGCCGTTAACCAACCACCCTTACATACCCCCACACGCATCCCGACAAATATACCACACTGCTGATGATCATCGCGATGGCGGCGCCATGGACGCCGTAGGAGGGGATCAGCAACAGGTTGACGACCAAAAGGCTGAGTCCGGTGGCAATAAACACGTTCCGGACTATTTTGCCGTGGCCGTGGGCTTCCAGGAAGCGGTTGTAGAAGGTGGCGATGCCGTGGAGCAGCATGGCGGTGCCGCACAGGTACACCAGGTTGATGACGGGCAGAAACTCGTCGGTGTATACCAGGCGGATGAAGGGGCCGGCGAGCAGTAGCAGGGCGGCAAAGGCGGTTAGGCTCAGCAGGATGGTGAATCCGGTAAGTTGCCGGGAGGCGCGCTGCTGACGGGCAAAATCCTTGAACCAGGTGGCGGCGATTACGCCCGGAACGAGGGCCAGTGGCCGTGAGATGGCCAGGGCCAGGAAGAAGAATCCGACGCCGCGGTTATCCGGGCTGAAATAGCTGATGAGGATGCCGGTGAGGGCAATGGCGCCGTTGGAAAACAGGTGCCCGATGTGCAGGTGGATGCCGTAACGGCGGTTGTGGGCCCAGATGGTTTGCATGCGGGCGCGGAGGTTCCGGAATGAGATCCGGATGCGGCTGAAAACCATGGTGTAAACGGTCAGGAAGGCCAGCAGGTACGCCGGCCATACGATGGCCAGACGGTTTCCCTGGAAATCGCGGAGCAGAAACCAGATGGCCAGGGCGGCGGCGAAGGTGATGATTTTCGGGAAGAATCTCACAGCGGCCAGTTCATGGATGCGGTTGTCGGGATGGAGCATGTTGTCGAAGTAGGGGCCCAGCAGAAAAATCCATCCGAAGGGGAGTAGGTAAAAGTAAAAGCGGGTAAGGCCTTTGTCGGCCAGGTTGGGGTCGAGCAGGCCGTAGGCTCCCATGACCACAACCATCAGCAGGAAGACGATAAAGAGGTACGCCAGGCCGGCACCGTAGTATTCGCGGGCGGTGCGGGGGTTGTCGTTCAGCACGAGGGCGCGGTTGCCGGCGTAGAAGAACCCCAGGGGGAAAATGGCCCGGGCGAAATCGAAGAGGGTGTCGAGGAAGGCGAAGTCGCCGTAGCCCTGCGGCCCCAAAAAGCGGGTAAAGATGATGCTGGTAACGATTCCCAGTGGGATGCCGGCAAAGCTCGCTGCATAGAGGGTGAACGCCTGCCGCACCCGCAGGTTGGCCCGGAGCCCGGAGATGAAATTCGCAAGGGTGGTTGTGGGTTCCCCGGTGTCGGCGGGTTGCTGGCTGCTGGTTACACCGGTTTTGCTGGCGCTTTGGTTGCTGCTGGTTTCGCTGCTTTCGTCGGCCTGCCGATTGCCTGCTGATTTAGCGGTTTCACCGACTTGATGGCCCGCACCGGGGTTTCTGGCTTCGCCGGCCTGCCGGCTGCCGGGTTCTCCGGTGTCGGCGGCTTTCTGGTCCCCGGTGGGCTTTCCGGGCTCGGTGTGTTTCTGGCTGCCGGGTTCTCCGGTATCGGTGGCTTTCTGATCCCCGGTGGGCTTTTCGGGTTCGGTGTGTTTCTGGCTGCCGGGTTCTCCGGTATCGGCGAGGTCGTTGTTCCCGGTGGATTGGCCGCTTTCGATGGTTCGATGGCGTCCGGAATTTTCCCCTTCCGGGGATGGCTTATTATGATCGTTTTCTGACTTTTCCATGAAAGATTCAAAATCTTGCCGCGGGCCAAGTAACATGCGACCCCTTCGGGGTCTAACCAACAATCTCTTTTGCTTCGTCCTGTGGTTACGGACGTTCGACCCCGCTGGGGTCGTGAATCATTATGCCCCTGGTTCTAGTGGCATTCGACCCCTTCGGGGTCTAACCAGCAACCTCTTTGCCTCGTACTGTGTTTTCGGGCTCCCCCCACCATCCTTATCCCATGAGAACCAACAACCAACAACTCCGTGGCTCTGGCCACGGTTTTTGGGCTCCCCCCACCATCCTCATCCCATGAGAACCAACAACCAACTAACCAACAACTGGAGGCGCACAGCGCCGACAAACCGTGAGGGGCGCCAGCCCCGAACTTATTCTTTGTGTTCCATGATAATCTCCGCAATCCGCTTGGCGGCCTTGCCGTCCCACAGCTCGGGGATGCGGCCGGGTTTGGTGGTGCCCCCGAGGATGTCCATGGCGGTCCGTTCCACTTTTTCCATGCTGATGCCCACCAGGTGATTGGTTCCAACGTCAATGGTGACGGGTCTTTCGGTGTTTTTCCGTACGGTGATGCACTGCACGTTCATATAGGTGGTTTCTTCCTGGATGCCGCCGCTGTCGGTGATCACCAGCTCGGCGTAGCGCATCAGTGACAGGAATTCGATGTATCCCAGGGGCTCGGTGAGCAGCAGTCCGGGCGGCATGGTGTCTTCCAGTCCGAATCTGGCGATGTTTTTCCGTGTCCGGGGATGCACNGGGAACACGAGTTTGCGGTGTTCGGCCAGTCTGCTGAGTGTGTCCATCAGCTCCTTCAGCGATTCGGGGTCGTCCACGTTGCTCGGGCGGTGGAAGGTGGCCACAATGTAATTTTCTTTGGGCAGGTCGAGTTCGTCGGTAATGGGGTTGGCCTCGAGGATGTCGTAGTTGGCTTCGAGGGTGTCGATCATGGTGTTGCCCACAAAGAAGATTTTGTTGTCGTCCACGCCCTCGTCGCGCAGGTTGTGCATGCCGCTGTGCTCGGTCACAAAAAGGAAGTCGGAAACCACATCGGTAACGATGCGGTTGATCTCTTCGGGCATGGTTTTGTCGAAGCTGCGCAGGCCTGCTTCCACGTGGGCGATCGGGATGCCCATTTTTGAAGCAACCAGTGCTGCGGCCATCGTGGAGTTCACGTCGCCGGGCACGATCACCAGGTCAGGTTTTTCAACGGCCAGTACTTTTTCCATCTCCAGCATGATGCGGGCGGTCTGCTCGGCATGGCTTCCGCCGCCGATGCCCAGGTTGAAATCGGGCTTGGGCATTTTCAGGTCGTTGAAGAAAACTTCCGACATCCGCTCGTCAAAATGCTGCCCGGTATGGCACAGCAGGTGTTTGACCTCTTTCCTGTACTTTTTGAACGCCTTGGCGACCGGCGCGATTTTTACGAAGTTGGGGCGGGCGCCCACAACGGATAGTATTTTTTTCATGGGATATATTTTTCGCAGTGCTGGTTATCAGGATGCGTATAATATGTTCTTGTCAATTAGAGGACTGAGCATATTTGGCTTCCACAGCCATGATTGTGTTTTTCACAAATATAAATAATCCTTACATAATTTTCTCTATCATTGCCAGCGGGATCTTCAGCGTGACGCACTTATCCAGGGCATCGAGCCGCAAGACAAGTTGCTTGTTGTTTCCCACGTGTACCACTTCTCCGGTAAAACCTTTCATGGATCCCTGGGTGACCTTTACCGGGGTTCCTGGTGGCGGGGATTCATCAAGGCAATCCATGTCAATTCCCTGGTCGTTTAACCGTTGCAGGGTTTCGATCTGCTGATCCGGGATTGGCACCGGTTTTCCTTCAAAGGTAATAAACCGTACGACACCCGGTGTGTTTAAGATGTCAAAATAGGTATGAGGATTTTCTGGATTTGTTCTTATGAAGAGATAAGAGGGCAGCAATGGCATTTCCACTTGTTTCTTGCGGTCACTCCAGATGCGCCACTTTTTCACAAGCGGAAGATATACCTCCATGCCATTGCCCAGCAGCTTTTGGTTGCCCTGAAGCATCTGACAGGTGCGCTTCTCATAACGCGAACGGGTATAAACAGCGTACCAGCGAAGTTCGTTTTGCATAAACCAATTTTTGAGATCTGAAACGTAGCGGCCCGACACAAAAATACTAAAAAGCATTGAGGCTCGAAGGTGGAAGCTGGAAGCTCGAAGATGGAAGTTAGAAGGTAGAGGGTGGATTTTGGAGAGTAGAAGGTGGAAGGGAGAGGGTAGAAGGTAGAAGGTGGAGGGTAGATCCCGAAGGGATCACATGCTACTAACACCGGAAGGGCCACCATCTTCACCGATCCCGAAGGGATCACACGCTACTAACTGAGGAGCATGCACCCACCTTTTGACCCCGCAGGGGGTCGCACGTTACTAACACCGGAAGGGCCACTACCTTCACCGATCCCGAAGGGATCAAACGTTACTAACCAGGGAGCACCACCTAACCCTTCCGACCCCGCGAGGGGTCGCACACTTTGCTTTTCGGTTTGGCTTTAAGCCAGCCAGCCAGAAAAAACAACCACAAAAAGATAAACGTCTAAAAATGTTATCTGAAAAATAACAAAAACCCTAAGTTTGAAGAAAAAAATGGCTGGAACTTACTCGCAAATTTATATTCACATCGTAATTGTGGTCCAATTCAGGAAAGCACTGATCTCCAAATCATGGGAGGAGGATCTGTATAAATATATCACCGGGATAGTCCGGAATAACGGGCAAAAAATGCTGGCAATAAACGGGGTGGCTGACCATGTGCATTTTCTGATCGGAATGAAACCCAGTTGTTGTTTGTCTGATTTGGTGCGGGAGATAAAGAAGGCATCCAATAAATACATCAGAGAAAAAAAGTTTACCAGGTATCCCTTTAGCTGGCAGGGAGGGTATGCCGCGTTTTCTTACAGCACCTCCTCAATGCAGGATGTGGTGAATTATATCAACAGGCAAAAGGAACACCATCGAAAACGAAGTTTTCGTGAAGAGTATTTATGCTTTTTAAAACGGTTTGAGGTCGATTATAAGGATAAGTACCTGTTTGAAGATGTGCTTAACGCTGTTGAACCTCAGATATGAGGGGTGCTGGTGCGACCCCTTCGGGGTCGGAAGGGTAGGTGCTTGCTCCTGGGTTAGTAACGTGTGATCCCTTCGGGATCGGGCTTTCAGGACCCCGAAGGGGTCCCATGTTACTAAAAGAACAGGAGTTTCACCCCCGAGCCGAGGATTACCACCACCAGCACGTAGCGGACGAAGGCGGGGCCCCATGCTACGGACCACTGGCTGGCGATCCAGGCGCCGGCTGCGTTGCCGGCTGCGAGGACGAGCCCGACGGACCAGTCGATGTAGCCCTGCCACAGGAAGACGCCCAGGGCGAATGGGGTAAAGATCAGGTTGATGAAGACTTTCAGGGCGTTGGCTTTTACGAGGTCGTATCCGGCGTTAAGCACCAGCGCGGAAAGCAGGAAGATGCCGACGCCGGCCTGGATGAAGCCGCCGTACACGCCGATGCCGAAGAAGATGACCCAGCGGAGGAGGAGGTTGGCTTTCCGGCCTGACATGTCTTTGCCTTCGAGCCACTGTTTGGGCTTGAACCACAGGGGGATGAGCATCAGCAGCAGGACGATGGCCACAGCCACTTCAACGGCGCGTTCGCTGAGGCCGGTAACCACGAAGGCACCGGTGATGGCCCCCAGGATGGCGGGGATGGCTACCTTGACACCCATGGTGGGTTCGAGCACGTTCTGTCGGTGATAATTACCGGTGCTGACCAGGTTCTGGAAGAAGATGCCGACGCGGTTGGTGCCGTTTGCCACATGGGGTGGCAGCCCGATGAACATCAGTACCGGCAGGCTGATCAGCGAGCCGCTGCCCGAAAGGGTGTTGATAAACCCCGTGACGAGCCCCACGAAAAGAACCAGGAGGATGTGTTCCCAGGACATATGCCGGTTTGTTTTGTCACAAATGTATCAAAATTTGGACTTTTGCAGTTTTGTTTTACTGTGTTGTGATGTCGATTGTTGACATTGTGTTGCAAAATGCAACGTTTTGTATTATATTTGCAACAGTGATGGCCCGTGAGAACCAACAATAGCATGGCTCCGGCCGGGGTTTTCGGGCTATCGCCAATGCACTCATCCCATGAGAACCAACAACAGCGTGGCTCCGGCCGGGGTTTTCGGGCTATCGCCAATGCGCTCATCCTATGAGAACCAACAACCAAACGGTGCAAAGCACCCGATAAACCAACAAACTAAATTATGTCTTCAGCTGTGAGGGTTTCGGATTCCCTGGTAAAATATGCCAAAACCGTCAGTAAAGTGGAAAACCGGTCTGTTGCCGGGCAGATTGAGTACTGGGCCCAAATTGGAAAGATTGCGGAGGAAAACCCGGATATGCCTTTTTCGCTGATCAAGGATATTTTGAAGGGATTGGCCGAGGCGGATTCCGGTATGGTAACCGAATATGAATTTGACTGAATGCCGATGCGGGTTCTGCAAACAAAGCATTTTGAACGCCGGGTGAAAAAGCTAAGCCCGGGGCATAAAGCGATTCTTGACGCCCAGGTGAGAAGTATCATGGACGACCCTTCTATTGGAGATCAAAAAAAGGGTGACCTGCATGGGGTATTTGTTCATAAGTTTTACATAAATAAAACCCTTTACCTGCTTGCTTACCGCCATACAGATGATTTGCTTGAACTAATTATGCTGGGATCTCATCAGAATTATTACAAACAACTGAAAAATTACCTGAAGTAATCTTTCCCACGATAATCCATCCCACGAGCAACAAAAAAATCCTTAATTTTACGGGAAAAACCGCCCATGTTGATTATTGGAATTGCCGGGGGATCCGGTTCCGGGAAGTCTACCGTGGTTCGGAAGATCCTTGAGGAGCTGCCCGCTGAGTGTGTGTCGGTGATCTCGCAGGATGCTTATTACAAGGACAATGGGCACATGACCCCCGAGGAAAAGGCGAAGATCAATTTTGATCATCCCAGCGCCATTGAGTTCAATCTTCTGGTAAAGCACCTGGATATGTTGCGCGAGGGCAAGACCATTCCCATGCCGATTTATTCTTACCTGACCTGTGCGCGGGCCAAAGAGACCATGCCGGTGCCGGCCAGGGAGGTGGTGATTGTGGAGGGGATTCTGATTTTGTCGAATCCGCGGATGCGTGACCGGATGGATATCAAGATTTTTGTGGATGCAGACGGTGACGATCGCCTGATGCGGATTATTCGCCGCGACATCGAGGAGAGGGGGCGGTCTTTTATTGATGTGCTGGATCATTATGAGAAGTTTGTGAAGCCGATGCACCTGCAGTTCATTGAGCCCAGCAAGCGTTATGCGGATATCGTGGTCCCTCAGGGTGGTGAAAACCATGTGGCGATCAATGTGATCCGCAGTATGATTCAAATGAACCAGGGATCCATGAATCAAAACAATTAACCGAATGGATGTCAGCAGTGGCAAACCAGCAACATGTGTGACCCCTCCGGGGTCAAACGTTACTAACAGGGGGCGAAGCCCCCGAAACCAACAACCGGTTAGCCTCGTCCCCCGGATATCGGCAACCGCCACTGTTCCTATCCCATGAGAACCAACAACTAACTAACCAACTATGAAGTACAACTTCCACACCCATTCCCATCACGACGACGGAAAAGAACCGCTTGAGGATTTTGTAAAGGAGGCCGTTGAGAAGGGCCTGCAGGCCATTGGCTTTACGGGTCATTCGCCCCTGCCTTTTTCCAATGAATGGAGCCTTCCAAAGGAGACGTACCCGGATTACCTGGCCGAGGTGCGGCGCCTGAAGGAGCAGTATAAGGATGTGATCGATGTTTATATGGGCCTGGAGATTGATTATATTCCCGGCTACTCAGACAATTTCAGGAACTTCCTGAATGGGGCCGGCCTGGATTATTGCATCGGATCGGTGCACCTGGTGATGAAGCCCGGGAGCAATGAGTGCAGCGATATCTGGTTCATTGATGGTCCCCGCGAGGGGTATTTAAAAGGGATTGACCGGCTTTTTGATGGGGATGCACGTGCTGCGGCGGAGGCTTTTTTCGAGCAGTCGCGTGAGATGGTGGCCACCCAGCGGCCGCATATTATCGGTCACCTGGATAAAGTGAACATGCACAACAAGGGTGATTTGTTCAACCCCTCAGAAGAATGGTATCAGAAGGCGGTTCACCGGCTGCTGGAGGCTGTTGCGGCGGCGGGTACCATTGTGGAGCTGAATACCCGCGGGGTGTACAGTGGAAAAACTGACGCGTTTTTTCCCGCCACACCCATCCTGCAAAAGTGTTTTGAATATGACATCCCCGTGATGGTCAATACCGATGCCCACCATCCATCTCAGGTCGACAAGCTTTTCGACGAGGGGGTGCAGCTGCTGAAGGATATTGGTTACAGGAAAATGACCACGCCTTTCTTTGAGGTGGAGATTTGATTTTTTGCCGCTTCCGCGGGATGTTTTTAGTGCTGTTTTGATTTGTTACCTCAACCTGTCCTCATGAATTACCGGGGCCACGCGGGTGCGCGGGTGGCTGATGAGGATGGCTCTGTTGTAGGCTCCGTCGGCGGCTTCGGATTCACGGATCTCATGGAGCAGTTCCAGGGCCTTGGGGATGGTGGCACGTGAGGGGCTCAGCAGGGTGTACATCCCGGAATAATCATCGTATTCGAGGATGATTTCATGGTCAAGCCGCTGGTTGGCACTGGCAAGTGCCCTTTCTGCCATTGCTTTGGTTCTGAAAGTGCTCAACTGTACATGGAATACCATGGGTTCAGGTCCGGGTGGGGAAAATACCAGGAAGCGCTCTTCTTTTTCAAGGAAGTGAATGCGGAACGAGGCTCCGGTTGCTTCCTCGGCGGCTTTTCTTACAACTTCGGCGGTGTAAATACTACCCATTACGTATCCCTTTGTGACGGAGTCATGGAAGTGATCAAGGGTTATTTCCACCAGTTGAACGGTGTCGGTTTCGGGTATCGCATCCGGATCCGGGATCGGAAGGTCTTCTACCGGTATGATTTCAGGGTATTCGATGGGATCCACAATTAATTCGGGGATTTCGGTTTCCGGGTCTTCGGTTTCCGGGTCTTCAGGTTCCTCCTCCGGTTCTTCTTCGGGCTCCTCTTCCGCTACCGGCTCTTCCTCCGGTTTCTCCGGTTCTTCCGGTTTGGGTGCTTCCTCAGGGTCGCGGGGCTCCAGCACAATATCCATCCCTTCAATGAAATCACCTTCTGCAAGGGCGCGTATTTCAAATTCCACAGGGCCGTCGGGCATGCGCGCATCCAGAAAATCAAGCTGTGAGGGATCCACTTCAATGGTGTAGTTCCCCGGGGGCATGTCCATGGCGTAATAGGATCCGTCGGAGAAATTCCGGATGGTTTCTTCGAAGTCCACATCTTCTCCTTTGATCTGCAAGCGAAGGCCGCCACGGGTTTGCTTTTCTCCGTTTCGCAGCATATAGACTGTGCCGTCGATTACACCGGTGCGGTAAAAGGGGATCTCAATGCGTTTGTACTGGTTGGGATCGGCCACAAAGCTGAATTCGTCCTTGCCGGGAGCCAGCAGGGGGTTGGGCAGTGCCTGGCGGATGACCTCCATGTTGTAGCGGTAATAGCTTTGCAGCTGGCCGATGCGGATGATGCCGTCGTTGCCCACCTGCATCTGTGAAGAACGGTCGAGGCGTATGGCCCGGTGGGGGATGATCTCATCGCCCTCGTCGTAGGTGCCGGAATTGTTGTTGTCCACAAAGAGAATCACGGAGGCTCCTGCACGGCCCACCTGGTTGCGGTTGGAGGTGACCACGCGGTCAGGGCGGCGGTCAAATCCGAGGGATCCCCGGAAATTTTGCCGGACGCTGGCTTGTTCGCCACGCACGTCCACATTGGTGGTGGCGCGCACCGGCCGAAGATCCATCATGAAGCCCAGGCGGATGTAATGCTGTTCGCTGCGGAAATCGTAGCCCGCGTTGAGGTTGAGGCGCGCTGACTGCCGGATGGTGCGCGAGAGCTGGAGGTCTGCCCGGTCGATCTCGTTGTGGGCGGTGTTATAGGTGACGTTCCCCCGCAAAAACATCCCACGGACAAAAACAGGCACACCCGGAGAACGCATGAATGTGTAGGTGAGGCTGCCGGTTACCTGCCCCTGCCCCAGATCATATTCATTGTCAGAATAATACAGCACATCGCGGTAGTTCATCCGGATGTTCATGCGGCCCAGGCGCAGGCTAAGATCGGTGCGGTAGCGGGTCATGCTGTTGCCGCCAAACATGGTGTGTTCCCCGCCCAGCCTGAACCCCATGGAGGTATTGCCGATGGTAAAAGGGAAAAAGAACGTGGCGCCCAGGTCGCGGTCGGCCCCGCGGTGGTTGAAAATCGAGGCCCCGTCGTATTCGGTGAAATGGAAGTTGAGGTTGTGGCCCGAGGGGTAAAATACGCTGGTTGTGGCACGGTAGTAGGCGTCAGGCGCAATATCCAGGTTGAGCAGGTACTGGGAGAACACCCGGGCGGAAAGGCCACCGTAAAAGAATGGGCGGTCGTCGTTGAGGTCTTCGATGTATTCGCTGCCCACTTTGGCGGTGAGCCAGTTGGTGACGCCCACAGCCACGTCGCCGTGGAGCAGCCGTTTCTCATCGGCATCCTGATCGCCCAGG
>SL_8KL_010_SEDDRAFT_10004265_pt1 | contig 11564 bp, 10 predicted proteins | sample SodLakKL_010_SED_4_FD_11160 | JGI IMG/M metagenome (IMG submission 11160) | reverse complement strand
CACCACAGACACCTTTCGATGCTTTCTTGGTTATACGGCAGGGCCCCTGCAGGCAAATCCGGCAGCAAACACCGGTCCGCCCGAAGTTACACTGGGGCTGCATGTTAACATAACGTTCGTAGGCGGTTTCATGCTGGCCGTTTTCGCTGTTCTTATCGATAACCGCCAACGCCGCCGGATCAATTGTCCTTCTGTTGTCAACTTTTTTCTTGCCTTCGGACATTATCTGGTCTAACCTCCTTGATAGATTTGTGAGATATGGATCTTGCTGGTTTTGCTTTTCTGTCCCCTTGGTACATTGTTTATTTTACAAAACAATAAATCTAACCGTTAAGCATTTAAATGCGGTTTTTTCACCTCCCGGCAGTAGTCATTTCATATATTTTCTCCAGTCCGGGTAAAAGGTCTTCTTTTTCTGCCACCAGTGGTTGATCACGACGGGCCTTCTCCAGGACTTGCTCAGAAAATGGGATCATCCCCGCAAAGCGCTCCGGGGGAAGTTGGGATTCTAAGTAAGCGCGATCTTCAGCGCTGCGAATCTTGTTGCCGACAAAGTAAATCTGGCCGATGTTTAAATCGGCGGCAAGTTTGTCAACAGACTTTGCGGTGCTTACGCCGGCCCGGGTTGGTTCGACTATCACCAGCATCACTTCAACGCCGCGGGCAGTGCCGCGGGTAAGGTGCTCAATGCCGGCGCTCATATCGAGGACAACCCCTTCCTCACGATCTAGAAGAAGATCGGTCAGAACGGCGTTTAAAAATGAATTCTCCTTACAGTAGCAGGCTGAACCGCCCTGCTTGATGGCACCCATTTTTAGAAACCTGAGTATTCCATCATGCAGGGTATAGTTTTCGAGGACATCATCAACGTTGGGATTTAAGTCTACCAGCGTTCCTCCACCGGCATTCTTGGCCTCGATTACATCCTGCAGTTCAATCAAAGGTCTAAGCTTATCGAGTTGATCCGGATCCAGACCGAGAACCAACCCCAGGTTGGCATCGGGATCTGCATCAACCGCAAAGACCGGCATCTCATTTAGCGTAAAACAGCGCACTAATTGCGCGGACACTGTTGATTTGCCCGCGCCGCCTTTACCGGAAACAGCTATTTTCAATATTTACACCCCATAATGGGGCAGAAAAAAATACCCCTTGTTATTATACTGACACAATCCTTCTCATTCGACAAAACTCGCTAAAAATCCTTTATAGAGCTTAAAGTTGGTACATTCATAATTTTTAAAAAAAACCCTCCCTTTGAAGGGAGGGTCGTCAAGCATTACTTTTTATTAAAGGTCAGTTCATCTTCTTCATCTACATTGACCGAAACGGTATCCCCGGGAGAAAGTTTGCCCTGCAGCAGCTCTTCGGAGATGCCGTCTTCAAGCCTTCTCTGGATAACCCTTCTTAAGGGGCGAGCCCCGTAAGTTGGGTCAAAGCCTTCCTGCAGGAGCTTACCTTTAACATCATCTGATACTTCGATGTGCAGGTCGTACTCCTCGATCCGCCTGTTCAGTTCATTGAGCATGATATCGACAATTTGCCTGATATGTTCTTCACCGAGTGCGTGGAATACAATCAGGTCGTCGACACGGTTCAGGAACTCGGGGCGGAAGGTCCGCTTCAGTTCATCCATAATCCGCTCTTTCATCTTGTCGTAATCGGCATCTTCATCAGTTGTGCCAAAGCCTACAGCGGACTTGTTGATGAAGTTTGCCCCGACGTTTGAAGTCATGATTACAACAGTATTGCGGAAGTCAACCGTGCGACCCTTGCCGTCAGTCAGGCGTCCGTCTTCTAAGATCTGCAGCAGGATGTTAAATACATCCGGATGCGCTTTTTCCATCTCGTCAAGCAAAATGACCGAGTAAGGGTTGCGGCGAACTTTTTCTGTCAGCTGGCCGCCTTCTTCGTAACCGATGTAGCCCGGAGGCGCCCCGATCAGGCGGGCGGCGGTATGCTTCTCCATGTACTCGGACATATCGAGACGGATAACCGCATTTTCATCTCCGAAGAGCGCTTCGGCCAGGGCCCTGCCAAGCTCGGTCTTACCAACCCCGGTTGGCCCGAGGAAAATAAAGGATCCTATCGGTCGTTTCGGGTCTTTCAACCCGGCCCGGGCCCTGCGCACAGCGCGCGAAACCGAACGGACCGCTTCATCCTGTCCGATAATCCGATTGTGGAGGGTATCCTCCAGGTTCATCAGGCGCACAGACTCTTCTTCAGCCAGGCGCTTGACCGGAACACCGGTCCAGCTGGAAACAATGTAAGCGACATCTTCCTCAGTAACGAGGGCCATATCCGATGCGCCCACTTTCTGCTCCCACTCTTTTTTCTGTTCATCAAGATCTTCTTTCAGCTTATGCTCTTCGTCACGCAGCTTGGCTGCTTTTTCGAACTCCTGGTTGCGGACCGATGAATCTTTTTCCGTGCGCAGACTGTAGAGCTTTTCTTCAACTTCTTTCAAATCGGGTGGCACGGTATAGTTACGGATCCGCACCCGGGAAGCTGCTTCGTCAATTAAGTCGATCGCCTTATCGGGCAGATAACGGTCGGATATGTAGCGGTCTCCAAGCTTCACGGCAGCCTCAACCGCTTCATCGGTAATTTTAACCTTATGATGCGCTTCATAGCGATCACGCAGCCCCTTTAAGATTTCAACGCTCTCCTCGCGGGTCGGTTCGCCGACGAGGATTTGCTGGAACCTTCTTTCCAGGGCCGGATCTTTTTCAATGTGCTTACGGTATTCATCCAAGGTTGTCGCACCGATACACTGCATTTCACCACGGGCCAGGGCCGGCTTCAGGATGTTTGAAGCGTCAATCGCGCCTTCAGCGGCACCGGCTCCGATCAGGGTGTGCAGCTCGTCAATAAAGACCATGACATTACCGGCCTGCCGAAGTTCATTCATCAGCTTGCGCAGGCGCTCTTCAAACTCGCCGCGATACTTGGTACCGGCAACAACAGCAGCCAGCTCAATAGTCACAACCCGCTTATCGCGCAGGATTTCAGGCACTTTGCCCTCAATAATGCGCTGGGCCAACCCTTCGGCAATGGCAGTTTTTCCAACACCAGGTTCGCCAATCAGGCAGGGATTGTTTTTGGTTCTACGGCTCAAAATCTGGATTACCCGCTCGATTTCATTCTCCCGGCCAATGACCGGATCAAGCTTGCCTTCTTTCGAGAGCTTGGTTAAATCACGGCCAAAGGTATCAACGGTAGGAGTCTGCGGCTCAGATTTTTCACCTTCCGCTGCCCTGGCGCTGCTGGTTTCTTCACCACCCAGAAGCTGTATAACTTCCTTGCGGGCTCGTTTTAAGTCAATACCAACATTGGAGAGGACCTGGGCGGCAATGCCTTCGCCCTCCCTGACCAGGCCAAGCATCAGGTGCTCGGTTCCAACATAGTTATGCCCGAGATTCTGGCTTTCTTCAATAGCCAGCTCAACTACCCGCTTAGCCCGCGGGGTATAGCTGATGCCCTGCTGAATAACCTTGTCGCCTTTCGGGGTAATCCTTTCTACCTCCTGGCGGACACGGTTTAAATCAACAGACATATTTTGTAGAGCCCTGGCAGCAATACCTGAACCTTCCCGGGCTAATCCTAAAAGCAGGTGCTCGGTACCAATAAAATTGTGATTCAAGCGCTTGGCCTCTTCCTGGGCCAGGACCAAAACCTGCTGAGCTCTTTCAGTAAATCTTCCAAACATAAACATTTAGTTCACCTCTTTTATTGAGCTGTCTATCTTTACAGCTCGTTGTTATTTCATTTAAAGTGGCGGTCCAACGCCTCTCTGACGCGAACCGGCCTTTCGAGATTTTTTTCGCGATCACTCAACTTCTTTCTTGCCATCAACTGCAGGCAGCCCGGACGGACCAGCACCAGCAGTTCGTTTAAAAGTTTCTGATCCACCTCTTTAATCAATCCCAGGTCATGACCGAGGCGCAGATCAGAAATCAGCTGGATCGCTTCCTGGAAACTCATTATTCTGGCATGCTTTAGCTGTCCCAGGGCACGCCAGGCTTTATCTGACAATTCGTCTCTTTTCTTGTCAAGTAAAGTCTGACGTGCATTTTGCTCCTGCTCAATAACCTGGCAAATTACACTGGACAAATTGGTGATGATCTCTTCTTCATTCTGGCCCAGGGTAACCTGGTTTGATACTTGTGCCAGGTTGCCGACAATTTCGGTTCCCTCGCCATAGAGACCTCTCACCATTAACCCGACCTGTGACAGGGCACCCAGGTAACGGCTGATCTGCCCGGTCATCACCAGGGCGGGCAAATGCATCATTACAGATGCCCTGAGCCCGGTCCCGATATTAGTGGGACAGGCTGTCAGGTAGCCAAATTTTTCATCAAAAGCATACTCAAGTTCACTTTCAAGAATATCATCAAGTTTACCTGCCTCAGACCAGGCTTCCTCAAGTTGCAAGCCGGGTAAAATAGCCTGTATGCGGAGATGATCCTCTTCATTTATCATCAGGCTTACATCTTCTTCCGGTCGGAGAAGCAGGGCTCCATGCTTTGCGTTTCTGGCCAAAAAGAGACTGATCAGGTGCTTTTCAACCAGGGCCTGCCTCTCGAGCTCGGAAAGCTGATCCATCAATAAATACTGGAAATCAGCAAAGCCGGCTTTACCCTGTGTGACAGACATTATTTTTTTTAGAACCTGCTCTGTTTCATCCCCTGAAGCAAGACAGGGAAAAGGGTGATGCTGCAGGTTCCTCGCTGCCCTAACCCTTGAGCTGATTACTATATCATTTTCCGGGCCGCTTCCAACCATCCAGCGGCTCAGGTTGAACTCTAGCTGTTTCAATGTTCTTCTCCTTCTTGGTTGTGTTCGGCTTCTTCATTTTCTGCATTTTTCCTGGCAATGTCCTGCTCTATTTCCCTGATTCGATCACGAAGCTGGGCTGCCTTTTCAAATTCTTCATTTTGCACCTTTGTCTGCAGCTCATCCTTAAGCTGATCTAATTCTCTTAAAATATTAACCCGTTCGCGCGCTTTTTCAGGCACTTTTCCGGTGTGGATACTTCCGCCGTGAATTCTTTTCAGCAGCGGCTTTAGCTTATCCTCAAAAGCAGCGACACAATCACTGCACCCCAGGCGTCCCACCTGGCCAAACTGGGCAAAAGTCAGGCTGCATGAAGGACATTTCTTATCATCTGCCAACATTTCTTCACGTTTTCCGTATAATCCCTGGTTAAGCATACTTGAAAACAGTTTATGCAGTGAAAACTGCGGCTCAAAGGAAAGGTCAAGTTCATCTTTTTTCCGCGCACAGGATTCGCAAAGGTTTAACTCTGACTGATTGCCGTTTACATTTTTTACTATATGTATATTTGCTTCATTTTGCCGGCATTCCTGGCATAACATGCAAAACACTCCATTACCTTTTTAATAGCCCGGTTTAATTAATTTATGCAGGGCTTCTTTAAATATCCTGTGCCTGAGTTCGATACTCTGCTCCGGGTTCAATCCCAGGGCCTCATAAATATCTTTCCCCGTTACTACCTCCAGTATGGCAGCCTCACGCCTGGAGATTATCTTTTCTTCTCTCATGCGCTCTATCAACTGCCTTAGCCTTTCAGAATCGTAACTATTTTTACAGGCATCCTCTATTAATTCCTGAAGAATCTTTGCCTGCTCGCCGTTAATACGATAAATCTTGATGCAGCCGCTGCCACCCCTTCTGCTTTCAACCAGGTAACCTCTTTCCGGCGAAAACCGCCTCTCCAGGACGTAGTTGATCTGAGAAGGGACACAAGAAAATTTTCCGGCCAGTTCACGCCTTTTGACTTCAATACACTGATCTGAGCTGAGTGCCAGCATTTTTTTAATATATTCTTCAATATAATCTGTTAAATTTGGCATTTTGACTGGCCTTCCCTTGAATCTGACCTTCTCTGACCAATATTATGTTACCTCAAATACCGGACTATAGCAAGGCCAAATTTAGGGATGAAGAGTTTCTGTGAAGGTTAATACGGGGTTTTTAGTCATTTTTCTTGTATTAGCGGCGTTATACTGCTGATTATGATAGTATTTGTTAGGCTAAATTGGCGCTCTTCAAACCCAGTCGATTATTTTACGCCATTTTCTTCAGCCGGCAAAGATAATTAAATAACACGTAAGCGACCATGACCGGCTAGAGAACCTTTCCATCACCATGATCGCTTCTTACTATTTCATTCCTCCAGATTATTTCCCTGATCTCATCTATCTTATATAAAGCATCAAACAACTCAGTCAGCTGCAAACCCCCGGGCATTTCGACTAAAAAATCAATGGTAATGATTTGCTGACCGCTTTTTTCATCTATTTCCGGATCGCCAAGTTCAGTTTGCCTGATATTGACCATTCTATCACCAAGTTCAGCTCCTATAGAACCAAGCAGACCGGGCTGGTCAACGGCCCTGACGCGCAGGTTGTTCATACGGCGGCGAGAAAAAAAGACAGATTCAGCTTTCCTGAGCAGGAGCAGGCTGATCAAAACAAAAACCGTGGTCAGGGTTGCGCCAAGGTAAAAACCGATCCCTGCAGCCAAACCGACTCCGGAAACGACCCAGATGGTTGCTGCCGTAGTCAAACCGCGCACGCTGCCGCGCTGCTGCAGAATGGTGCCTGCGCCTAGAAAGCCGATCCCGGTAACCACCCCGGCGGCAATTCTGCCAGGATCAGCCAGAAAGCCCTCGCCCATCTGCCCGGTAAAACCATAGGCCGATACCATCATGATCAGGGCAGAGCCTGAACAAACCAGGATATGGGTACGAAAACCGGCCGGACGGTTATGCCTCTCCCGTTCAAAACCGATCACGCCGCCCAAAACTACTGATAGTAGTAATCTTAAAGCTATCTCCCAGCCTTCAATAAACATATATCGCTCCCACCTTTAAGTAAAAAGATACTGGGCTGCAGCAGTAGCGGCAATCGCTCCATCTGAAGCGGCTGTAATAACCTGGCGCAGATATTTCTTGCGAATATCGCCGGCAGCATATACTCCATCAATGGAGGTTTCCATTTTGCCGGAGGTTATGATAAAGCCCCTGTCGTCTCTTTCCATTTCCACCCCTTCTAGAAAGCCGGTCTTCGGTTTACGGCCGGCATAGATGAAGAGACCCTGCACATCGAGATCACGATCCTGGCCATCCTGCTTTATTTTTAAGCCATCTACTTTTTTTTCTCCCTCAATTTCACTGATAGTGGTATTCCAGAGAATTTCAACGGAAGGGATTTTCATTACTTTATCCTGCAGCCAGCTGCAGCCGCGGAACTGATCGCGGCGGTGAATAAGGTAAACTTTTTCGGCAAAACGGGCTAAAAATATAGTCTCTTCCAGGGCTGCATCGCCACCGCCAACCACGGCAACGTTCTTGCCCCGGAAAAAGGCGGCATCACAGGTGGCACAGTAGGATACCCCGCGCCCGAGCAGTTCGGTTTCTCCTTTTACACCAAGCAGGTTAGGCTCCGTGCCGGTAGCTATCAAGACAGTTTTTCCGGCAACACTACCGGAGATGGTTTCCACTTTCTTAACTTCTCCTTCAAGGGTTACATGTTCCACCTGGGTCATCTCAACGGGAACATCGAGGCTTTCCATTTGCTGCTGCAGCAGCATTCCGAATTCGGCTCCGGAAATTCCTTCCGGAAAAGCCGGGTAGTTATCAAGGCGGTCGGTTGATACAATTTCTCCGCCTATATTCATTTGTTCAATGATTATAGATGCAAGACCGGCCCTGGCAGCATAGATAGCAGCCGTTGCTCCGGCCGGGCCACCGCCGATTATAACCATATCGTAAATTTTTTGTTCATTCATTACATTACCTCCTGCCGGTTGTTTAATGGTTATTATCCGCCATATGACCAATACTGTCAATAAATTGAGCCCTGCAAGTATAGAGATTTATGATGTTGTGGTATAATGTTCTCAGAACAATTGCAACCAAGTTTATGGAATTGGAAGGAGGCAGATAAAATGAAAGAACAAGTAGAAAAAGCCCTGGATAAAATTCGTCCGGCCCTGCAAAGGGATGGTGGCGATGTTGAACTGGTGGAAGTTGGAGACGACGGAATCGTTAAGGTCAGATTAACCGGCGCCTGCGGCGGATGCCCCATGTCCCAGGTTACCCTGAAGCAGGGGATTGAAAGAGTTCTAAAGCAGGAAGTTTCAACTGTAAAAGAAGTCGTCTCAGTATAAGTTACCGGAATCTAAAAAGCCCGGGGCAACCCGGGCTTTTTACATGTCCGAGACAAAGGGACGCTTCTGAGACAAAGGGCCGTTTCTCTCCGTCTCACTTGTTTTAAGCCTATGTGGATGGCAAACACTTGTACTGTTCTAACTACACAGCCCTGCGGAAAAAATAGAATATAATAACGGGCAAAATAATGACGTTGGGAACACAATTGAAGCAAAGAATGAAGCGAAGGCGAGACAAAGAGAAACGTCCCTTTGTCTCTATGCTTTTTTGGAGGTTTGCAATTTGACTGAAATATACCTCGACAACAGCGCAACGACCAAACCCTACCAGGCTGTAATTGACCTGACCGGCCGTATCCAGTCTGAATCATTTGGTAATCCTTCTTCCATGCACGGTAAGGGGATCGAGGCTGAAAAGCTGATTGCAACAGCTCGGCGAAAGGTTGCTGCAGTTTTTGAAGGGCACGAAAAAGAAATATATTTTACTTCAGGCGGCACCGAAGCCAATAACCTGGCTATAAAAGGCGCCGCTTATCGCAGCCGGCGCCGCGGCAATCACCTGGTTACAAGCACTATCGAGCACCCCTCAGTTTTAAGCTGCTTTCAGTTCCTGGAGCAGGAAGGTTTTACTGTAAGCTATTTAGAGGTAGACCGCCAGGGGTTGGTTGGCCAGGAACAGCTTGAAGATATTATCGGCAGTGAAACTGTGCTGGTCAGTATTATGCATGTAAATAATGAAATTGGTTCAATTCAGCACCTTGAAGAACTGGGCAGGATTATTAAAAACAAATGCCCCGAAGCACTTTACCATGTAGATGCCGTTCAGTCATTCGGCCGCTTACCGTTAAAACCTGTTGCCTGGAAAGCCGACATGGTTACAGCAAGCGCACATAAAATTCACGGCCCCCGGGGTGCTGGATGCCTGTGGGTTAAAAAAGGTACCCTGCTGCAGCCTTTGCTTCACGGTGGTGGGCAGGAGTACGGGCTGCGCTCCGGCACTGAAAATACAGCTGCCATAGCAGGGTTTGGATTGGCTGCAGAAATTTGCAGCACCGGGCTTACAGAAAAAGCGGCTGAACTTGTTGATTTAAAACAGGCTTTTTATCGGAAACTGCTTGAGGCAGGCCCATCTTTTGCAGTAAACGGACCGAACCCGCGAGAGAGCGCGCCGCACATTATTAATCTTTCTTTTCCGGGGCTCAAGGCGGAAACGCTGCTGCATGCTTTGGAAGAAAAGGGAGTTTATGTTTCTGCAGGCTCAGCCTGTCATTCAAAACACCCGGACCCAAGTCATGTTTTAGAAGCTATAGCAACAAACAAAGAGAGTCTGGATAGTGCCCTGCGATTTAGTTTTTCCGGCTTTAATACCGTGGAAGAAGTAGAAACAGCCGCAGGAATTACAGCAGAAGTAACAGCAGAGCTTAGAAAATATTTTAGCTGATCAGCCGAAGCGGCCATAATAAAGCATAGCCTTCTTAAAAACTTCGCTCACTGATCGTTTCGGTTTTCTTAGACAGTTTGTAATGCTGGGATATTTTAGTTCTTGAGATTGGAGACAGTAAAAATATGAAGGCAAAAGTTCTGGTCAGATATGGTGAAATCGCTCTAAAGGGCAAAAACCGTGGTGAATTTGAACAGCAGCTGCAAAGTAATTTAAAAAACGCCGTTAGCGATTTAGGTGGCAGGGTTGCACGCCTGCACGGCCGCCTGCTGGTTACCGGGCCTGAGCAAAACTTTGACAAAATTATTGACCGGACCAGCAAAACCTTTGGTGTCGTATCAGTCAGCAAGGTCCGTGAAACTGAACTGGATCTGGAAAAGATAAAAGTTCTTGCCGCAGAGATTGCAAGTGAGATTCCGCCAGACAAACTTGCTTTTCGAGTTGATACTCGTCGATCAAATAAAGACTTTCCCTATGATTCACAGGAAATTAATCACTCGCTCGGAGCTTACCTGCAGTCAATCAGGCCCGAGCTGGTAGTAAATTTAAAAAATCCCGACTTTACCATCTATATTGAGGTCGGCTTCGATAAGGCTTACATCTACCAGGACCGGGTTGCCGGTCCGGGCGGCCTGCCACTTGGCGTTACCGGGCGCTGCCTGCTTTTACTTTCGGGTGGAATTGACAGCCCGGTAGCTGGGTGGCTGGCCATGAAAAGAGGAATGGCCTTGGAGGCCCTGCACTTTCACAGCTTTCCATTTACCAGCCGGCGTGCCCAGGAAAAGGCCGTCGATCTTTGCCGTAAGCTGGCCGTATATGGTAACGTAATCCGGCTGCACATGATCAGCGTTACCAGCATTCAAAAAGAAATCAATGAAAATTGCCCCAAAGATTACAGCATCATCCTGCTCAGGCGGATGATGTACCGCCTGGCTGAAAAGCTCTCCCTTCAGCATAATTTACAGGCCCTCGTTACCGGGGAAAGCCTGGGCCAGGTGGCCAGCCAGACCTTAGAGAGCATCGAAGTTGTCAGCAAAGCTACCAGTATGATGGTTTTAAGACCACTCGTTGGAATGGATAAAACTGAGATTATAAATAAAGGGATTGAGATAGACACCTATGAAACTTCAATTCTACCTTACGAAGACTGCTGTACCGTTTTCCTGCCTAAAAATCCGGTAACCAGGCCCAGGCTTGAAAATGTTTTGCAGCATGAAGCTAACCTGGATATTGACGCACTGGTTGATGAAGCGCTTGCTACCCTGGAGACAAAAACAGTAGCTGCAAGATAAAACCGGAGCGGGACAAAAGCAGGGCAAGGGGAAGTATTCCTAGTCCCAGCAAGCGAAGCCGTTTCTCTTTTTCTTATTCTTCTTTCTTGAGGCGATCATCGAGGCTTTCCTGCATAACTGCATCAAGCAGAACTTCCGGTCCCGGAAAGCGGGCCTTGTCTTTGGTCAGCTTTGAAAAGTAGAGGGCATTAGTAGGGCACCAGTTCAGGCAGCGCAAACAGTACATGCAGTGGTTATATCTGACGGGAAAGTCGTCATCATCTACTTCAATCAAACCCTGGGGGCACTGCTGCACGCAGGTCCAGCACTGAATGCATTCACTCCTATCAACCCCGAAGCCGAAAAGTAAATGGTTAAGAATAAAGTCTACTCCGTATGAGTAGGCCAGACGGTAAGGAATGCCGACCATTTTGTCCAGCAAATTGTTTCCTTTATACCAGTAGGGAACTCCGTAATAAAGCGATTGAATATATTCAAGGAATAAGAAAATATTTTTGCGGGCCTGGTAACTCTTTTTCACTAAAAGACGTCCCGTTTTCACATGATCAAAATTTTTGCGGATGATAGCACTGGCTGAATAAACAAAGGACTGATCAAGGTGTCCCACATATTTAAAACCTTTCATGGTTAAAAGT
>SL_8KL_010_SEDDRAFT_10004261_pt1 | contig 11568 bp, 11 predicted proteins | sample SodLakKL_010_SED_4_FD_11160 | JGI IMG/M metagenome (IMG submission 11160) | reverse complement strand
TAAGAAATCTCGAGGGGCCGTCACAGCCTCACGTAACAGTAGACGGAAAAGAATGCATAATGTTAGCTTCTAACAATTATCTTGATTTGGCTAATCACCCACGGCTCAGGGAAGCCGGTAAGAAGGCCATCGAAGAGTACGGTGCCGGAGCCGGTTCCGACTGGTCTATCGCCGGGACCATGGATATCCATGAAGAGCTGTGGGACAAGATAGCCGACTTTAAAGAAACCGAAGCAGGGATGACTTATCAGACTGGATTTGCAGTTAACGCTGGTTTGGTTCCACAATTAGCGGGAAAAGGTGACGTTTTGATATCTGACGAACTGAACCACGGCAGTATAATAGACGGGATCATGATCGCTCAGAGGATGTTCAAAGCCGACAAGATGATCTACAGCCATTCAGACATGGGAGAATTAGAAGAATGTCTGAAGAAAGCCGAAGATGAAGGCTATGATAAAAAGATAGTTATTACTGACGGCGTTTTTAGTATGGACGGCGATATAGCCAAGATGGACGAGATTCAGGAACTCGCGGATGAATACGGCGCTCTCACTTATGTTGATGATGCCCACGGGGAAGGTGTTCTCGGAGGAGGTCATGGAATAGCGAAGGAATTCGATATCGAAGACAAGATCGATATTCAGATGGGGACGTTCTCTAAAGCATTCGGTGGATTCGGCGGGATGTTGGCTGGAACTGAAGGATTGATAAAATATGCATACAATACTTCCCGTTCCTGGTTATTGAGTGCAGCCTTCCCACCTCATGTAGCAGCGATAAATATCGAAGCTCTAGATGTAGTTGAAGAAGAGAGTGATAGGGTCAAGAAACTATGGGACCTCACAGAGTACTTCAAAAGCGAGATGGAGAGTATGGGATTCAATACTGGCTTCAGCGAAACACCGATAGTTCCTGCGATGGTAGGAGACAGCAAGAAATGCCAGAAGTTGGCCGACAGACTTTACGAAGAAGGGATCTTCGGACTAGCGATAGTTTATCCGATGGTAGCTAAAGGAAAAGCGAGAATAAGAAACCAGATAAACGCAGGATTAACAAAAGACGATATCAACGAAGTCCTAAGAGTCTACGAAAAACTGGGAAAAGAACTCGATCTTGTCTGAAACCAAAAACCTTTTTTCTATTTTTAATTCAGTTATCCTTAAAATTTAAAGGGTATGAGTCGGGAGCCCCGGCTTAGATGCTTCACCAGAACCCCCGATCCTCCCTCCCTTTTTTGCCTGGCTGGGCAAAGTTTAATGGATACGAGAAATGTATGACTACTTGGTATCATCGATCGCAGGCGTAAATAGAGATTCATCTATACATCTCCTAAGGCATATATAAAATATGCTCAGATAATTTGCTATTTTTCGGGGTCTTTTAAATAGGGTTTTTATTTATTAGAGCCCATGGATTTACCAAAATCCCTCTAATCAAAATGTTTTTATCTTAATAATCATATCCGATAATGTGTATAACAAAAGTTGGGCAGAAAAAAGGGCATAAAATTGAGTGATGATATGAATTGGAGAGGTCATGTAGGGTTGTCGCTTTTGATATTTTCACTAATGATGATACCCTTTGGACTAAATGTTGTCACTTTGGCATTCATAATTATAACTGTTTTATTTTCATCTTTACCTGACTCTGATCTTATCAAATATATTCCTGTAGAGCATCGGGATCTGACTCACAATGTTACATTTGGAATAATCTTTGCCGGTATCCTTGCAAGCATATTCGGTTTTCTAACAGCAATGTACTATTCGAGCTATTTCGGAATACTAGTCGGGATAATGATCTTTTTAGCAGTAATTGGTGGTGTACTCTCCCATTTACTTGGTGATATAATAGCGGGATTAAGATATGACAGTACTCCTTGGAAGATAAAGCCGATTAGACCATTCTCCAATAAATCGATCGGGTACGGAATATTTCTAGCTACTGATCCAAAGGTCAATAACATCTTTCTCAAAGTAGGGTTTTTGGCATTTCTTTTTTACATAACTCATGGAATCTTTATGATATATAGTGATGGGTACGAGGTTTGGGTATTTATTTCTATTTTGAGTTAGAGGGTTGTGGATACTATATTTTTAAAAACTGAATCTTCTCCCGAATTCTTTGAGGAAAAAATAAAAATACTTGATAAACGATGTCATTAACATGATAGTCCAATTAATAATAGTTTGGGCGTTGGTGATATTGATACCGATACTATTTCTACTATTTCTGAAATTTACGTCTCCAGAAACTCCGACTACAACTAACACCACCTTAAAAGATCGCGAGGGTTATGTGATAAAAAAAATCAAACCTGAAGACATCTCAGGTAAAGTCCGAATATTAAACAGTAGTCAGGTTTGGAGTGCTACGGCAGATTGGGAAATAGAAGAAGGAAAAAGAGTTATAGTAAACAAAGTCGAAGGCGTCCATTTGAAGGTGAAGGAACCCATCGAATCTGATGAAGAACTCATAGAACTGGAGGGTGATATCGACGAACAAGAATTCTGTCCCAACTGTGAAACAGTGATCACAGTATATGCTAGAGAATGTCCAGTATGTGGCGAAGAACTAGATGAAAAGGAAGATAAAAAAGACGAAGAATCCTCCAGATTTTTTGATAATATAGCCGGTTCACTCCGAAGTTGAAAAACCTTTTTATCTCATTTTAAAGTTTATTTTTATTCTACATTTTAAAAAATTTAACGCATTCTATCAGGGGAAAAATAAAAATATTCTAAGTTATTTGTCCTAACTATGGGAATTTGGGGAATAATAGTAATCGTGCTCATAATATTACTACCAATTCTATATTTATTGTATCTGAAATTTTTTACTCCACCGTCTCCCACCACTTCTCCTACGACTTTGAAAAACAAGAATGGCTACGTAGTCAAAGAGATTGTACCAGAAAACATCAAAGGAAAAGTGAAAATTAGCCAAAGTAGCAAGATTTGGAGTGCCACTGCAGATGAAAAAATAGAAACGGGGACCGAGGTAAAAATAAACAGAGTTCATGGAGTTCATCTGATCGTAGAAGATATCGAGAAAGAAAAAGAGAAGATGGAACCTCAAAAAGATACACAGGAAATCGAAGAAAAGGAAGAAAAAGTGGATGAACAAAGGGAAGAGGATTTCAGAAAAGAAGATTTGGAAGAAGAGATTTTCGAACTTGTTGATTGAGAATTAAAAAGGAAGTNAAAAAAGATTTATAGATAGTCAATCAAACAGCCTCCATAAGACATATAACCTTCTTATTTAATGTTTGAAAGAGGAACTAAAATGAAGTCTAAAGTAATTGTTTTCACAATAACTATTTTCTTAATCCTTAGCGGTCTGACTGTAGGAGTCCAAGGTGGTCTCGCTGGTGTTGAAAATGATGAATATGATCATGATTCAAGCATAGATGATCTCCACTCTAAAAATGGAGGACCTGAAAAGTCGACTCTAGAATATTGTGAAAACAGTATATTGATAAGAATAGAATCATCTGACGAAAATCTATTGAAAACATTTGATAATGAGAGATTTCTGCAGAATCAGGTTGAAGATCTTTTGAATCTGGTCAAAGGAAGAACTTCTCGTGTGTATCCTTCTTTAAATATGGCCGAAATAAAGCTCACGGAAGACATCGACGTTATGACCGCGATAGAGATTCTGAGGAGGAAAGAAGGGATTTACGCTGAGCCAAACTATCAAATAGAGGTGTCAAACATTCCCAACGATCCAGGCTACGATTCTCTATGGGCTATGGATAATATAGACGCCCCTGGAGCCTGGAATGTAACTACTGGTAGTAAGGAAGTCGTAGTACCAGTGATCGACACAGGGATCGACTATAATCATCCTGACTTAAAAGACAATATATGGACTAGCGATCAAGGCCATCATGGATATAATGCAGTTAACGACTCTTATTACCCCCTAGACGATAATGGGCATGGGACTCACATAGCTGGGACGATAGGTGCCGTCGGAGATAATGATATGGGCGTTGTAGGAATAAATTGGAATGTCAGTTTGATGGGAGTGAAGGTGCTTGATTCAGAAGGCAGTGGAAACTTAGGTGATGTTATCTCCGGACTTGAATATATCCTTGAAATGAAGAGAGAGGGAGAGAACATAGTTGCTACTTCTAACAGCTGGTGGGGGAACAGCCACAGCCAACTACTTTACGAAACAATCGAAAAACATTTGGAAGAAGGAATACTTTTTGTCACAGCTGCTGGAAATAGAGGGCAGAATAATGGTGTACACCCTTCTTATCCAGCCAATTATGATCTACCAAATGTTATCTCCGTTGCGGCTACGGATAAAAACGACGGACTAGCAGGCTTCTCTAATTATGGAAGACGAAGTGTTCATGTAGGTGCACCAGGGGTGGACATAAATAGTACGGTTTTAGATGCTGAATATGCTCATAAAAACGGTACATCAATGGCAGTGCCTCACGTATCAGGACTAGCGGCATTACTAGCTTCACACAATACTTCTTACGATTACAACAACTTGAAAAACGTTATTCTCTCATCAGCAGACTCTTTCGATTCTCTTCGAAATCGAACTTTGATTGATGGGAGGATAAATGCATCTAATTCTATAAAACAATCTCCTGATCCAGAAGATATTCAGTTTTGGGTCCACCAACCTTTTGTAACTACACAATGGAGAGAAAAAACTAGGATTACAATATCGCTCAATGACGGTGTTAATCCAATTCATGGAGCAAACGTTAGAGTTGAATTCAGCACTGAAGAAGACCCTGTTAATTTAGTCGATGATGGGAGTGGGATGGACCAGGTTGCAAATGACGGCTATTACACCGCAGAATGGAGACCTCAAACATCAGGTGAAGTTACTCTCAATATAACCGTACAATTAGAAGAGTTTGAAGAAAAACTGACTAAAAGTATTACAGTAGATGTTAGTCTAGTTCATAGAGAAACTGCTCAAAGGATAGTAAGAGGCACATTCGCCTTTATAAGAGATTTCATAGATTTTTTAAGGAACTTGCTTGAGAGCCTTAGAGGTATCGTCTTTTCCTTCGAATCAAATTACCAGATTAGGAAAAAATACCCTCAAATCTGAAAAATTCCCTACCGATATTTTAAGTCGATACTATCTGAATATCTACTCTCTAATTATAATCATTTCAGGTCTCGATAGTCTTTTCTTTCCATCTACCCGATAAAAAGTATATCGATGATAGTCCTGCACCTATTATGTTACTCGCGGCCATCCCATACCAGATACCGACTACGCCTATATCGAAGCCTATGTTCAATACCACGATTCCCAAATTTATAGCTGAAAGAGCAAGAAGAGCGGAGAGAAACAAACGTAGACCCCATATTCTAAAAAGGGTTAAAAAAAGAACAGGGATGGTATGTCCAGTACCTTTGAAAGTCGAATCGAATATCCTATAGATGCCAAAGAACGGTATAGACATGGAAAATATAGCAAGATATCTAGCACCTTCGGATATAACCTCAGGATCATTGATGAAGAAGCGAATGATTTGTTCTCTGAGTCCAACCATGAAGATACCTGCTGTAACCAATAACAAGAAGGAAACCAGTATTGCTCTTTTAACAATAGTCTCTCCTCTTTCAGATTGGTCAGCTCCGATATTCTGACCAACCATTGTCATCGTAGCTCCCGCAAAACCCCATATGCCTATCGTCATTACGTGGATAACTCTCCTACCTATACCATATGCGGCAACGGGAGCTTCTCCAAAAGTAGCTACGAGAGCGAATAGAAAAACGAATCCAACAGCGCTTTCTGCTCTCGCTACGGTCGCTGGTGCACCGATCTTTACAATTTTCTTTATCCATCTCAATTTCAACTTCATACTTTTTATGCTTATCTTTATTCCGACTTTACCACCAAATAGAAGATATATTCCTATAAGTGCTGCCGTAGTTCTTGCTAATGCAGTTGCTATAGCCGCACCTGTAACTCCAAGAGCCGGGAAGAAACTCCACCCAAATATCAAGAATGGATCGAGTATAAGATTGACAATAACTAGTGCGGCTCTTATAAACATCGGAGTGACCATATCCCCGATCCCTCTAAGTAAAAATCTGAAAGCTATATAAGCAAAAACAAAGGGCATGCTGAGACTGACAATCTGAAGATAAGGTACTGCATGCTCAAGAGTAGTTGGAGGAGTTCCCAACAAACGCAAAATGATAGGAGCTGCGAAAAAACCAATCAAAGCTGTAATTATTCCTATTATCATTAAAAAACCGAATACTTGACCCGCCGCCTCTTGAGCTTTGTCTCCTCCTCCGGCTCCAGTATGCTGAGATACAAGAGAGACGCCCGCGGTAGATAGTCCCATACCTATAGCGAGAAATGTGAAAAGTATCGGCCAAGCGGCTGTTGGAGCCCCTACTTCAGCCGCGCCCAATCTTCCCAGCCAATAAGTATCCACTATGTTGAATGCAGTATGTAAAGCACTAGAAACCATTACAGGGATCGCCAACACCAGGAGCGTTTTCACTATCGGACCGTTCAGTATCTCATCCCTTCTATCGTCGGCGTCTTTCACGAATATATCTTTGATGCGATAGTATTCTTCGCTTATACCTTCGAACGAAAAATCCATGTGTGTTTNCCGTTTTCGTCTCGATACAAATCACCCTTTAAAAATCTTTAGCTTCTAAAGAAAATAATCCTTTGAACTGCGTTTCTATTTCGATAGTTATTATCAGGGTCTTCATTCTCTAGGTATAGTTCAAACAAGTTCATTGAGATTATAAGACCTGATCACGTAGTATGATACTCTCTAGTAAATGACAGAACTGGAAATTTGTATCATCCAGGAAAAGTGTTCTGTATATCTCCTAGACTACCACCGCGCTCTTCAGGTCTTTGTTGACCTTTGGTGTAAACAGGTCTTTTAGCCCTCCTAAAGTCCGTTTGTTTTTTCTCCTCTTTTTCCCTTGTCTCCCATCTCCAGATCCTAGTAATGTGTTCTACCCTTATATAGACTTCTTCAAGATTTATCTTCGTCCAGTCGATAAAGCCCACTTTTCCATCGTCCTCCATATGTTCTCTGAAATTATCAGATTTAGAATGCATTTCCTTCCAATCGATCCTTTTAGCAGGCGCTTGATAAACTTTATTCAAAACTAGGGTTTTTCTATCAAACTCTTCGAGTTCACCTAAAAACGCTAGTCCATCATCCATAACAACTAGAATATCTTCATCAGTCAACCCCTTCAACTTTTTTTCCAATAATTCATCTAACATATTTCTCCCCTTACTGATATATATGATACAGCGATTACTAATACTTTATGAAAATCTGGTAAATTAGTCCTTCAATAACTACTAGCAGCAATAGAACCAAATGCGATAGCTCTTTCCTCAGAAGCTGTTATATCTTCTGCTAGTTCAATAGCCTTATCTTCAAGACCAACTTCCATCAGGGTTTCTATCAACTCCAACTTTATTGATTCACTCTTAGCATCCACTATCATATCTAATGCCTTTAAAGCGAGTTCTTTAGCTCTTCGGTGACCATCCTCTTGGAGATGTGATTTAGCTAATTCACTATAGCCAAGTGCTTTCATTTCTAAGCTAGATATATCCTGTAAATACATCATCGCTTTTTCACGATCTCTCGGAGCATAATAACGTATCAAATTTTTAAGGAGTAAATCAGTCTCAAATTCATCTTTGATGTCTTTCTTGAGATTCAAAGTCTCATCTATAAACTCTCTATTTATTAGATCTGCAGCGATCACGCCCATTAAGGAATCTCTAAGCTCTTCATTATCTACATAGTCTTTAAGCTCGAGAGCTCTTTCGGTCTGGCCTTCTTCAGAGAGTGTTATCGCGACCTCTACCAATGGTATATCGCTACCACTTTTAGAGATCAGTTTTCTCATCAATTCCATCGACTTTTCGTGTTTTCCGATCCTCGAAAAAGCTTTAGCAACGGAGCCTATTATCCATCCGTGATCATCTTCGAGTTCTAAATTGTTAGCGTATTCTAGTACTCTGTTACAGATTTCCTCCGCTTTTTTCCCTTTTATCTTTGCCATCGTTTCTGCTGTCATAGCTAAAGGAAGAATGTCATGCTCACCTTCAGAAAGATGAAGGGCTTTAGAAAGCACCTCGTCTAAATTCTTTTCTAACTTTTCATTCAGATTTCTATCCAACTGATCTTCGATTATGGAGAGAAAAACTTGAACCCTTTTTCCTTCATCTTCAATCCTTTCGGCCTCTTCCCAAGCTTTGGCGAATATTTTCTCAGAGGTATGCTTAAACTCGTAATCTGCAAAAATAGAAGCAATCCTAGAGAGAGTTTTAGCCTTCTCAGCAGTGGTTTTAATACCTTCAATAGAATCAAGAGCTTCCTCTCCAAATCTTTTGGCCAAGTATATAAGATCAGAATCCAAAAAAAGATCGGTAATCTCACCTAGAACTAACGCCTTATTGTTATCTGTAGGAAGAGATTCTATGGATTGAAGACTTTTCTCTAAGGCATCTCCTACGAAAATCTTTCCATCCTGCCGTTTTAGGTTTTCCGTGATCTGTTCCAACGAAATGGGATCTTCTCCGAATGTTTCAAATCCTCGCTCCATGTTCATTCATATATTATTCGTCCGGTAGTTAAAGATTGTTTGCTTTTTTAGATCGATGATGAGATAGTTAATTTTATTAAACGAGTCTCCATTCCTCACAGCATGTCAACTTATGAAGATCTGATCGAGATTTCTGAGCAGCTAAGAAATATACAGAGGTCACTTTACCTTTTAGCTTGGGACGAAAGAACATACATGCCTGAGGGAGCGATAGAAGGACGTTCTGAAAGCAAAGCCGAACTTTCGCAAATCTATCACAAAAAATTGACCTCAGAGGAGACGAAGCGAATTATAGATGAATTGAACAAGGAATCCGCACAGGCAGAGATGGATGAGATACAGAAAGCGGCCGTTAGAGAAATGACTAGAGACTTTGAGAGGAGATATAAAGTTCCAGATGAACTGATAAAAAAGATGTCTAAAATTTCTACAAAAGCTCAATCTGCTTGGGAAAAGGCTAGGGAAAAATCGGATTTCGAAATGTTTTTACCTCATTTGAAGAAACAGATAGAGGTTAAAAAAGAAGCCGCTGAATATATCGGTTATGAAAACGAACCATATGATGCGCATGTCGAGGAATTTGAACCTGGATTCACCGCAGAAAAGATAAAAAGGATATTTAAGCCTATGAAAAAAGAACTGAGCTCCATGGCTAGTGATATATTTTCTAAAGATATCAAACCCGGCGAGGATGTATTTGAGGGGAAAAAATTCGACATTGAGAAACAGAAGAACCTCGGACGAGAGATCGCTGAAGAATTTGGATATGACTTTGATCATGGAAGGTTAGATGAAGCTGTCCATCCTTTCACGATAGGTATGGATGACGATGTCAGGATAACCAACAGATATAACGATGGGAATCTCAACTCTTTCTTCAGTCTGATGCACGAAACCGGACACGCTCTTTATGAGCAGGGATTACCGTCAGAGTGGTACGGTCATCCTCTAGGGAGAAGGATCTCTAGCGGCTATCACGAATCGCAGTCAAGGATGTGGGAGAATTTCGTTGGAAGGAGCAAAGAGTTCCTAGATCATCTGTTCCCGAAGCTCTGCGAGGAATTCCCACAGCTCAATGAAAATTCGAAAGAAGGATTCTATAAAAGAATCAATAGAGTCGAACCCACGTTCATACGGGTAGATGCGGATGAAGTAACTTATAACCTTCACATAGCTCTTCGTTTCGATTTGGAGCTAGGGCTTTTTAGAAACGAGATAGACCCAAAAGAGACCAAGACGGTCTGGGAAAATAAGATGGAAGAGTATTTGGACATAATCCCGGAAGATCCTGCTAACGGAGTTCTGCAGGACATACACTGGTCTGGTGGTCAGTTCGGTTACTTCCCGAGCTACGCTCTTGGAAATCTTTTTGCGGCACAGATATTCGATACCGCGATGGATGAGATCGGTGACCTTCAGTACAAGATATCACAGGGTGAATTTCAACCGTTAAGAGAGTGGCTTAGAGAAAACATACACGAGCACGGCAGGAAGTACAAAGCGGAGAAGATGACAGAAAAGTTGACCGGCGAAGGTCTAGATGCGAAATATCACATCGATTATTTGGAAGAAAAATACGGGCTTATCTACGAACTTTAAAAACTCTTACCTCGGCATTGTCTTTCTTCTACTCAGTTCATCCGCTCTTTTATTGTTCTCTCTATCGATACATTCGAAGGAAACGTTCATTTCGCCGGCAACTTTCGAAGCCCTTTTCCACAGGTAGAAAAGGCTCTTTGTATCTACGCTGGACTCTCCTATCATCTGTCTTATGACTAATCTAGAATCACCTCTACATATGATAGGCTCGTCGGGATAGTTACTTTTCAGATATTTGAGACCTATTATGAGAGCTAGATATTCCGCCCTATTGTTCGTCATGTCATCCATATTTTTCAGTTGCCCTACTAGTTCATCGATTATCTTCCCGTCTCTTTTTATCACTACACCATAACCTCCGGGGCCGCCAGGATTCTTCCTACAGGAAGCGTCGAACTCCATTATCAACATTTTTTACCTCATTTCTTTTTAGAGAAGTACCATTTGTAGAGAAGAGCCATATCTCTTGGAAATAATGCGATGCGGTCTCCGTCCTGGACTTCTCTTTCTAAGGCGGAATACTCTCTGTTCAAGAATATGTGGCTAACTTCTTCCTTATGTATGTTTAAGTGCTTCAGTATGTCTGAGATATTGTTTATTCCATCTGTTCCCAATTGCGAAGTTCCTATCGTATGGGTTTTAGTATCTATTTTGTCTGCTCTCTCTTTCAAATCGCCGTACAGTACAACCTTTATCGTCATTTCCAAATCAACTCTTATCTATCCTCCACCCACCGGTGGAAACACTGAGAGCTTATCTCCATCTTTTAGTTCAGTTTTTAAACCGTTTAGATAAGTTATATTCCTACCGTCTTTTATGACGGTTATGCTCTCACTTAATTCTTGTTTATTTTCATCTTTAAATATCTTCTCTTCTAGAGCAGGACGTTGGTTTTCTAGTTCTATCAAAGCCTCTTTTACGTTTTCTGCAGAAACTTCGATCTCGTCTTTCCCTGCCCGTTCAGCCAGGTTCGCAAACAACTTGATCTTTATAGACATGATAATAAAAAGATAGAAGAAGGGTTTTATTCTTTCTCGAAGACTCTGTCGAGTTCTTCGTCCGAGACATCGAACACTACGTTGTGCGGCGGGAGTTCTTCTTCTTTCATGAATTCAGGCATCCTGTCGTCTTCTTTGGAGAAACCGGCTTTCTCGTTAAATTCTCTCTCCATCTTTAGGATGTCCATTCCCATCTCCATGACTTCATCAGCGGAATAGTCGGTTCCTAGAACTCCATTTACCGTTTCTATCATCCCTTCCATACCCTCGTCTATATCCATAGTGGCGAAGGCTATGAACAAACAGTAGCCAGCGGTATCTATCATCGCTGTCGCCTTTTGAAGTGTTCTAGAAAGATCTGCTTT
>SL_8KL_010_SEDDRAFT_10004259_pt1 | contig 11569 bp, 11 predicted proteins | sample SodLakKL_010_SED_4_FD_11160 | JGI IMG/M metagenome (IMG submission 11160) | reverse complement strand
TCTACTTTATTCCCGCCAGCTAACAAATTCGGTGAGAGGCTTGCGTTCTCCGGAAGATGGCTGTTCCACGGCATGACCTACTGCCAGAGCAGACATCAGCCGCCCCTCTTCTTTGATAATCTCATTAATCTCCTCATCAGCCAGCAGAACATCCCTGATCCAGAGAGTGCCCAGTCCCTTGGCGGTAGCTGCAACCAGAAAATTCTCTATAGCTGCTCCAATGGAGAGGGCATCGGTTATATCTCCTCGATAAGATGGAAGCTCAGCCTCCTCATCCTCTTCCGGATTAATCCGATAAACCATTACAATGGCAGGTGACTGCCTCATGCTGCGGACATTTTCCAGGCAGGAACCGATGGCCACTTCATCCTTTTTTAAACTGGTAGCTTTATTATGGATTACTTCTATTACTTCATCCTTAACCTGCCCCTCAAGTACAACGAACTTCCAGGGCTGGTTATTATCGCAGGAAGGGGCACAGCCAGCTAATTTTAATAATTCCTCAAGCAGCTGACGGGCAACCGGTTCTGGCTTAAATTTGCGAATGCTGCGGCGTCCTTCAATGGCAGCAACTGCATCAAGATCATCCATTTTATCACTCCTGTAAGGTAAAGGTTAATATCCCGGCTAATCGGGAAAACTATATTTATTGCTGCTTCGTAAAAACTGTTTCTATTGCTGATTTCCTGATCCTGTTTCAAAAAAATATTTCTTAAAAAAATTTTTGCCTATTAATATAATTAGCCACAGGTGAAAAAAAACCTTCTTTTTTCAGTATAATTTGATAAACCCGGAAGGGAGAACAAAAACAGAGCCAGTATAGAGAAAAGCAGATAGCAAGAACAAAAGATATAGTCTTAGCAATTTTAGCTGTCTTAGCATTTTTAGCACTTCTACCTGTTTAGCTATTCTTCTTTTTTAAATTCAACATAATCCAGCTTGACCTCAGAATATCGGGCTAAAGTGTAAATTAAATCAGACAGTCTGTTTAAATATTTCAGAATAACCTCTCTGATCTCTGCTTCCCCGGTCAGGGTTATTGTCCTTCTCTCAGCCCGGCGGCAGATGGTTCTGGCCACATGGAGGGCAGCACTGGCCTGGCTGCTGCCGGGAACAATAAATCTGGATTTCTCCTTCTTGTTCATGGAGTTGAGAAAACTGTCAATATCGCTCTCAAGCTGCTCGACCTCTGCTTCGCCTATCTTTTCGGGGAACTTTTTCGGATCACTGGTTGCCAGTTCCCCGGCAACATCAAAAAGCTCTCGCTGCACCCGAAAAATAATCTGAGAAATTCTCTCTTCAGCAATTAAACTTCTGGCCAGACCCAGCTGGGAATTCAGTTCATCAAGAGTGCCATAGCTCTCGACCCTGGCGGAATCCTTAGGAACCCGGGAGCCATCGTACAAACTGGTAGTGCCTTTATCACCGGTCCTGGTATAGACTTCCATTAGTTATCACCCCAGCCAGCTTCTCTGATAGCCTGACCGGCTATTCTGCTGCTGGGACCATCTCCTCTGGCCACCGCAACACCAACCTCATCTCCAGCTGCCCGGGATATTTCAGCTATCTGCTCATGAGTAAAACCGGGACATAAAATGAGAGAGTGAATGCCTTCCTTTTCAGCCAGATCTTTGCCTGCAGCCACAGCCTCTTCCTGATTTCTAACCAGCCGGGCTTTAAATTCATAACAGGACGTTTCCAGACTGCATCTGTGTTCCTCAGGATCACTGTCGGGAACCATAGCAATAAAACCACTTTTAAATTTCATGTTGTTTTCACCACCAGGTTAAAATAATAAAACAAAAACAGGCCCTCTGCTAACAGGCCCCTCTTCAATGATATGCCAGAGTAATAAAATACCTTTTTCCATCGGACAGCAGTCCAGTTTATTTATTCTCCACCTATTTATATTTTATCATTTATATCCAGGTTAAACAAGATATACACCAATACTAAGGTAAGCAGTGTTTCAAATAGGTGAGCAGGGTTTATAAATCAAGTCCATTAAAGTGTCAAATCCTCGGCTAGAATTTGACTTACTTATGGTGTGTCAGGATTTCCAGAGTACAATTTAAGTTAAAAATTTCAAGTGGCAATCAAAATAATGCCTGCAGCTTTCCTGCTTAAAACTATGCTATCTGCAATACAATATAGGAATTTTTGTTTATACAATAAGTTTAAGAAAGGGTTTCTGTAATAATAGTTAAATAATAATATAGAGGGAAAAAAAGTGCTGATAAAATCAGTATATGTTTGACATGCTGGTTCAGCATTCCCCGGGATTTATTTGATAAATTCTGCCCTAACTCTCTCCTGCATCTGATAAATCCTCCTGCATCTGCTCCAGCGCTTTCAGGCCTTCGAGGTTAAAAGTGAGAGGGAGTTAGACTGTCTTTTTAATGAATTTTTTGGCGATGATTTCTGGCATGAAATCCAGCAGGATTGTGATGAAGAATAATTTCTGGACTTCACTATAATAAGCTTTGCTTGACATTTGTCAGGGCTGATAGATATAATTAAAGAAGTTAATTTTTTTACTTTCGTTATGTTTTTATAAATATAGCGAAGGGAGAAAGCAGCTGAAAAAAATTTCAATTATTTAACGGGGTGATATCTTATTGAGGTGGGATGAAAAAGAGATCTACTGGTATGAACAGGCACTTGAGTTCAATTATTACCCCGAAAATTTTATTGATTTTTTCCAGCCTCTGCTGCCAGCTGAGAAAAAAGTGCTGGATATAGGCTGTGGAATCGGGGCATTTGCCCGCGCAATGGCAAAAAGAGGTATAAAAGTAACCGCTCTGGATAAATCCCGGGAAGCTTTAAATCATCTAAAGAAAGTTAAGCTGGAAAAAAAATTTGCTGATCAAATTAACCTGCAGGAAGGGGACTGGCAGAATTTTGCTGGAAAATATTCAGCAGATACCTGGCCAGCAATCTTTTCTTCATATTCCGGCCCTCAGGTCATGGGCCAAAAGGCTTCCCTGGAAAAAATGAATCTGCTGGCTTCAGATATCATCCTGCTTTTATTGCCGTCTGAAAAGAGAAAACATTCCTTTGGCAGCGATGAGTTATTCAATAGATTAGAACGCCCTCTGCGGCAGCATGACTGCTCTTATCAGGATACAGCGGAGATCTTACATGGTTGGGGCATCGATTATCAGAGCAAACATTTCTGCTATCAATTTGGCCAGCCCTTTACTGATTTCAACGAGGCAGTGCAGTTTTTTAGCAATCACTATCATATTGAAACGAAAGAGGAAAAAAATGTACTGAAGGAGTTTCTGCGGGAAAGACTCACCAGCAGGGGCAGAAACCTGTGGATTGATAATCATAAAAAGAGCACTCTACTTTACTGGCAGCCCCAAATGCCACAACGGCAAGGTTCTGGTACAGTTACTGCTGGCAGCAACTTTTACTGCAGATAATAAATAAAAATTCAGGATAGAAAAACTCTGAGATAAAAATTCTGAGATATTATCCCAGAAGGAGTGTAAAAATTGCCTGAAAGAGTTGATAGATATGAACAAAATAATGTTTTTTTAACCGGACCAAAAAATTCGGGTAAAACCTCTCTGCTGGTAGAGTTGCTGAACATCTTTGATTTCCAGCTCACTGGATTTGTGGTAATGAAAAAAGTAAAAGATAACTCTCCCCTGGCTTTTTACCTGGTTTCAGCCCGCGAATATTTTGAAAATCCGGAAAAAGTCAGACTGCAGGAAAAAAATTGCTTCGCCCGACGTAAAAATACAGGAACCCACTTCTGGCAGATTAATTCTGAGGTTTTTGACCAGCAGGGTGTAAAACTGCTTGAGCAAAGAGATACCAGCACACTGGTGGTAATGGATGAGCTGGGGCGTTTTGAAATTAATGCCGTTAAATTTCAAAATCAGGTTTTCCAGACCTTCTCCTCCAGTCTGCCTGTTCTGGGAGTTTTAAAAGATGAGAAAAATTCCTTTTTGAACAGTGTTAGAGCCAGAAGGGACACCCTGATTTTAAATCTGCCGGATGATAATCAGAGAAGTGTGGCCAAAAAGCTCCATGATATTTTAGCCAGCTGGAATAAAAATTTAAGCTTTGCAGCAAAAAATGGGCAAAGAAAAATAAAAAAATAACATGGCTATTAAGTCAGCTCAGGAAACCTGTTCATGAACTCATTTAGAGTCATTAGTCATTGAAGATTGCTGCATGATCATCCCCCTTTCGAACTTATCTGCTATTATTATACATCTGTTCTTATTTGTTAAATTTAACTAGGGGGATGCTGAGCAGACTTAATAGCCATGTTTAAATATTATCAACTCTTTATCTCCTGTGATTTGATAAGTCTTTAATCTCTTATGATTTATAAAGTTTTTTGAGGTTCTTTAAGATTTTTTTGAGGTTTTTTGAGGTTTTTTGAGGAAATTTTATTAGCCTTAAATTTTGAAAAAATATTTAAGTTTTTTATCTCAAATAAATTTATCCCCGGGAGTCAAATCCCGGGGACCATGGTTTGTTAAATATGAAATAGAGGTTCTCCGTAACTTTAACTATAGCTATCGGACTAAAGCTGAGTAAGTGTATATTTGCAGAAAATTCAAAGAAGATAGACAGGACACACAAAGGTTCTGGCACGTAAACCAGATTTTATTGCAGGTTGTCTGGTTGTCAACCAGATTTTTTAGCAGGTAAACTAGATTTTAGCCGTTTAGCAAAATTTACCAGCAGTGAGTTCCATAACCGGAGAAATCACCGAATCTGGTTCGGGATCTTCCAGGCATAAATCCTTCTCTTTCCTGGATTCCAAATCTGGCCTGTTCCAGTTCTAGCTGAAGTTCAATTATTTCATCTTCCAGTGCTGTCAGCTCTTCCTCGGGAGCTTCTTCCAGAAGAAGCTGGCGGTATTCTTCCCGGAGAATTTGTATTTCTTCTTGATTTCTTAAAATAACCCTTTCTATCTCTCTAATTTCCGAAATATCTTCCTCTGTCAGTTCTCTCTCAGTTGTAAAATTTCCTTCCTGCCAGCCTCTACCTCTATGACCTCTGCCCATAATCCACTCATCTTCGTACCAGCTGGAAAGCCAGTTTCTCATCATAAAGATCTCTTCCCGCTGAGCAGTAATTATATCCTCTGACAGAGCTCTTACATCTTCAGATTCTGCCAGCCCCCGGGAAAGCAGCTGCTGGGAGGTCATAACTGCCTCCATGTGATGAAAGATCATGTCTTCCAGAAACGCCCGATCCAGTTCTTCACCCTCGAGACCGCTATAATCTCTCATCATGGGATGATAATCAAAGTCATGGTCTCTCTCGGGATACCTTTCCTCAAGCCAGGCAGTCATTCTCTCAATTTCCTCTGTCTGGGTCTCAATAATATCCTCAGCAAAATTTCTCATCTCTTCCCGCTCAGTATTCTCCTGGAGAATCCTGGCACTGGAAACCGCTTCTTCGTGATGGGGTATCATATGAATGAGAAACTCAAATTCACTATCAATAACGGTATGCATCATCCCGGGCATATCTCTGACATCCCGGACACCCATCATTCCAGAAAAACCCATCATTCCACCAGGTCCCATCATTCCTGAGTGTCCCATCATGCCTCCAGGGCCCATCATACCAGAGAAACCCCTTCCGGCTGCTGAATCTCTCAGACCTCTATCGCTTATCATAAACCTGAATTCCTCAATTCCGGCTGCTGCTTTGTCTTCCTGCAGTGCTAAAATCTCATCTTCCAATGCTGCTAACTCTTCTTCCGGGGCTTCTGCCAGCAGCAGATCATGATATTCTGCTCTTAAAACCTGCATTTTTTCAGTTTTCCTTAAAATTTCTCGTCTGATATTTAGCTCCTCTTCACTAAATTCCTGCTCCAAAAAATCCCGATTCGTATCTCCGTGCATCCTGCCTCCCATATGATTGCTTGCCCGTTGACCACTGTTACCATGGGCCAGAATGCTGGCAGCAAAGATGCCAGAAACCAGCAAAACTACTAGAACTAAAGCTATCCGTTTTTTCATTATTTGTTCCTCCTGTTATAAGTTTAGTTTGAAAATATGCCATATAATTTTCATTTATTGTTGTGCCCCAGAGGGGTATAGCGGTTTATCTTGAAAATATGTGGTTGTATTTTCGTATATTGTTGTACCTCAAAGGGGCTCGGGGGGGGTACTTGAAAAAATGTCGTGATTTTTCCTATATTGTTGTGTCCCTAGGGGCATGAGGGTTTGGATTGAAGGGTTAATGCTCTCTCAAGCCCTGTAATATTTTCTCAAATTCTTCCCGGGATATCTCGCCCCGGGCCAGCCTTTTTCTGGCTATCTCTTCCGGGGTATCTCTGTGTCTCTCGGGGTAAGAAATGTTATTGCTACTGCTGCTGTTATTATCAGAAACTATCTCTTTAATCAACCAGATAGCTCCGATAATCACAACAATCCACAATAGACCCATGATAAAACCTCCTCCGCTAAATCGTCCCATCATATGATTAAAACTTTCGCTGCTTCGATAATAGGCAGTCAGGAAATTGCCAAACATGTTAATCCTCCTTAACTTGAAAATTCCTATAGCTTTACTCTTATTTAGTTACATAATACAGGGTAAATATGAAGGAAATATGAATTTCCGCATTGCTGGCGTGGTGGTACCGTATGGTAGCGTATATGGTGGTACCTAGCGTATATGGTGGTACCGGGTTCCTCGATTTTTTTCGAGATTTTTCGATGTTTTTCGATAGCAATCTGTCAGAATAAAAAAAGCTGGCAGCCCACCATACGCCAGGGCCACCAGCTGGTAAAAAATATTAAATTTGCTCTCCTATGCTACCGTCAGGAAATTTATTCAGTAATCAACTCAAGGGGTACTGGAATGAAGGCTTCTACTTCTTCACCATCGAGAAGCTTAACTCCCATTTCAATCGCCAGTCTACCCATTTCTTTCGGCTGTTGGGCGATTGTTGCAGCTACTATTACAGCATAAGTTCCCTTATCCATTATCAATTTTATAGTATCCTCTTTTTCATCTCACAGACCCCCGGTCATTCAGACCTGGACTTTAAAAATTCAGCAAACTCCTCGCTGGTAAAGAGCGAACTCTGGGCCCCGGGACGGCTGACTGCTGCCGAGCCATAATAAATACCCTCCTGAACAGCTTCATCAGGCGCAAGCCCTTTATTTAAAGCCGCAGCAAAGGCCCCGGCTAGCGCATCACCAGCCGCTGTTGTATCAACAACTTCAATCTCCGGGGCAGCAAAGCTCCTGCTGCCTTCAGAGTTTACCAGCAGTGCTCCCCTGCTACCCAGAGTAACAATAACATTCTTAACCCCGCCGGCCAATAGCTTTTTGCAGCCCTCTTCGATCTCAGCTGAATCAGTCAGCCTTTCAAGCTCGGTTTCGTTCGGCAGGAGATAATCGACGCTGGCCAGAAGTTCAGCTGGCAGCTCCTGTGCGGGCGCGGGGTCTAAAATTACTGTCGTATCAGCCCCGGCTGCCAGCCTGGCAGCTTCAACTACAGCCTCCAGGGGAATCTCAAGCTGGAGCAGCAATATTTCAGCCTGCTGAATCTCGGCAGCCAGCGAACGAACATTTTCCCTGTCAAGAGTGCCGTTGGCACCGGGAATAATAATTATATGACTTTCGCCATCATCAGTGACAAAAATGTGAGCTGTTCCTGTCTCGGTATCGGCAGTAATCAGCTCCAGCTCAACTCCCTGGAGTTCCAGATTCTCCTTCAGGGACTGGCCGATATCATCATCACCTCTGGCGCCAATAAATAACGGTCTGGCACCTAAAAGGCCGGCTGCTGCAGCCTGATTGGCTCCTTTGCCACCAGGATGCCGGGAAAAGCTTTTGCCGGTTATTGTCTCACCCGGTTCAGGCAATCTCTTGCAGTTAACAACAAAATCCATATTCATTGAACCGATAATTACGATTTCAGCCATAATCTCTCTCCCCTAGTTTTTGAAGTAGAAATATTATCATGACCCATCAAGGCCATATCCTCAGGTATTTTAATGCCTGAATTTCTGCAGGCTTCTAATACTCCCAGGGCCATCATATCGTTAGCTGCAAAAATCGCTTCAGGCAAACTGCCTTTCTCAATTATTTGATTCATTGCCTCATAACCAGAGCTCTTACTAAAATCACCCTGATAAATCATATCTTCGTCCAGCTGTAAATTATTATCTAAAACTGCTTTTCTGTAGCCATCCTCACGGTCCTGACCCGGTACAGTCTGTAAATCACCTGTAATATGGGCAATTTTCGTATAACCTTCAGCTATCAGATACTGAACTGCTTTATAGGCAGACTTTTTATTATCAATCATAACCGCCGGATATTTAGAATCTGGTATCTTCCGATATAAATGAATATCATTTTTAATATATACTAAGATTGGTAAGCAAAAATATATTTCCAAGAAAAACAATTAACAGAAATTTCATAGAATATAGACAGGGCACACAAAGGTTCCGGCACGTAAACCAAATATTTAGCTGTTTTTGCGAAATTAACTCCCAGATCATTTTCATTCCTTTATAAACCCCCTCTTCTATTAACTGATCTCGAGCCACAAAGATAATCCTGCAGGCTCTGACTCTCTTCAACTTCTTCATTTTCCTAGGGTTATCAGTCATTACATAGCCATAAATTCCATATTTATTGCCAAAAGATTCTATTGAACCCCGCCTGATGTTTCACATTCTAGAGCATATAGGGTATATCCGAAGCCAGAGTTGGGTAGGCATAAATCATCTGCTTAATTTCACTCACCGCCATCTCCTTTTTAATGAAAAGAGCAAACAAATTGATAGTCTCCTCGGCGTTGGGCCCTATGATATGGGCGCCCAAAACCGTTTCGCTGTCTTCATCGATGATAATTTTATAAGCATATTCCGGCACCTGCAGTCGCAGGGCATTGAACCACTCCTCAGCTACCCCGTAATTAGCCCTGTAGTTGTAGCCCTCTGCTTCTGCAGCTGCTTCGGTCAAGCCCACTGCGGCCAGGGTGGGCAGGGTAAAGACCACTGTGGGTATAGGGGGATAATTTATCTTATTCTTTGGACCGTTGATTATGTTGTCAGCAGCAGTATGGCCTTCCAGAACGCCGACCGGGGAAACCGGAAGGCCAGGAGAATCAGCTGCATCTCCCGCTGCATAAATTCTGGGATTAGATGTGCTCTGAAGATATTCATTGACCTCTATTCCCTGACTGTTATAATTGATGCCGGCTTTATCCAGATCCAGATCGAAAATCTTCGGCGGCCGTCCGGCTGAATTAATAACCATATCTGTCTCAAAGAAGGTAACTTCCCCGTGGGAAACTCCTTTTACCCGATAACCAGCACCCACCTTTTCGATTCCGCAAACCTCTGTTTCCAGAACCAGATTAATGCCCAGGTCTTCACTCGCTTTAACAAGGTGGGTAACAATGTCCTGCTCAAATTTCTCAAGCGGCTGCTGACCGAGGTTAACAATGGTTACCTCAGCTCCAGCTCTAGCGGCTATCTGAGCAAATTCAAAGCCGATGTATCCTCCCCCTATAAAGAGCATGGAATCAGGCATCTCCGGCAGGTTGAGAAAATAAGTGCTGGTTCGAGCATACCTGGCTCCCGGGAAATCCAGTTCCCGGGGCTTAGCTCCAGTGGCAATAGCTATTCTGTCAGCTGAAATTTTTTCCTCTCCAACCTGGAGAATATCCTCGGAAAGAAAGCGGGCCGTTTTGTGATACATGGCAATTTCCTTTTCCTCAAAGCCAGCTTCGACCTTGGCCGGAATCTCATCTACAAATTTTTGTTTGAAGGCCATCACCTCGGACCAGTTGATTTCCGGGGCACGATCAATTCCGTAACCAGTTAGATGCCTGGCATGATAACGGGCTTCAGCTGGTCCTAACAGTATCTTTTTTGGATCACAGCCCCGCAGGGCACAGGTTCCCCCGTAAGGCCGCTCATCGGTGATCGCAACCTGGAGTCCATTGTCTGCTGCCCTATGAGCGATACTCTGCCCTGCCATTCCAGAACCTATCACAAATAGATCGTATTTTTTCATAGTTAATCTCCTCCTTTTATTCCAGTTCTCTGAATCTACCGCTAAATTTTTCCAACCGCTAAGGCAAGAAAGGATATCAATTAGCTTTAATTTAACTTACCACAGTTTTGCTGACTATTCAAAAAAAGCGGCCAGAAAAATATCAACCAGGTTTACTCCTTCATCCAGTTCTTTCAGTAAAATATCATTCTAAAGCTGACCTTAGCTAAATTAGCTAATTTTTTCAGGGAATAGCCGGGCAAACAATTCAAAGATATCAATTAAAGGAAAAAGCCACCAGTCAGTAAAGAGCTGGTGGCTTTTTCTGAGTTGATTTTGAGTTGATTCTAAGCCAATCCTGATTCAATTCTGAGTTGATTTTGATTTAATTCTGATTTAATTTTGAGTTTATTCTGAGTTGATTCTGAATTGATTTTTAATAGATTTTGAATTGATCCTGTCGTTTTATGCTGCTAATATTGCGCTGCTTTTGTCACAGCAGCAGGATTTATACACCCGATAACTCTAACTCCATCAATAACACCGGGTTCATTCTTGAGCGAGGAATTATTTATCCTGCCCAGGACAACCAGGACAACAAATATTAAGATTTAAATCGGTCCAAACTGAATAATATGGGCAAAGGCTACCACAATAATTCCAAGCAGAGTCAGAATACCTATGAGAGGTAAAATCCATTTTGCATACTTTTCCCAGCTGATATCCCCTCCAAGAGCCAGAGCTGCCAGCAAGGGTCCCAGCGTAGGAGTAATCATGTTGGTAAAACCATCACCTAGATGATAGGCCAGAACTGCAACCTGTCTGGTGGTGCCAATTAAATCAGCCAGAGGAGTCATAATCGGCATTGTCAGGGCTGCCTGACCGCTGCCTGAGGGCACCAGGATATTTAGCAGGCTCTGAAAAACAAACATTCCTGCCGCTCCAAATACAACCGGCAGCCCTTCCAGGGCATTGGAAATTCCAAATAGAATTGTATCTACAATCTGACCCTCAGTAAGCACAACCAAAATTCCCCGGGCCAGACCTACAGCCAGTGCTCCCATAGTTAGCTCCCGGGCACCTTTAACAAAATTTTCAGCGATGCTGTTCATGCCCAGTTTGCCGATAATACCTCCAACGATGCCCATACCCAGGAAGAGAGCAGCCAGTTCATTGATATACCAGCCTAAGGACATAACGCCATAAAATAGAATCAGAAAACCAATCACAACAACCGCAATAACCAGTTTATGCGGAGTGGTTAATTCCTGAAGATCATTAAGGTCAATTTCATCCTCTTCTCTGTTCTGATCCAGTTCATAAACCGGGCTAATTTTAGGATTTTCCCGGACTTTCATGGCATAACGATATACATAGGCTACAGCTATAGAAACAGTAATAATAAACAGGGGTATTCTCAATGCCAGGCCGGAAAACATTGGAACTTCAGCAATTTCCTGGGCAATACCGATGGTAAAGGGATTGGTAAAGGCCGAAGCAAATCCTGCACCAGCCCCAACCATAACAATCGCCACCCCGGTAATAGAATCAAAGCCCAGCGC
>SL_8KL_010_SEDDRAFT_10004258_pt1 | contig 11570 bp, 7 predicted proteins | sample SodLakKL_010_SED_4_FD_11160 | JGI IMG/M metagenome (IMG submission 11160) | reverse complement strand
AATCTCCGTGCACTTACCTCTGGAATCCCTGCCGATACAAGCTGCTCCAGCATATTCCGCTTTATTACTTCATTTGCAGCGGCAACCTTATGCCATTGATTTTCCGGGTTTTTATCCCCTGCATCCAAAGCATGATATTTTTCGAACCAGTATTCTTTTTTGTTGCCTTGGCCTGCTTTCATGGGACCCTCCCCGGCAGCTGTATGCTGCATGAAAATAAATAAATGCTTACAGGGTTGAACAACTTCGGCGTTTTTCTGCTATTTCCGTTCTGATTGGGCCAACGCAAAAGCAATCCCCCAGACAACCGCCAGTACTACAGCCAACATCAGCGAGATCACGTCATCGCATTCCAACCCCAGGTCAAGATAGTTGACAATAGTGTGTACCTGCTTTTGCAGATGCTCTGCAATCTCGGGGAACTGCTCGTGCCCGAGCTTTACAAGCAGGCCGGACGCTACCGTGCAAACCAGTACCGCTAAACCGTGTGAAGCACTGTTTTTTTTCATGGCTATGCCTCATGCTTGAAACAAGTTTTTCATACGGCACCTATATATGGTCCCAAAAACTGCTCCATCTCATTACCTTTCACCAGAATGCAGGACTCAGCAAAGGTAATGCGCAGCGAAATCGCTTCTGAAGACTTAGTCTGCCTCAATCACTCATTAATTCGTTTAGTATGCGGAAAGGCTTTAAAGGCTTTAAAAACGTTGACAAAATTGCCAAAATCTATACTCTTTATCTATTGATGTTTTATCTATGAAGATGGCGCCCTTTATTTCAACCCACTTTTCATTTCAGTGTAATTAATGGCGAATGGATTTGTTTTTTGCATGAGCCGATAATTTTTTTTTGCTATAGGGCAGATTTTGGCAAAATTTCCGGGTTATTTTTTAATTTTTGCCTCCACCTTATTTACCTGTTCAGCACCCTTGGCAAATAAATCTGCTCTGATGTCTTTGTGTTTTAATTGAAAATACGAGGATCAATATGTCCCGTGAATTATCCGATGTGGTAAATGAATGTTTGTCAAAAGACCAAGAAATCCGAAAAGCTGCATTATATGAGATGGGAGATGCTTTGTTCGGTGCGATTGAAAAGAGCTTAGAAAACAAGCGATCGATCAATTATGCGGGCAGAAGATATCGTATTATCCGTAATGGTGTGGATAAAAGCGGTAAAGAGAAATGGGTAGTGAGCTTATATGGCAGCGAAAAAGATTTTGATGAGGCCTTGAATGCACTCTTTGAGAAATTATTTGAAGGCTTGAAGCGTGCTGTATACGAACATCAGCGCCATCCGGATAGCATTCAACCCTTGGTTACCTGCAATTTAAAACCCTCGGGAAAAAACATATTAGCCGCATTAAGAAAACCGAATCCGCAAAAATTCATTATAAACAGCTTTGGCCAGGTTTTGAACAATGAGGTTTTTAATGAAGAAATTAATGCCTACAAGCGCAAGCAGCGTATGGCCATGAAAAGTTTTAAAAAAGAAATAGAAAACAAATCTATCCAAGATATTTTTAATATTCTGATAGGCCAGGACGAGATTCAAAAGAATTTTGAAGAAATCGAAATCATATTGTTTTCAATATGTTGCAAATATTCTGAAGACATCGACATTCAAAACCCGGATATATGGCTTGAAAACCAGAATTCCAATGAAATCAAAGAACATACCCAAGCTTTAAATATTAATACAACTGAAAACGAACTCCCTCCAAATAAAACCTTCAACCTCCAAGCTTTAAAAAACCAGGTTATCGCTATATATGGCCCTTCAATACACGATGTGCCTTTAGAGGGCTTATCTTCAGAGGATCCAGACCTGCAGGATCAATCAATAGACAAGGCATTATATGCAGAAAGCCTTTTTTCTTTTTCATATCAGTTGGGCCGGCTGAGCCGTTACGATCTCCAGAGAAAACATTTCTTCTGGAAGCCCAATGATGATTCAGTCTGGAAGGAAGCTATAGAGGATATATATAATATGGATGAACTTGTTAAATTGTTCGGTCGCCCCAACAAGGAAGTTTCCATCCAATTTTTTTGTGCATGGTTGATGGCGTGCTCCGGGATTTCACCGCAACAGATGTCTGATGTTTTCAATGTTGATTTGTCGACTGTTTACCGGTGGAGGCATCTCAATATGCTACTCAAATACCCCTTCGTTGAAGAAGATATATTCCCTGTTTTTTTTGGATCCAAACTAAGAAGGCAAATCAACACAAGGAGAAATCGCCTGATAGAAGAGCAGAAAGAGAAGCTTAAAGATACCCTGTTCAAAGTCTATACATGTTTCAGGGATATCGCCCTTGAGTACATTGATGAAATCAATCTCAATAAAGAGATAAACACAAAAGTGCCTGATACGAATTGTCAGTTCCGGGTCTGCTACAATCACCAAATTAAAGAAATCAAGACAACGAGTACAGACAGGCGCATTTTATTTGCGATGGTTGATTTATAGAATTGCGCGGGAGAAATTATGAGCCTTGCCGTAACCGATATCTACGAAAAAAATGGATTAAAAGCGGAAATCAATATCAAGGGAACAAGGACAATTTCAATTCCCGCTTCAGCAATGGTTGAGCTCCGAAAAGGCGCCATAGACATAGAAGACAGAAAAAAACTGCTGGCATATTTATTGGACAGGGATAAAAAAGTCCCGGAAATAAGACTGCGGGATAATAAGATATGCGAATTAAGGCCTGTCCTCAAGCAAGTGAGGGTTTGGCATGACCCTGTACCATGGCAGATCCTGACCCTGCAAGCGCATGAATCCCTGGAAAAGACCCAATGGCACGTGTTGCGTCATGGTTTCATAGATGGGTGGCTAAACAAAAAACCAACAGTTTTGCCGTGGAATAATAAAGAAGACCTTAAACAGGCATTAAAGGATTTTTCTAATCAGGTTGGCTGCCCGAGATGGAGCCTAAACCCAAAAAAATTAGAACAAAGCAAAAAGTTTTGGAAAGAACGTCTTGATAGCCACACGAAAAGCTATTATTCAAAGCAAACGATTTCCGGATGCGCCGACTGCATACTGGAGCACGGCGTTGACACATTTATCCGCTGCCTTGATTTCTTCACTGATTACAGAGCCTCATACCTTCGGCAAGTCAGAAAATGGGCCGTGGACACGATCCAGGATAACCCCTGCCTTTATTTTTATCTAAATGGCGGGGCATTAAAAGCCAACGGCCCGGCACCCAAACGCAAGCACGTCCATATTGACCAGCGTACAAGAAATCAACTGTTCGCGTACATCAAGGAACCGCGAAACGATTTTATCGATGTATTTGTCATGATCTACGGATTGCGCCCATCAAAAGCGGACACATTGCAATACTTGATTAAAACAGTTTACGGCATAGGGCATGCGGTCAGCGAGACAGAAGCAGGAAGATGGATCAGGTCCCATGCCCACTACCATTATTATAGATCCTGGAGCCAAAACAGCAGCACATGTAAAATAAAATGTCATCCGATTAATTGGCAATAGATGAATGCAAAAATTTATGGATTGCGGCATTATATGAGGTGTTTGGTCAGGATTGCCATATACCTTTTGCCTGTGGTCGTCACAAGGGGCGCTTTGTCAATGCAAGAACCTACTCACAGATGATCAGGATTATAAAAAGGAATCGGCATTCGCTACCGCTGCGGTCCAAAAAGGCCTGGCCGACTTACAGGAGTTTTTCATGAATTCAAGAAACAGTATTTACACCGCCATTCGAGAATATATCGATATTGTTCAAGGCAATCCGAAAAATCCATATACCATAGAATACCTTTTCAATGTTTTAAAAGAAACCGGACTGCTGATGATGGCGTATGGGGCGGTTGATGAGGCGCTCTTAAAAAATGTACGTGCAATATTCTGCCTTAATCAAATACCGCCTTCCGAAACAAACGCCCCTTCATTTATGGATGTTTCATTGCTTGGCCAAAAACTCGAACTGTTTGAAAAAGCTTCAGGAAGCTTGCATGAATCGCCGACCGCCCCCCCGCATGAAGACGCTGCCATGCAATGGGAGGAAGAGCTTGAAGACGTAATTTCTTATGGCATGGACCTGCTTTACGACGGCCTATCCATAACGGCAGTAAGGATAGCTGAAAAACGGGTCGTTTCTGATTCTGGCCAAAACATATCACCCAACTGGCAGGGGGCATGGAATTGTTTTATCGAACCGGCGCAGAAATATATGGATTTGCTGACTTATAAAAAGGCGGCGTTTCATGTGCTGGCCGATGAAGCTATTTCCCTCATGGCAACATATATCTACATGCCGGATGATGACGATTTTAAAACATTCTTAAATGATGTCGCCCGGCCGCGAAAAGATTTTGTCAAACATCAGTTTTACAGAAAACTGTTTACCGGTAGCAAGGTTTCTGAACTCTTTTCACAGGCAGAGGAAAATTATGACGAGAATTTGGGCGTTTCTTTAGCGTATGTGTGCGAAGCGGCTGTTGCCCAGAAAGCCATTACGAGCTTTATCGTGAACCATTGCAGCTGCCTGCTGGATGAAACGGGTGGGAACAACCGTATCCAAGGCCTTTCAGCCAGCCCGGGCGCAGCGCTTCCGGGCGAAACCCCTTTTGTCCTGACCGGAGACAAACTGTTTACAATACACCTTCTCAGGCATGGCCTTTCCGGGTGGGGCATCCGGAAAGACCCCGCTGCGCTGGCGGCGATTGAGCAGACCGGCAGGAATTTCAAGGGGGCCTTGTTTTGCTCATGGCAACAATACCCGAATGGGGCCTGGATCTGCAGGCTTGATGCATACAGAGATGAAAAAGAGTTCTGGCGATTAATCAACAAGAGCAATGAAAGTTTTGTCCGTATTGATTATGAAACCATATGCGGGGGAGAGGACCGACGGGAAGAATTTCTGGAAAAAGCTGCAAGGGCAGTTCTGGGGCGAGTCGATGCCGGGGATATTACAGACGCTTTAATCGAATCGGGGTACACATCCGACACAGATCTGAGCGAAAATCCCCTTCTCAGCATCGCAATGGCTGATCCCGGTAATTTTGCAGACCAACAGGCAGTCCGAAGAATGGCCGCTGCAGGGCCTGATATATACAAGGCCAATATGATTATTGTTAAAGATAAAGGGCTTGAGATCCAGCCAACCCTTGTCACTATACTTGCCAAAGATCTGCACAAGGATGTTGTCACTGTCTCGGGAGAAACCGACCCGGCCTCATTGCCCCCGCAGGAACTTTTGGCCTGGTGGGCAGCCCCGGATCAATCAATATCAGCGGCAGAAATTAAGATTTCCGAAGATAAACAGTTTTTCACCATAAAATTTTCCGGGATACGCACAGAAGCGTATGACGAAGGCAGGCTGATTATGCTTTTTATTCGTTATGCAGGAAAATAATCATGGATTTTAAGAAGATTTCTCCCTTTGCCCAGCCGAAACTTAACATGGAAAGCTTTATTCGCCGGCCGGACCGGCTGATCTGGCCGGATGATTTAAACGAGGCAAAAAAGCAATTCCAAGACATTTCCAAAGCTCTCTCCTGTATAAAAAAAAAGCGCTTATTTTATTCTTTTGCCATATCCGGTGCGTTTTTATCACCCCGCACAGATGAATTACTAAAAGTGCTCCAGGGTCTGTTCTGCCCTTCTGAAATTGGTTTAAACCTCAGCTGGACGCAGATATTGTCAGCAAAGTGGCTTGGCATCCCCATAGCAGTTGCTGATGGGTCTGATGGCCTGATTATTTATGCACTATCAGGTATTGGCCCTGATATGCAGGACAATTTTGCAGCGGACAGCCTGCAATGGATGGGGGAGGAATCAAAGGGGGCTGTGCGGGATGCAGCAAATCGTGCATCTGTCCATGACAACTTTTTCTTCTGGCTCCCCGGTTTATTTGAAACCAAGGTCACCGGCACCTCACTAGGCCTGCCTGTTTATATCGGGCTTGAATTTTTAAAAATGAATCTGACCATTTGGCCGAAAGTCGTCTGCAACGGCAGTTTAAATGCCTCTAACGGCACCCTGAACGGCACGGCTTTAGGTGGGGAAATATTGGATAATAAGGTGCAGGCCGCCAGGAGGTATGGTTTTTCGGGCATTGTTTACCCGGACAACGGGCAATTACCAAAGCATAATTATAAAGACATTGAGCTCATGCCGGTGACTGATCTCGAAACTGCGTTTGCACTGACCAAAGCCTACTGTCCCGGAATGGGTCGTAACCATCTTTTTTTCTTAGAGCAGCGTGAAGACTTTCAAAGCTGTGTAGACACTGTATGCACGGTTGACCTGGCCCTGCTTAACCACCTTGAGCAAAAAGAACAGTATTTCAGCGGGCAGGCTTTAGGGGTAATTCGAAGCAATGATACAGTGCGAGATAAGCTTATTAGCAGGCTAAAAGAGGCTATTAAAGAAAAACATGCCGACCATAGCCGGAATGCATTCCTTTTAAAAACCCTTTTCCCGCTGGATGATGTCAAAAAGTTGATTGACCCTGCCCCCCAAAATGCATTTGACGTCGTAAGAATGCACCTCCAGACAGACAACCACCGGGGCATACTCAAACACAGGGAGGACTGGCATGAACTGGGCTTATACTGCATAGAGAGCCTGAGCTCTCAAAGAGACCCAGATAATGAGCTTTTGCTTTTAGGAATTTATACCTTGGTGGGAGATCTGCAAAACACCTATTGTTTCATTCCTGACAAGCCAAATGACATTATTGCAGATTATAGTTCAACAATTGCCGATCTCAAAGCCAGGTTCACTTCAAGAAAGGCAACCAACGCCGAGGCTGCGGATGAAACCCTCGGCAAATATTACGGAACACTGGCACAGCATTATGGCTTCTGCGGGCTCAATCATTTTAAACGCACGATTGAATACTGTGATCTTGCCCAATGGGCGTTTGGGGATGGCCAAAACAGTGCCATGCGCAAGGACTGGAAGAGAATCTTTTCCTATCGGTTTTTTGCCCTGCTTGATGCGAAAAAGCCTGAGGAAGCCATGGACGCCCTGAAAAGTTATCTGGATATATCTTTAGGCAAATTAAACTACGATTCATATAAATCCATTGATGAATATGGGCATTTTCATCTGAGCCGATACCTGGCTGAAACAGGTGAAAAGGCCAATGGCTATGAAACATGGTGCACTGATTTTCTGGTCAATAATGATGCAGGGATCAAAAGCCAGCATCCATTTCAGCTCTGGACCCTGAATATGGGTAAAATGCTTGGTGATAACGAAAACAAAAAGAAGTGCTGGAAAAGATCCGTCGCCATCTGCAATGCCGGCGGCCCGACAATGCGCATGATGGGATTGATGCCATTGAGCCTGCTTTATAAACACAATCTCGAACAAAGCGGTTATATAAAGCATGAGTGTCAAACCATCCTGGAGGCTTGCGAAAATTCAGGCCTGTGGCAGAAGCATTTTGAGCCTTTGTGGACAAAAAATTGGGAAGACGTACTTTGCCTGGTTCACGACGACCCAGCCCGGTATTTCCCTTTCAGCTACCGGTAATTGGCTTCATCTCTGAGCTTAGGAATTGGTGATATGAGCAAACCGAATATGATAACCATACCTGTAAAAGCCCTCACCCCGATCTGGACCGGGGATGCTAACCGGCAAACCAGCTATATCAAAGGCACATCATTATTGGGGGGGCTGAGGTTATGGACGGAAGCCTTGATGCGCACGCTTGGAAAAAGGGCCTGCAACATTACCGGGCAACAACCATGCCTTTATAGCAAGGATTCCCCAGTTGTTTGCGATGTCTGCAATTTTTTCGGCTGTACGGGAAAAGGGCGAAGCTTTGCTCTTAAGCTTTCAGTCACAACGGGACTGGAAAGAACGAACATAGGGCGCATTGAGATAGATGAATGTGCTTATGAAAAAAATGGACAAACAATAAATCCGACATGGCCTCTGACAGGAAATGGCCTAAAGGGTAATTTTTCTCTACATCTTTCACCGTTACGACCGGGCGGCATAAGGCCTGAGCTGGCTCTGGCGCTCGTGCTGATGCTGCAATGGGGGACCTTGGGAGCAAAAGATCAGTTCGGGTATGGCGTCATATCCACTGAAATCCCTGCCGAACTCAAACAACTCGCCCAAAAAGCACTGCCAACTGCCGCGAATGCGGCGACCCAGGGACTGTCGTTAAGGGATTTTTTCTTTTTCCAGGCAGATAATACGCCCTCGAATCCAAAGATTCCCTATAAAATCAGGTGTAAAGTGCGCCAAAGCCTTCGAGACCCGGATGATCAATTGAATTTGAGGCATTATTTTTGCGGATTCATGGCTCGAGGAGGTAGCATCGCAACCAAATACAACATGGGCTGGGTTTCCGCCGGCAATACCGGCCAGCTAACAGGATGGGGATATTTTCCGCGGGAAGGCATTAAATTCTCATCAGATCGGGATAATTGCCTGAATCTTTTGAAAGACCAGATTGAATTTTATGCAACACGGCCAAATCAAAACCCCCAACTGAAATGGCGGGAATTTGATTCAAACAGGGACACGGGATCCAGGATCTCTGATGTACGGCAATATCTGGAAAATCTCTTGGAAGGAGACTGGGCATGAGTTTTGAATTTTTCACCGCCATGGGGCTTAAAGGCACTGAAGAAGACCTCGAAAACGCTGTCAAATCCGAAGACCGGTTTTCACCCCTGGCAGACGCCCCATGGACCCTTAAGGCCCGCCTGCTGTCCACGGGATTGGCAAAGAATGATGACTTTGTATCCACGCTCAAGAATGGGAAAGAAGGGAAAAAGCATCAAAAGAAGGTCTTGGGATACCCGCACATTGTAGAAAATCATGTAAACCCAGGCATAGAACCTCCCTGGAAAGATGTTTTTGCGCCAGACCCATCTCTTATCGAGATGCTGCCGAAAGGCTCCTGCCTTTTTGCCTTTGATCTGGTCCTTGAAGCCCCCTTTTTTTCACGGGATGACACTGCTTTTTACCCGATCGAGAACCCTTTGAAAAGAGAATGGGTTTTCCAGGTCCCATACCTGAATGCCTCCGGTATGAAAGGCCTGATACGATGGGCATATCGAATGTGCTGGGGAAATGGCACCGCTGGCGCTGCGAATACAGTGGATAGAGAGGAGATCTATCTGTTCGGCCAGCGAAAAGAGGATAAAGCGGATGCCAGTGCCAGTCAGGGCGCCCTTTTCTGCTATCCCCTGTTCTGGGAGGGTCGCGTGGGATTTGAGGTGATCAATCCCCATGATCGGGAGAGTGGCACCGGAAAAAAACCGATCAAATATGAAGTTGTTCTTCCCGGGGGAAAGGCGACTTTGTATCTCATTCTGGTCAACCGGACAGCCAGCGGCCATAACCCTGAAGAGGCCGTGGCGAAATTAGAACCCGCACTGGAATGGCTGCTGACAGGCAGCGGGTTATCGGCAAAACGCAGCGCCGGTTGGGGTTCTGTTCGAGTTAGTGGTTGCCGCGCCTGGACCCTCACGCCTGATGGACAAATCAGGGACGAAAATTCATCCGCCGGAACACCGGGCATTGGGGCTAATAACTGGGAAAACCTTGTCGATGCAGATGGGAATTTAAAACCCGTTGAACCGAATTATGGATTCAATACAAAAAGAATCGCCAGCCTTACCGGGATTTCTGCTACCCGGGTGAAGAAAAACAGGGATGCGGCTGTCGAGAAAGTAAAAGATTTGTGGGAGGAACATTTACAAATGAAACAGGATATCGCCGCAGGCAAAGAAGTGCCCTGGCAGCTTGCAGAAATTTCAAAACCCGGCGTTTCAAAGTTAATGAAAACCGTGACGGATAACCTAAAAGCACTGGCGAATACCGGCTGAACAGGAGCGCATGATGGCATTTCATTTAACCGACGACGACCGGACATTGATACTTCAGGCTGAAATAGCCGTTTTAATGCATGATATCGGAAAATTCACCAAGGAATTTGTTGAGAGCAAAACTACCCCGGGCGGCAGCTTTTTTGATCATTCAGCCGACTTTCTTGACAGCGCCAATCCCTCCTGTAATGATGACCTGAGAAATCTTCTTTCCAAGAATTTGGAGAAATCAAACTGGCTCAATCGCACCTCACAAAATATCAAAACCATTAGTCTGGGCGATATCATCAAGCACCATCATGGAAAAAAGATGGATCATCTGGGCTGGAAAAAGGGAGATCCTGCACCTTTGCTTCTGGCTCTTGCCATGATTGCCGACAGCATTGATTCGGCCTCCAGCAAGGGGGGAGCTGATTTCAAAAGCGGTAACGGGCGCACCCCCCGCCTTAACCCGGAGCCATTTAAGCAGGATCTTTCCTCATGCTATCTGAGTTCACCGTTTGGCGAGCAGGAGTGCCAGATTGACCTTGATGCCATAGACGACAAAAGAAAAACGTTTCAGCAGGCACTTTACAAACTCCTTAGCGGATATGAAACATGGAATTATTGTGATTTAAAGAATAAGCGGAATGAAATGCTCCAACTGATGAGAGATCATCTCTCCTCCGCGCTTGCCGAAACCCGCCTGCCCGCCAACGATGTCACCCTCTGGCAGCACTCCCATGCAACGGCCTGCATATTCAAGGCCATGCTCGTGCGTCACCTGGTCCTTGGTGACTACCGTGCCGACGAGAATGGTTACCCGGCTCATCATAAAGAAAAACTTTCTTTTATCGGCGTGCGCTGGAATGAAGACGAACTCCTTGCCCGGGTTTTGCGGCCCAGGGATATCCTTGGCCGGCAGCTTCGAATCAGTAAGCTCATGAAAGAAATAAAAAATTCGTTTGAAACAAAACACTGTATTGGAAATGAAGTATACCGTGATCGGAACGGTATTTGCTTTCTCGTCCCGGACCCGGATGAAGACAAATTAATTAATGAGTCTTTAGATTGCCTGCTTAAGGATATAGAAAGGCATTTAAACAGCAACGATTTTTTTTCCGGAGATCTTAAGTATAACATTTACAAAAAATCCATTGGTATCCAGATCCTGGGCTTTACGGATGTTCTCGAAGGAAACGCAGAAATACTGCGCACCGGCCCACGTGAGCCCGGCTGGATCGATGAATGGCGAAAATTCCAGGGGAAAAAAGAAATTTGTACCAGGTGCGGTCTTCGGCCGGTTAGCCTTGTCGGAAGCAGCGTCGGGGCAGAACGGGACAAAGACAAGATCTGTGCTTTCTGCAAAAAGTTAATAGAAGAAGCTGGCGTCTCCAGGCATACGGAAAGTGAAGAATGTCCGGGCTTGGGCCATGGCGCAAAATATTTTACCTTTCAAACAGATCAACTCGTACCCGCGGACTCCCAGAACAGAAGACTGGCATTAATCCAGGGGGTTTTTGACTTAAGGCCTTTCTTATCGGGCGAGGCGTTTGCCTCCATCCTCTGCCGGAAGCCCGAAGACTATGACCAGCCACAAGGGGAAAATGACCATAGCCTTTGCATTAATTCCTGGGATAAATTATTCAGCCAGGCAGAAAGTTGCTGGCAAAAAACGCAACAGAATGGATTCTCCGATGCAGAACTGCACACATTTCAGCAGATTTTTCACGATACCTTTCTGGGCGAACG